>Ga0208299_1002545_pt1 | contig 12210 bp, 8 predicted proteins | sample 15_taG_FD_184089 | JGI IMG/M metagenome (GOLD analysis project Ga0208299, IMG submission 184089) | Marine viral communities from the Subarctic Pacific Ocean - 15_ETSP_OMZ_AT15312 metaG (SPAdes) (version 2) | ecosystem: Environmental > Aquatic > Marine > Oceanic | place: Pacific Ocean | collected...
TAGCACGACCGCCTATACTGATTTTGCTGATGTTTCGTGGTCTACTGCTACGTTTTCGGCTATGGGTGCAATGATCTTTAATGATAGTCATTCAGGTGATGCGTCTGTCGTTATCTTAGATTTTGGTGCATTAAAGACAGCTACCGCTGGTACGTTTACGGTTGCCTTTCCTGCGGCAGATGCGAGTAATGCGATAATTCGTATAGCCTAGAGTGGCTAATGTAACAGGCTGGGGCCGATCTACATGGGGTTCTGGCACTTGGGGTGAAGCTGTACCTGTTGAAGTAACAGGTTTAGCAGGTACAGGTGCAGTAGGATCGGTATCAGTTGCAGGCGATGCAAATGTTACAGTTACAGGACTGGCTGGAACAAGTGCAGTAGGTTCAGTATCAGTAACTGCAGATGCAAATGTTACTTCTACGGGAGTAGCAGCAACGGGTGGTGTAGGAAGTGTTACGGTAACAGGCACAGCAAATGTTACCTTAACTGGAATAGCTGGAACTGGTGCAGTAGGATCAGTTAGTGTTTCGGGAGATGCAAATCTTTCGGTAACAGGTCTGGCTGCAACGAGTGCATTAGGCTCGGTATCAGTAACTGTAGATGTATCAATCACAGCTACTGGCTTGGCTGCAACAGGTGGATTAGGATCAGTAACAGTTGCAGGTGATGGTAATGTTGATGTTACTGGATTAGCTGGGACTGGTGCAGTAGGAAGCACAACGGTTACTGGTACAGTTATAGTAGATGTAATTGGAGTAGTTGGTACAACAGGAATACAAGGTGTAAATGTATGGGGAATAATAGATGATTCACAGACTCCAAGCTGGTCAGCAGTTAGTGATTCGCAGACTCCTAGTTGGTCAGGGGTGTCAGATTCACAGACCCCTGGTTGGTCCGAAGTCTCTGATTCACAAACCCCTAGCTGGTCAGGAATTGATGATGCACAGACCCCAGACTGGGAACCTGTAGACGCATAACATATAGGAATAGATTATGGCAACATACGTTAATAACCTCAGATTGATGGAAATCACTACAGGTGATGAAGATGGAACCTGGGGTACTAAGACCAATACTAATTTAGAGCTAATAGCTGATGCGTTTGGTTCTGGCACAGAGGCCATTACTACTAACGCTGATACTCATACTACTACGATAGCTGATGGTGCAGCAGACGAAGGTCGTGCGATTTTCCTTAAGTACACAGGTAACTTGGATTCCAACTGTACGATTACTATTGCTCCCAATACAGTTAATAAGCTGTGGTTTATTGAGAATGCTACTGGTGACTCAGGATCTTCTGGCCCATATAGTCTTATAATAAGCCAAGGCTCTGGTGCCAACATCACCATAGGTAATGGTAATGTAGCAGCAGTTTATACAGATGGTGCTGGCTCTGGGGCGGCTGTTATTGACGCATTTGCTGACCTAGAACTAAGTAGCACACTTACTGTAGCTGGTGCAAGTACACTTACAGGTGCCGTTACTGCTGGTGCAGGAATTACAGTTACAGGAACGACTCCAACTGTCACTATTGGTGATGCTGGGGCAGAAGATACCAAGTTAGTATTTGATGGAAATGCTCAAGATTTTTATATGGGATTGGATGATTCAGCAGACGATCTAGTTATAGGTCTTGGTTCCACAGTCGGAACTACACCAGCCGTTACTATAGATGAGGACCAAGCAGTTGTATTTCCTGCAGCAACTGTAACGATAGGTGATGGGACAGCAGAGGATACCAAGCTTGTCTACGATGGTAACGCTGTAGATTTTTATATGGGCTTGGATGATAGTGCTGACAAACTAGTAATAGGTGTTGGTTCTACAGTAGGAACAAATAGTATTCTTACCCTAGACAATGACTCATTAACCATTGGAGATGCTTCAGCAGTTGATACTAAGGTAGTCTTCGATGGAAATGCTCAAGACTTTTATGTAGGACTGGATGATTCAGCAGACGATCTAGTAATAGGTGTTGGTTCTACGGTAGGAACTACTCCTGCAATTTCAGTTACTGAAGATCAAGATGTGATAATGACCGCTACAAAAAAACTCTACCTAGATGGTGGCGGTAATACCTATATCCACGAAAATTCTGCCGATTCGGTTCAAGTAGTAGCAAATGGAAATGCTAATTTTGGTGTAACGGATGGTGGCGTTTTAATTCCATCTGGCAATAAGTTCTGGCTAGACAATGGTGGCAACACCTATATCACAGAATCGGCAGCAGACACAATTAGCTTTTTTCAAGAAGCTCTGGAGACTGTTGTTTTCGGTGGATCGGCGAATCCGTTTGTGAGAATACAAGCTGGAGCAGGTGGTGGTGTAGCAGCAGTTCAATACTACGAAGGTGGAGAGTTCTTCTGGCAACATGGAGTTAGGGGTGCAGACGAAAAGTGGTATCTTGGTAATAATGCTACGATTCATAGTAGCTATGCGTTGATGATTGACGGACAGGATGTAACTGTCGGAGGAGCATTATCCAAGGGTTCGGGTAGCTTTAAGATCGACCATCCACTGCCTTCAATGAAAGATACGCATGATCTAGTTCATTCATTTATTGAGGGACCAAGAGCAGAATTGATTTATAGAGGATCTGTAGAGTTAGTTGCAGGTTATGTGCAAGTCGATTTAGATGAAGCTGCTGGGATGACCGAAGGTACATGGGAGCTTTTGTGCCGTGACCCGCAATGTTGGATACAAAATGACAGCGGCTGGGCAGCAGTGCGTGGTTCAGTCGAAGGTGGTGTACTGACTATTGATTGTGCGGATACAGATTCAGTTGACACAGTAAGCTGGATGGTTGTAGCGGAACGCCAAGACGAACACATGATGGAAACAAATTGGACTGATAGTAATGGTAGGGTCATCGTAGAACCCGAAAAACCAGAGGAAGTTGAAGACCTATAGCATGGAAAGCGAAATGATGAATTTAGTATCTCTGCTCGCTATACCAGCAGCAGCAGGGGCCGCTTATGGCGGAGTTAAAGCTGGACTAAATGGGACTCGACAGTCCCTCGCTCAGATAGAGCGCACTGTAGAACGTATAGGACAAAAGGTAGACACTCATGGGGAAAGGATCGCAGCAGTCGAAACGCAAGCAACAAACCTTAAAGAAAGAGTCACAAACAACTCCAAATGAAACTGTTAATGGTGCATTAAAGCAAGTTGCTTTACATGTTTCTAAGGAGCAGAGCGAATTGTTTAAGGAACTATTAAGGGCTGTACATGAATCTCAAAATAATTTGAACTTTGCTTTACTGGCCGCAAACATTCCAGGTGAAAGTATTGTTGGTGGTAATTTAGATAGTGAAGAACCACATTTTATTATTCAAGTAAAAGATAGTTAAAAAAATATATAGGAAGTGTAGATAGATTATGCCATTTATCAAAGTTTCACCAGAGCCAGGTATGTTTACTGATGGTACTAGATATAGTGCTAAAGGTACATGGTATGACGCAGACAAGGTTCGATTTCGTAAGGGCTTTGCTGAAAAGATTGGTGGGTGGAGTAAGTTTATTACGGCATCTTTTTTAGGTACATGTAGGGCTGTGCATGACTGGGTTACTGACGGAGGCTCTAAGTACGTTGCGGTAGGCACACACTTAAAGCTATATGTTCAACTTGGTGGTGGATACTATGATATTACACCAGTTCGGAGTACTGTAAGTCTAGGCACAGATCCAATCGCTACAGTAGATGAAACCGCAGTAATCACCATTACTACGTCTAGCGCTCATGGAGCAGTGATAGGAGACTATGTGACCATAGCTAGTGCGACAGCATCGGGTGGAATTGGTACTGGTAGTCTTAATAAAGAGCATCGTATTGTAGCGTTAGGCGCTCCAGATGGATCTAATCTTACTACTAAGTTTCGTGTTGTATGCGATGCACAGGCTACATCTACCGATACAGCCGCAGGCGGATCAAGTGTAACTGCTGCGTTCCAGATTAATACTGGTTTAGATATGTATGTTGATGGTGCTGGATGGGGGTCAGGTACATGGGGATCAAGTACATGGGGTAGTGCATCCACCTTGGGCCAGTCTAGTCAGTTACGCTTGTGGTCAATAGATACCTTTGGTGAGGACCTCATTGCATGTGTGCGACAGGGTAAGATTTATTATTGGGATGAGAGTGCTGGTACGGGTACACGGGCAATACCATTAGAAGAGGTTGTACGTAGATCTGTAACCCTTACATCTAATCCGATAACAACTACAAGTGGAAGTACTAGTATTATTTATAAAGACAAAGGTGGACATGGTGCTGCAGTTGGAGATCTAGTAACTATAGCAGGGGTAGATGGGGCTATTGGCGGTGTAAGTGCGGCAAGACTAAATGTTGAAGTTACAGTTGCTACTGTACTTAATAAGGCAGAGTTTACTGCTGATATCGGTGGCTCCAATGCTTCAGGTACTGCAACTGGTGGGGGGTCTTCAGTGTCAGCTTCCTATAAAGCAGGAACGTATAACCCTCCAGTTGGTGCATATCAGGTACTAATGTCTCAAATAGGCCGACATGTTATTGCCCTTGGAACTACTGATATAAACTCCACTACTATAAATCCATTAAATGTAAGATGGTCTAGCTCTGAAACATTAGGAACGTGGGAAGCACTTTCTACAAACAGTGCAGGTGGTCAAGAATTATCTCTAGGCTCTGAGATTATTGGAGGCTTATCTACAAGACAAGAAATATTAATTTGGACAGATGCGGGTATAGTAGCTATGCGATATGTAGGCAGTCCTTTTTATTTTTCCTTTACTGAGGTAGCTAGAGGAATGTCTATGGTGTCACCAAATGCTGCTGTTAATGCTAACGGAAGAGTCTTTTTTATGGATAGAGGAGACTTTTATACATATACAGGTTCTGTCCAAAAATTAAGCTGTACTGTCTTAACAACTGTGTTTGATGATTTTGATTCTACACAATCTCATAAAGTTGTATCTGGATCTAATCCAGATTTTTCTGAGGCAATGTGGTTTTATCCATCTGCTTCTGGAAGTGGAGAAATTGACAGGTATGTGATCTATAATTATGAAGATCAGATTTGGTATACAGGAAGTCTTGTTCGTGGAACTTGGAATCAAGCTGATACTAAAGCATATCCCCTAGCTACTTCAATTATAAAGAAGGATCTTGCTGATAATCCATTAACCACTAATACAAGCTCTACGAGCAATGTAACTATTTCTAGTCCAAGTCATGGCCTGTCTGTTAGTGATACTATAATTATTAGCGGTGCATCAGCCGTTGGGGGATTAGAGGCAGTTCTACTAAATAACCAACATACTGTGGTTTCAGTAACTGATGCTGACACATACACAATTACAATAGCAGATACTGCCACTGCCGCTACTGGTGGGGGTGGCACAGTAGAAGTTTTACATGAAAATGTATTGTACAGCCATGAGAATGGTCACGATGACGACGGCTCAGCCATGACAGCGTATATAGAGACAGGAGATATGGAGTTAGGCGAAGGTGATAAAACCTGGTCTATACATAGAATAATACCTGATATTTATTTTACAGATGCTGACTCTGACGATGAAGTTACAATCAGTATTAACGGACATAACTTTCCTGCAGATGCACAAGCATCTGTGGCATCATCTGCATTTACCTCAAGTACCGCAGAATCCTTTATACGTGCTAGGGCAAGGCAGATGTCAATGAAAGTGCAAAGTAGCGGTGTAGGATATGGATGGCGTGTAGGGTTTGTAAGACTTGATGGCAGACAGGATAGCAGACGATGACATTAAAAACATATAGGCCGATGGACTTGGCACCACCTAACTATGAAGAAGATCAAGAAGCTACATTCAGAAGAACGGTAGAGCAGAACTTCCAGGATATAGCTACTGACATACATTCTACAAAAATTCAAGCAGATAAAGACAGTTCTTTATCATTACGTAAATATCAGTTCTTATTGCTAGGAGCTAGTAATGGCTGATACATTAAAAGTACTGGGACAAGTAGCGCCTGCTGATACGAACAATGCAGACCTGTATACCGTGCCTGATGACACGATGACTACAGTAAGCTCACTTGTTGCCTGCAATCTCACAGGGAACACGCCAAACTTTAGAGTGGCTGTGCGTCCGCTGGGTGCGACCGTAGCAAGTGAACATTATATCTACTACGGGAAAGCGTTAGCAGCTAATGATTCTGTATTTGTAATCATTGGTATAACCTTGCAAGATGGAGATGTTATCACAGTGCGATCATCTGCAGGAGACGAAATAGCATTTAGTTTATTCGGAGTGGAGACCAGTTAATTATGGATTATAGGAATAGATATCGTCGTGGTGGAATAGTTGGATTGCAAAGGGGTGGGTCTTGGTGGGATCGCATGGTAAATTCGTTGCAGTATAACCAACTAGACGAAAGAGGTTTGCCAGGTGAAGGTAGTTCTTATGTTCCACAGCTAAATGAAGAACCTCTCCCAGAAAGGATAGCCTCAACGGGACCCTCATGGTTGGAACGAGAGTTGGCTAGGTCGGCAGCATTAAGCACACCTGAAGCGATGCGGAAGAAAGCTGAAGATCGTCGGAGGTATGGTCTTGATGGTCTCCCATCTCCCGAAGAAATGGAATTTATAAGCGGACCCCGTGAACGAAGAGGGTATACTGGGCCTGGGCCAGAGTCTCAGGAAGGGCAGAGAGCAGCTATGCTTGCAGAAGAAGCGGATGCTCCAGATAATCGCATGCAGTTGATGCGGATGTTAAAGGATGGACGGTTAACAGAAGAGCAGTATCAAGCAGGAATGGATAATTTAATGTTTGGTGGAGCGGGCAGGCCACGACCTGAAGCTCTCCTTGAAGAACCTGCACCTACTCCTGCGGCAACAGCCGATGCTGAAGAGGCAGCTACTACTCAGGCAATAGCTGCTGCTGAAGCTGCTGCGCCTAGCAGACCGCCACTAGCGACCCCACCAACTAGAAGTATTCGTGAAGAAATGGAAGACCCCTATACTTGGAGGGTTGGCGGAGACCATAGTGTTCCAGGATCGTTTACTAACGATGCAATGATTCAAGGCGCTCTTAGGGAAAGAGAGATGCTCGACCCACTTGCTGGACTTATGATGTCCCCTGAAGCTCCAGGTAGTAGAGAAGATATATTAGCTGATGTCAGAAGAAGGGATTTGTTGGAATTTCCTCCTGTTATAACGGACTTGCTAATGGAGGACCAAGATCCCTCAGTACTGCGAGATGAAATAACACGGCCTCCATATATAGCACCACGCCACGAGCGCGCATTAGAGGGATTTGAAGATCTTATGATACCTGGACTTCCACCAGCTATGGATGAGCAACAGCGGGCAGAACTTCCACCAGCTATGCGGGAAGCCATACCACAAGCTCGACAAGCTCGACGAGAAGCTCGACAAGCTGGTGCCACGAAAGCCTTAGAAGAAGATATGACTAAGGGTATGCTAGGAGAGACAAGACCTGAAGGACTTGAGGCTTTCTTGCCTGGACATTCTAGTTACTGGGACAGCATGCAGGACATTCCCTCGGATTATTCTTTTGACCATCCACGACCTGATCTTCCTGAACCTTCACTTTTCGATACTCTTGACTATGAACCGCACTTCCTCAGAGATGGTGGCACTGGTCGTAGGATACTTGAGAATAACAGAACAACGTATGATGAGTTGGGAGACAGGTGGTTTGGAGATCCATTAATGACTCTCGGAGAAAACCTGTCTGGCCCAATAAGGTATGGTGACGAGGTGAGGATCAAACCTAGATCAAAAAATTGGTTGCCTTATCCTATGGGTTATAAGGAAAAGATGTGGGAGGTAGCCCGTCCTAGTAAGTTTGGCAGACAGACTCCAGAAGAAAGACTAGAACAACAAAGACTGATGACAACCCTTGGGATAGAAGGGCATCCTATGGACCATCTGAGAAAGATGCGAGCTTTGAATGCATTGTACTATGAGCCTACTGAGGAGAATCCAATGGGTTGGCGCGATCCTCTTGCAGGTACGGACTATAGAAGATATCAGGATGGTGGTGTTATACCAGGATATGGTATTGGTGGCGCGCTTGGAACGATTGGTGGCACTTTGGCTGGTATTTTTGGTGGTCCAACAGGGGCTGCAGCCTTTGGTGGTCTCAAGGGTTTGTTTGGAAAGAATAAAAAAAAAGGATTCCTTAAGGGGATCTTAGGCGGTATAATCGCAGGCAAGAGCCTCGGTAAGGTGGGAAAAGGTCTGAAGGAAGGATGGAGTGCTGGCGCAGGTCTAGATTTGTTAGGACAATTAAAGTCAGCAGGTAGAGGAGTAAGCACTGATTTTACCGAGCGGATACTTGATCCTACTCTTAAGAGCTTGTCAGATCCAAAGATGGCTGCCTTTGTATATCCTGGATATGCTCAAGCTTCTAGACCTGATGGTGGTACAGATACCTCTCCAGGCGCGATGATAGCTCAACAAACTCCCGTAATGGGTGCAAGTGCAGATCCTGCTAACTGGCAAGATGGTAGGTTTATAGATCCTGGTCAGCAAAAAGTAGCAGAGATAATGCGAAGTGCTAGGGGTGGTGAAGTTGAGCAAGACGAGGGAGAAGAAGATCAGGGATTCGACTATCGACAACAAGGCACAAATCGTGGAGAGTTTGATTACCTAGATGATCTTAGTAATTTTATGAGTGAGCCACCATCAGAAGGAGATGAAGTCGTAGGAAATCCTTTCTTGGATTCAGATCCAGGAGACTATGGTACTCCAGTGGGCCGTAGCGTAGAAACTACTTATAATATGAATCCTTATGATGAGCCTGGTGGATTGGAAGAAGAAATGCGTAGGCAACTACAACAACCAGATCCGTTACTTCAAGATCCAGTTGGTGCAGATCCAACACATGGCTTAGATGATGGCGGTGAACGCCCAGGAGATTTAGGATTTGTAGATCAAACTGCTTTAGATCCTACTCAGCAGTTTGTTGAAAATAAATTTACAGGACCTGCGGGACATGGTATAGATATGGGGCATGGCTATAACCAAGGAACGGCTCCAGTGACTTCAACGGTCCCAGCCAAGACAGGGCTTGCTGCAGGATCAGTAGCAGATCATCCAGATTATGTGGCTGGATATCACGATGAAACATCTAAGGCTACAGGTGAGGCTGGGGCAAGTCGCGTTGGATTAAATCCAATGAAACCGCAGGATCAAAGTGCCTTGTCACAACAACAGCAAGACTTTATATCACAATTCGGTAAAGCTGAAGGCGGACAAATTCAAGAGGCTCCTGAACAGATTAGAGGTCTTGTTAAGGCAGCATTGATGGGAACGCTTCCAGATTCGTCTATAGATGTGACACAGCTAATGGCTGAAGTAGATAGAACTTATCCTGGTCTTATTGAAGCAGTAGCTAATGAGATCCGTGCAGAGCAACAAATGGCAGGTGATGGCCCACCAATAGTATCAGAGGGTTATATCCCACCATTTGATGATGGTATGCCCGAATCGACTGGTAGAGTTGATGATAGGGCTGCAGTAGTTTCTCCTATGTCAGATGATGCAGTTGCAGCAGGACTAGAAAGATCTTTAGCTGAAGGTGGCAAGGTCCCGATCAGCGCTGTTGTTGCACCAGAAGAATATATACTTGATAAGCAGGATACTGCAGCGAGTGTTCAAGACTTGAAGGCTGCTGTAGACCACGTTGCTGAAGCAAGTCCAACAGTAAGCGGGCCACCAATGTGGGATGCAACAAGAAGACGTTTAGATGTGGAGCAAGGAATTAATGCCTAAGAAAAAATATTATCCAGGTTATGCTAGCGGTAGCTTTGTTGCAAAAACATCGAAAGATCCAGATTTCTATAGAAGGTTACAAGAGCAGGGGATAACGCCTACTATTCCTGGTGAAGATTCAGAGGCTTCGCAAAACCCTGTATTTAGAGGTCTTGAGTTCTTACGTAATAAAATAAAAGAAGGTCTTAGGAAAAGGTCCGCACGAAAGTTTTGGGAAAAAAATCCTATTGATCCTACAGAAGAAAGGAGGGAATGGATAGAATATGGGCCTCCATATCCAGTACCTCATGTTCCACCCAATGAAAGGGACAGTACTAACATGTTAAGAGAACTCGGAAGAAAGCGGCCAAGGGCTGCTGGTGGTGGTGGAGTTGGAGACCTTGTTCCAGGCTATCAAGAAGGTGGAAATCCAGATCGTACAGATCCTGGTAAAGATCCAGGAGGTCGAAAACTACCAAAATGGTTATCTACGATCTATGAAACTCTTGGTAATCCAGAAGATAGGGAGACATATCGTGCTGCACAGATAACCGATCCTTTGAGACAGGAACAGACACCGAATTACTTCTCTATTTTTCGTGCTATGCCCGCAGGTTGGGACGCTCTAGCGGATATGCTTCCTGGAACAATGCCTAAAGGCTATCCTGGCAGTATGTACACTGAACCAGTACCCCTTATGTGGAAAGATGGCGAGGTAGTGGACACGCCTTATACTCCTAGAAGCGATCAGGATTATTTAGATAGTGTGGTGGGTTCTGGATTGGGACATATTATTTCAGGAATGGTTCCTGGTGGAAGAGAAGGTTTATCTCCAAGAAGGATTATGCAATTTCAAGAAGAGGCAGCTAAGAGGTTCCATGATCGTCGTAAGAAAGCAGGTAGAGCTTCTGGTGGTATCGTAGGTCTACAAGAAGGTGGTATTCCACAAGGTGGCGCACAGGTTACACAGTATAATGTTAACCCAGCTTTAGCTCAGCCAATGGCCAATATGACAGATAGGATTACTAGAGAAAGCCAAAGGCAATACCAGCCCTCACCCAACCAAAGACTTGCTGGTCCAGATGCAGCTACTCAAACAGCTAATCTTGCACAAGAGCAATACTCTATGGGTCCAGGGCCTGCAGGAACACAACAGGCGGCAACAACCTTTCAAGATGTAGGTACTCAAGCACAGAACATAGGCAGTCAGATGGCTGATCCGATGCAGCAGAGTACAGCAGATTTGTCAGGTTATATGTCTCAGTATACTCAAGGTGTTACTGATCCTCAGTTAGAACAACTGAGAGAGTTTCAACAGGTATCAGGACAAAACCTTGGTTCTGCAGCAGCTACAATGGGTGGTCAGGGTGGTATGAGACATGGTGTCCAGGCAGCACAGCAGGCTAGGGATGTAAGCCAGCAAGCTGCAAACATTATAGGACAGGGCCAACAACAGGCATTCCAGTCTGCACAGCAAGCATTCCAAGCTGATAGAGATGCTCAGATGCGTGGACAACAGGGCGCATTACAAGCACAACAACTACGTCAGCAAGTAGGGACTGGCCAGATGCACTTAGGTAGTCAGCAACAACAGCAACAAAGACAAAGGTTTGGTGATCTGCGAAATATTGGAATTGGTAGACAGCAGGAGCAACAAAGATCCTTGAATCTGCAAGAACAAGATCGTCAAAATGCAATGAACCAGGAAAGACAGAATATTGACTGGGCGCAGAATGCATACAATAGATTGCCTTATCAGTCTTCTGTAACACAAAGCGTACATGGCGCTCCAACGACACCAGGTCAAAGTGCGCTAGCTACTGGCATAGGTGGATTAGGTGCTTATAACGAATGGCAGAATCAGTATGGAGGAATGCAGTATCAGCCACCAGGAGGCGGAAATACAGGCGGAAATACAGGCGGAAATACAGGCGCGTTTGGTAGTGCCTTTGAAGGGGCAAATTTTGGTAATGTAGCAAACAGAAGATACGGGAGCGGGTAATGGCTATAGGAAATCCTAAAACAGGCGTAACTGCAAGCGACCTAGAAGGTATTGTAAGGGCAGCCGATGACGAGAAGTTGAGTCAACTATATAATAATCCAGATCTTATTTCTGGAATGCATATACCTCAATCAATTACTTTACCAGAGATGTCTAGCCGCTTGCATTATAGAGATGCTTCAAAAGCTGCAGCACAGCCCAAGCCTCCTCCTGGCCCTGTAAGTGATCGTGTTGCGGAAGAGTTTAATCAACAGTTTCAAGGGTTAAGATCTTTGTCTGAGGGTACTCCTGATCCAATGGCTCAGCAGATGGGCCAACAACTTGGAGAAGGGTTGGCTTTAGGCGGAGGAGGTCCGCAACAACTTGGTCCTCCACAAGGGATGCCTCCACAGGGGGTTCCACAAGGGATGCCACCACAGGGTCCACCACAGGGTCCACCACCAGGTCCCCCACAAGCTATGG
>Ga0208299_1002546_pt1 | contig 12208 bp, 10 predicted proteins | sample 15_taG_FD_184089 | JGI IMG/M metagenome (GOLD analysis project Ga0208299, IMG submission 184089) | Marine viral communities from the Subarctic Pacific Ocean - 15_ETSP_OMZ_AT15312 metaG (SPAdes) (version 2) | ecosystem: Environmental > Aquatic > Marine > Oceanic | place: Pacific Ocean | collected...
TCTTTTCCACCCGGAATCCTAATAAATCCACCTTGTCTACCTCCGGGTACTGCTTTTTCAGCTTCTACGGCTGATCGGAGTAATCCTTTTCCTGTAGTTCCAATAACATCTGCTCCAGCACCAAGAAGAAGGCCAGCAACGGCTGATTCTGGCACTCCTTCAAATAGTTCCTGATCTTCGTTATATACAGTTGCTACAGCGTTTCCAACGATCTCTTGGAGGGATTCCGTACCACCCTCTAAAGCTCCTTGTTTTCCTATAGATGTTACTCTCTGTAACGCTCTATTTAGTATTTTCTTTTTAGCTACTTTTCCAGCAGGAGATTTGGTTAGAATTTTTCCGACAGGTATTGTTTCAAGTACTGAGTTTATAGATCCGACAGCAATACCAATTTTATCTAAATATGCCTTGTCTTTTGATAGTTCTACTAGCTCTGGATCATCTGAGTTTTCTAGAAATTGTTTTGCTTCATTATGTGCGGCTCCACCTTCAATAGATAAACCTACACCTAGACCTGCACCTATTCCGGCAGCAGGACCACCAGCGATTGATGCGGCCGCTCCAACACCTAACACTGAGGCTAGAGGTAGGATGTTAGCTCCTAGCAAATCCTTAACAATAAAATTAGGATCTCTTAATTTCTGTGAAAAAGTCCTGTGATCATTTATATCAACGCCCTGCTGTTGTAATATTCGTGAAGTCTCACTGTTTGCATCAGCAAGTTCGTCAAATTTTCCACTTAAACTAGTTAGAAATTCTCCCGGAGCTACCTTATCAGCAACTCTCAAACTAGTTCCTAGAAAACGCTGTACAGCAGAGACGGTTCCGGGTGTACTGTCTACAAAACCTTCTGCAAACTTTTTTGAGGTTTTTATCGGATCTTTTACTGTTCTGAAACCAGTTTTTAATAGTCCCACGCCTAAATTACCAGTTCCTCTTAGAAACTGCTTTCCTAGACTCTCCTCTTGATCTTCCTGTTCTTGGGGGACAGATCTTGATAGAAGTCCTCTATTTTGTTTATTTTCAGATAGTAGTCCCATTGTTTTATTGCTTAAATAGTTGGTCGGCAATCTCACCTAGCTCATCGGATGATGATTTTTTAGGTAGATTATCTTTCAAATACTTATGCAATGAAGGATCATCTGGGTTTACGAAATCCTTTGGTGGGAAATATTTTAGAAAATCTTTACGAGTTCCTCCTTCTTTTTGCCACGCTTCAAATAATGTATTAAATTCTCCTGTATTTACATAGTCATCAGTTCCGCGAGTAGCTTGAAGCGCTGTTAGATCATTTCCGTAATCTGACTGTGAATATTCTAAAGATCCACTTTTAATAAGTTTTCCTTGTGAGGTAGATGTTGATTTGGGTGTAGGAGTTTTTGATACAAAGTATGGCTGTGGAGCTTGTGGATCGAAAGGATCAAAGTTATCTGGAATAAACATTATCTGTCCTCCTAGATCTCTCACTGTGTTATAGCCTGTTGGAACACCTAGATCTTCCGTTTCAATCCTAATTTCTCCTGTTACTGGATTTTGGTATGAAACTACATACGATCCATTAAGCATTTTAGTATCTAAAATCTGATCCTGTGGAATATTCAATGTCATCATTGCTTTCAATACTCCTTCACCTCCTACTTGTTCAGCTAAGTAATTGAAACTTTCCTGATCTTCTGACCTTAAACCTTCAAAAGTAGCTCCTGACTGAGCAAAAAGCTGGATGTGATCCATTGCTTCTTCTTGCCTTGCAAGTCTGTTTTTACGAGCAGTTTCAGCGTCTAGGCGTACTTCCTCACGCTGTAGTCTAGCTTCTGCTACAGCATTTGTTCGTATCTTAGCGAAAACTTGTTGAATAGCGGCCTGTCTTTCTGCATTTATAGCGGTGATCTGTTGTTTATTCCTCTCATCTGTAGCAGTAGTTTTAATATTTGCTTCATCTGATCCAGCGAGTCCAGCGAGTGTGTTTACTGATGCTGTCCCTCGTGATCTTCCTTCGTTGACAATTCTTTGTTCAGCAACCTCTGAATCATAAAATCTATTTAGTGCATCTGCTTCTGCTTGTGCCGCTTTTCGTGCTTGTTCAGCAATCTCCTCTGGAGTTTGCGCAACTACAGGAGCAGGACCCTGATCTTGTCGTGGATCTATCAACCGACTACCATCTGGACCTGTTGCTGTTGCTCCGGGAATATCTTCTCCTGTTATTGGATCGATAGGGATTCTTTTGCCATTAGGGAATCTTGGATCTGAATAATCCATTCTTCCTGTAGCTCCGTTTCCTCTTGGACGTATCGCTGTCTCTGGTCGTACTGGGATATCAGTTTTTGTTGGATCGGGTACAGGTATAATTTCCGGCTCCTTTTTAACTGGAGAAGGTGATACAGGTGAAGGCTTGGGAGCAGGTTTAACAGGAGCAGGGCTTTTTTTTGTAGCTAAAGGATTGCTCTTAACTGTTAGCTTAGAGGGATCAGATTGTGTATCTGAGATTGGAGCAAAGAAGTCTTTACGGAGTGGATTATTTTTTGTAGAAAAAGGATTAGGCATATTAAGGGTTTATTACTAAGTAATAACTATCAATCCTGTTACTGGAACTATTACTTGTTGAATCTAGTACAAAATACAATGTTTGCTCTACTGAAAAATCTATTGATGAGGTATTTGATACCTCTATAGCAATATCCTTAGCCCCCTGATCTCCTCTGAGAGCATGACCTCCTCCGACAGTCACTTGAGCTGAATCTGAGTTGTTGCTCATAACCTTTCCTGAGATAGAGGCATCGTAATCATGAGTACCTGCTCCTGATTCTGTAGAAGCAGTTGATGAAAATAGACTATTATAATTAGAATCGAGTAATTTAATATTACAGTTAGCTGCGGCCCCATTGTTCCAACATTGCCAGTTAAAATAAAAGTCCATAGTAGAGCTTGCTGTCATAGTGCCTGCTGGAATAACCATAGCTGTTGAAGTTGCTTGTGTGGTTGTGTCAACGGCAGAATTTGTTGTAGAAGCATGTATGTACCGATTCGCACTTGCTGACCATGACAATACTCCTGTTCCGTCATTTTTTAATGATGTATTCGCTGATCCTTGTGAAGAAGGAGCCTGATAAGAAACTGTATTAAGGACCAAAGCATCATTATTAACATCACTGGCTGAAATAGTTGTAGTTGCATTAAGTGTTGTTGATGCTGTGAACAAGTTAGTACCTGACCATGTGTAATCTAATGATCCATCAATACACCCCTTATCTATCTTTCCTGTAGTTGAGCTTGCGACAACATTATACGAACCTACTATCTGACATGTTGATGTTGAGTTTTTAGACTGTAAAACTGTAGGCTTATCTGCTCCCCCACTAAAACTATTCGCTTGCTCTGCTAAAGTTGCAAGCTCTACAATACCTCCATTTGTTTCAGTTGATGTAGCTGAACCTTGATTAGCGAGATTCTCTGCAAACCCCACACTAGCAAGCTCTGTTGAGTTTCCTGATGTATTAGATACTCCAGAAGCATAAACGAGTACATTTTCATATGTATCTTCTCCAGCATTTTGAGCTTTGATTCTTTGTAGTAATGGGAAATCAGTAATCTTTACGTTTGCGCCTCGCCTGTGAGAAAACTGTAGCGATGCAACTGTTGTAGTACCGGTCGTATGACTGATACCTCTAGTAAGACTAGAAACTGTTGTGCCTGATACTGATCCACAAACAAACTCTGATTGAGTAGTTCCTTCGTCAATTGTAAAACAGTTATTACCTGAGATTGTTTCTCCTCCCTTAACTGAATTAGCGGCCAAGGTCATTGACGTTGCGCTAGAGGTTATCGGAGCGGATAGAGATGTTTCAAATACCGCAGTGGCAGATGGGAGGGCAACACCTAAATTATTAACAGGAGCCTCTCCCGCAAACCCAAATAATGAAGCAATAAAGATTGCTGGAATCGCTACTAGTTTTTCAAGAAAATTTATCATGTTTATATATTATCAATTATGCTGTTTTTGTTCCGACTACACTGTCCTTGTTGGTAGATTTTTCCTACCTTTATCCCTTAAATCCTTGAATTTATAGGAGTCTATGGACACATACCCAATACCTAAAGCCTCAAACCTTAAACGAATATCTTTAAACTTATCGCTGTGCAAAGGTATTTGAACCTCATAAGGATGGGCTGAATCACTACCTCCTCCACCAACAACCTGCGATCCCACAGTAGGACCACCAATATATGTTGATACTCCTGTATCTACATAAGATGCTGAACCTTCCACTGTGAATACATCTGTAAATGGACCACCATCATATGATACTTGGAGCTTGTATGACTGATCCTTTTGGATAAGTCCTTTCATTTCCAAGAAGTGACACACCTTTAGATGCTCAGTATTAAGGTTTAGATCTGTTGTTGTGTAGTAGTTTCGTATAATGTCCCCATCTTCGTCATATCCGGAGAATAAAGTATAGACATTTTTTGATAAAGGATCACCAGCTACAAGCGTTCCGTTGAAATCAACAAGACATGTAGCATTGTAATCGAGCTTATCCCAAGCCTTAGAGAGAGTATTTTGTACCCACATAACAGAATTATATTCGTTTGCTGTGCCGGAAATCTTCTCTTGTACACAGAAAATATTGTAGTCTCCCCATCGGAAGGCTACGCAGTAATCAAAAGCGAATGTGGCAAGATCTAGGGCATCTGAAATAGAGAAAGGCTCTATACGAGTGTTTGATGATCCTCGTACTGTTTTTAAAATTCTAAATTTAGGCTCATTAGGTCTAGCTGTATCAGCGAAAATAATGCCATCAGGACCAAGAAAAGCAGCGCGTGGATATGCTATACCCACATCCCTATATGGGAGGTTTGTTGATTCTGTATCGTCCAACGTAGCTGTAAATTGCCATGTTTTTAACTGGTGAAACCAAAATTCAATGGTACCAAGGTTAAATATAGCCATTGTCTTTCCTCCACCACTGTCTTGTCTAAATGTCTTTCCTTGTCCATTTCCTCCACCTGTGAAGTCTAGAATACCTGTAGAGCTTGATGTTTCATGGTAATAACCGCAAGTAATAGCCTGTGATCCTGCTGGAGCTGTAGCAAAAGTGACTGAAACTGCACCAGTGGCATAGTTCACTGTTCCTGTTCCGCCAAGATCTCCTACCATATTTCCGTTACGATCATCAATAAATGTTTCAACCGTGTCTGTGACTGTCACATACATAGCTGTTTTAGGGGCTGAGATGTCCGTGAGCGAATGAGCAAAGGTAGTTTCGATACCATCTCCAGTTCCGTACGCTTCGCCTGTTACCTGCGTATAATCGGACAATTGATCTTTATCTATGTATGAAAGATATGCACCTGTTTCATCTCTGTTACCTGCTACAATTCCATTTCTTTGAGAGGCGAATACTCTATTCTGTCCAATATGAAATACTCCGAATCTATGATTATTCACCTGCTGATCTACTGCGCTGTCTGGATTAGCTGTAGGAGATTTATATACACCTGAATTTTCTGATCCTATATAGATCATTGATCCTGCTAAAGACTGATATGGCCTGAACCATACATCCTCACCATCTGCTCCTTCTGGGAGAATATTTGATGTCGATATTTCAGAAGTATCATCTGTGCCTGCATCATAGTAGTTAATTTTCCTATCGAATGAGTACATAAGCACGTGTGTAGCGTCATATGTGACACCTACACCCATACCTGTAACTTTTCCTGCTCCATGATCAGTTTCTCCGAGTCTTGCCCTACCTCTCCTGAGTTCTATGTGATCTTTATCTCTACCAGTTATCCAATTCAAAGCATCCGGACTAAAACCCGGCTTGAGTGACTTTATATCTTTGATAGATGTATTAAGTCCGTAAAATGTTGATACTTCGTAATCGGGTAGCATATTAATATTCATCCATGTTTATCGCTCCATTCCTGTGTCCTGATCCGTAAAAATCAGTAGGGTCATTATGTCTAACAGCCACCATCTGCTTATTGTTATCCCATTTAGACATTGAGTTCATAAGGCCAATAAGGACCGCCCTGTTTTCTGGTAGCATCCTTCGATTAATCTCATCGTAATCAATAGCTCCTTTATTAATACCAACAGCGAAATAGGCGAGAATAGGGACGTATCGGCTAGGAAACTGAGTCCATACTGCTGAGGTACTTGTAAGATCAATCTCAGGGGTTGTTGCTTTGTAATTTATATACAAAGTTCCGTTGTAAGGAATATTCCCATTTAAGTAAAGACTTTGAGAGTTCTCATCAAATACTGCTGTATTAGAAGCATCTTTTAATCGCAATCTATCTTCAAAAGATCTTAATGTGTAGTCCTGAATCTGATTATCCCCATCGAACAATTGAATAGGAGATTCTGAATAAAGTTCAGAAAAATCAGAGATAGTACTTAGATCTATCGCTGTTTCCCAAGTACCGGCAGTTGTTACAGTTTTAGATGTATCAATCTTCCTGAGTACCGCCCAAGGTCGCTCTCCTTCGATCATTGATTTTGCATTATCAATCAAAGTAGTTGCTAGTACCTGATCAATAGAAGCTCCACCGTTTAACGATGTGAGTAGTGTGTATAGTTCTGCTCCGGTCATGATGCTAGATTCTTAATATTAATATCCTTTTTAGCCTTATCTTGTATCATTTTATTTGCTGTCGTTACAGCCTTTTCTTTCTTTTCAAATGTATTCATGAGCATAACCATGGACTTCATCAAAGATCTTGATGTCTCAACATCTCTATCCTTGATACTAGAAGATAGCTCACTAAACCATCCCTTAATAATCTCAAGGTCTGTTTCTGGGGTAACTTCTTTGTCTTTAATCTGCTTGATAACGAGCTTGATCATATCTCTAACAGATCGGAAATGTATTTTCCCATCCTCTAACTGAATTTTGAGAGAGTTGCTAAGAGTTGCTTTAGTGTCCTTTACATCCTTATTCAAGTCCTTAATACCTGCAATAACTTCATCCCATCGCATCGTATATTCTTTTGGCTCTGGAAATTCCGGAAAATCTATAAACTTATTGAGTTTGTCCTTTAAAACATCCTCTATAACTTTTCTAAGTGTGTACTCATCTATTCCACCACCTCCTCCGCCACCTAGATTAAGATTAGCTATGAGATATGTAGTTTCCTCATCTCCATAGTTATTACTTTTTGTTGTATATCCTGAATCTGTATAGACAGAAGTAACGATAGATACATAAAATCCTTGATTTGATGGATCACCCGGTACCTGCCAATTCTTCTTAAATCTTTGCGACCCTTTATCATCAAGATTGAGTGTTGCTAGTAGATCGTCTGTAGAGGCATTACGAATCACCGCTTGAACATAATATGTCCCATTGTCTGTATGATTGGCGATTTGCCTAACTACAGTGAAGCTTTGTTGTGGTCGTAATTGTACTGACATATTAAACTGTTGGCTCCCAGATAAACGTTACTTTTGTCTGATTGGTTAGATTCGCACTAATTCCATCAAAGAATACGGCTCCTACCTCTATCACACCGCCATTAGCGGTCATAAGTGTTGATCCAGAAAGATGTATAACTACATTTCCATCTCCATCTGATGCGTGATCTGAAACCTCAAGCTGTGCTGAGGCCACATCTTCTCCAATAATAATTCTATGCAGAATAGCTTTTCCAGAAGCTACGACAACATCATCTCCTGCGGCCGCTTGATAAGTTTTATTTGCTTGTCTCATATGTTTTGTTAATTAATACTAGCCTTCTTCCTCTCTCCCATTCACTGAGAAAGAGAGGAAAACTGGTATTACCGGTCAATCAAGACTAATTAATAGTTGTTGATGATCCTGTAAATGCAGATGAGTTAAGAGCGACAGAAACAATAGCTGGGGCCTGATCTTGGAACACTTTGACTCCGTAAACAGTCCATGCAATGTGATCTAGTCCGATCTTACCTGTAACAGGGTTTGTCTTCATGTTCGGTTGCTTCTGAATAACTACAGAAGCTGACTGTCGAGCAAGAGAGAAGATGATGTGGAGTTGCTGTTTTGTAGCAGTCCATTCATCACTTCCATCTGTAAATGTCTCTGATACAGGCACAGTTCCCCATCCTGATGATACAAATGTAGCTGTTGCGCCAGCATCTGTAGCAGTGATGTTCTTGAGTTTGTTTGCATCTGCTGTTGAAAGCGCGATGAAGTCTCCTGAACGTGTTGTAGCTGGTGCATTTACTGATGCAACCAATTCATCCATAGTCAAAGCGGCTGATGCCTTGATGTCAATATCTCCTGCTGATGCTGGAGTAGCTTTGAATGTGAATGTGACACCGTTAATAACCACTGTATCTCCATCTGTTGGAGTGGTAGCCATAGCAAGCGTACCTGTCCATGGTAGAGCGTTTGACATAAACAGCTCAAATCCGTGGAATCGGAACATGTGGCCATTTCGAGTCACAGTATCTCCTCCATTAGATGCTTTTGCTCCTTGATACAATTCAATGTATGTAAGGATTTCTGGAGAAACTACTGCCACTGGCATGTTTTCCATTTCTTCTAGCTTCATTGAACTATTGAATCGTCCATTGAAGTAAATTGTATTCTTCAATCGTAGCTTCTGACTTGCTGTAGCAAAGATAGTAGCAACGTTGTTCTGTGTAGGTGTTAGACCATTTCCTGCTGTTCCTGAGAAGTCTCCATCATCAAGTGATGTTCCGGCTCCTTGGTATACAGCTAGAAGTACATCTGCATCAATCTGATTTACTAGCGCGTTAGCTAGTTTCTTTCCATACTTCTTCTTCAATGGAAGATGAGCCTGTAGAACATCAAGTTCTTTAATGTAAACTGAAGTTTCTTTCTCTTTATCGATAGTAATTGTCTCCGCAGTATCTGTGATTGCCTGTGTTGAGTAACTACCATCTGCCCCCATATCGTTTACAACAACGTCTGATGCGTAAGATCGAGACAATGTTTGTCCTTTTGTGAGCGAGCTTCTTAGGCTTGTATCAGCAAGGATCTGATATGAAGGTTGCTTGAAGTGTGACATTTGGTATTCAGTAGAGAATACTGTTTTAAATGTCATTGTGTTTGGATTAGCTCCCATGATATTTAATATTATTAGTAAATATCAAAAGGAATTTTTATAGTATCATATCTCTACCATCTGAATCTTTCATATCTCCATCTCTACTAGACAATGCGTTATATGCCTTCTCATAATTCTCCATTTGTTCTGGAGTCATTTTTGACATATCTACATTTGGATCAAAGGTTGTAGATTGTTTAGAAGCATTATCATTATGCCTTCCTTTTTTCTCTATACCTTTTTTCTTAGGACTAATAAGCGCGGAAAGTGTTGATTTGTTCTTGTACAGAACATAATCAAGCTCTTTATCCTTCCACTCTGGATCCTCAGAAAGCTCTTTAAGTTCGGATTGAAGCTCTTTAAGTTCGGAATCGTTGATACTAGGAAACATTTCTTTAACATCCGGAGTGATCTCAGTAAACGATTTAGAGAATTTCTGCTCGTTTATCGCTTGGCTGTTATCTTTCTCCCATTGATGGAAACGATCTATGCTTTCTTGTAGTTTTGGATCAATTTTGCTTTTGCTTTCAACCTCAGAAAGGATTGACTCCCGGATCTTTTTTACAAGTTCTGGATCTCCACCCTCCTCTGAAATTTCATTCAATAGCTGATCAAAATTACTGTTGGCATCATCTTTTTTCTCTGTGTTGTTGCTCTGCATATCCTTAATGGTTTGCTGTAGCTCTGACACAGTAGTTTCCAAGGCAACTTTCTCCTCTCTAGTTTGCCTTAATTCTTGCCTTTTAGCTTTGTATTCTTTATAGATACTTTTTCTTCCTTTTGACTTTGAAGGTTCATTCTCAGTAGACTCCTCAGATTCTTCCTCATCTTCCTCAGAAGATTCGTCTTCATCTTCGGTTTCTACTTCTTCCTCGTCTTCTTTGTCTTGTTTCGGAGTTTCGGGCTTATCTTCTTCTGGTTTATCCGGTGTTTCCGGTTCAGAAGTTTCTAATTCCTCTAGTTCTACGCCAGCTTCTTTAGCTTCTTTAGCGTACAATTCCTCCTCAGTTTCTTTAGACATGTTTGCTTATGGTTAAGCGCCTTATATTTAATAAGGGATAGGTTTTGTTTATGTCCTATAACATATATCGCGCTAAAGCCGGGCGATTCCGGGAAAAGACAGTGGCGTCTTTTGTTGTGTACATCATTTTAGTTCTCGCTCTAAAATGATGTACAGTGCAAACTAAACCACTTCTACAGAAGAATCTCGATACTTTGAAGCAAATTGCTCTGCTAGTTTCTTAAAATCCTTTCCGTGAATTTCTTTTGTATACTCACGTGTTCGTCCTGCATATGTAACAACAGCGACAGATCCTTTCTTGGCTGGAGTTTCATCTTCTTCCTCCTCAACAACTTCTGCTTCTCCGGCCTCTAGTTCTGCTTCTGCTTCCTCCTGTACTTCTTCTGGAGCTTCTTCTGGAAGCAATGCCTCTAGTTGTGCTTTAGTAGCACTTGCATCGTATTCCACACCTTCTTCTTCTAGTTTTTCAATGATTTCTGCTTTAGTCATGATTTTTTTCTAATTAATAACTTATTTCTAATATAACATATTGCCTTTTTTGCAAACTAAACATTGCTCAAGTATTGATCTACTTCGGCCTTTAAATTCTCTTTCTCTTGCTCTGGATCCTTAGAACACAAGTCCATAATCCATCCGAATGTCTTTTTTCTGTGCCACAGAGCTGATCTTTCTGATTCAGTTAAATTCTCCTTTGTGGCAAGTAATAGATTAGCTGTTTTGTATTCATTCTTAATAAATGCCAAAAATATCTTGGTTTGATCATGGTCAAGCCAAGACTTTAAGAGATCTGTTTTCCTCAACCTATCAACAAGGCCTTCATAGGTCTTTAAATTCTCCTCTTTTGTTTCTGCATTATCCTCTAGATCTACGTATGCTTTATATATTTTTTCTAGTTTATCTTCCATATCTCGTTTTTTATGAGTTATTCTCTGCTATATTCATTGCGTGCTGTATTCCTCCGGGAATACCTGATCCTTTATTTTGTTGAGGTGCTTGCTGTGGAGCTTGTGGGACTGCTCCGGGCTCTCCGGGAGTAGCTGTCTGTGATCTAAACTCCTCGGCTACTGTTCTTTTGATATTATCTCTTGCTATATCCTTATGAGATACAGCGTAATCAAGTAGTTTCTTATATTTCTCCATACCAATTTGAGATCTTCGCTCGCTTGAGAAGTCTATGATCCTTTGAATAAAGGCGATTGTTGCCCCATACCAAACATCTAGTTTCTTATCATCCAAGCAATCCTGAATAGCGGCATCAGCCATAGCAACTGACTTCTTGTCTGAATATGTAACGTTATCGAGAAATTCTGCGATTTCGTTATCTTCCCATCCTCCATATCGCAAGATCTCCTCATCTCGCTTCTTAGAGTTAATATTAGGACTATTAAGCAGTAGTGTAAGAGCTTCTTTCTTTTTCTCGGCCGCTAATTCATTCTTTTCCTGCTCCTGTTCAGAAGAAACGATGATAACGTCTACATCTTTATTAGTCCTTAGATCAAGTCGTGTTATTTCATCCCAATCAAGCCCCTTCTCTCCTAGCTTTTTAATAGCCATCTTAGAAGGCATGTGCTGTTTTAGTCCCCAAATAAACTTCTTTCCTAGATCAGCCATCATACTCTGGAAAGGCTGTGCGCCCCATCCTAGACGTTTTGAGACTGACTTCTGCTCTGCAAAGGTAACTGAGGCTTTCTTTGAAGCACTTTGTACACTACCCTGACTTAGATCATTTACGGCTGTACTTCTTCCTACTGTACTTGAAATCCAATCTACAAGGTTGATAGTTCCTCCAAGATCTCCTGATTTAAATTCGTATATTCCATCTGAAATTCTTCGTGTTCCGTTTTTAGTATCTACTGGAACGAGCGCATCTGATCGGTATGATGCTTCATCTAGCTTTTTAACGTCTGTAAACATATCCTGATCAAATGCTCGTGGTGTGTTGTTTCTCCTCTCTCGGTTTGTTAGTTCTTGGTTAAAGAGCGCAAGAATAGAGTCTGCTGATGCAAACAAGTCATCTCCATAAGATTTAGACAAGAAGTTCTCATCATCATCATGTGTAGCGTATGTAACCCATGGATATTCTCCTGATTCCTCAATTTCAATCCATTTCTGGAATCGTAGCCATACCTT
>Ga0208299_1002548_pt1 | contig 12205 bp, 9 predicted proteins | sample 15_taG_FD_184089 | JGI IMG/M metagenome (GOLD analysis project Ga0208299, IMG submission 184089) | Marine viral communities from the Subarctic Pacific Ocean - 15_ETSP_OMZ_AT15312 metaG (SPAdes) (version 2) | ecosystem: Environmental > Aquatic > Marine > Oceanic | place: Pacific Ocean | collected...
GCAGAAACACTAGCAGGATTGGCACTAATAAATAGTACAGTCAAAGGAATTAAAGGAGCTATAGGAACAGCTAAAGATATATCTACTATTGCAGATGATATTGATAAGTTATTTAAAGGTAAGGAAGAAGTAAAACAACAATCACATCCCTTGGCTAGTAAGTGGGATAAATTCTTAGGGAAGACTTTAGGATCTACTGCTGATAAATTATCAATAGGAGCTATAGCTAAAGAGACAATAGAAGAAAGATTAGCAGAAGAACAAATTCTTAGAGTAAGAAAAATGGTTAACCAAAGATTTGGTCTAGGAACTTGGGAAGAAATACTTTTAGAACGTGATAATAGATTAGAAGAACATAAGAAGCAACTACATAAAGAGAGAATAAAAAAGAGTAAGTTAGCTAAGAAATGGTACAAAGCTTTAGAAATTATGGGAAGTGTTATCTTAGTTGTTGGTGGTTCTTTGATAGCTTTTTATTTAATTATATCTAATATGAAGAAATAGGATACAGGAGAAACAAATGTTTTTATATAATAAGACTACAGAGATTAAACCGGGAAAGGGGTGGAGAGATAAAGATGGTGTCTTGCATCCTAAGAACTGGAATATCTGGAGTGATGATCATAAGAAAGCTATGAATATAGAAGAGATTACTCTAGAGGCTAAACCAGATGGTAGATTTTATAACTGGACAGATAATGGCCTTGGTGGTATATCTAATATTACAGCTAAACCTTTAGATGAATATAATAGACAAGTTCAATCTAAGGATTCTGATGGTGAAAGTATCTATCTTGATAAAGATGGTAAAGAAATCTTAGGTAAAGATATTAAAGAAGGTGAAGGTAAAAACTACACAGCTAAGATGGAAGACTATAAAGACTCTGACGGTAATGTAGTTAAGATTAAGGGTGTACGTTCTGACTATATTAGACAAGTCAAAGAACAACAAGGTTCTTTACTGGCTCAAACAGATTGGGCTGTAGTTCGTAAAGCTGATGCAGGAACAGATATACCAGCTAAGATAGCCACATGGAGAGCAGCTATAAGAACTAAAGCTACTGAGATGGAGAAAGCTATTACAGATGCAAAAGATATGGATGCATTTATAGCTCTGTTTGTAGTATGGAAAGATGGTAAGAAGTCAGGCATCTTATTTGATTGGCCTGAGTTGGAAGAGTAATGTATAAAAAAGTTATCCTAAGTATCCTATTTATTTTAATATCTTTTCCTGTACTAGCTGAAGATCCTTTAGTAGAAAAGAAAGTTGAATTACCATTAACACAATTTAATATGGTTGTACCTGCAAGTTGTGGTCCTACAAAAGATATGGGAATAGTATTTAAGAAAGATCAAATTGTATTTACTGGATTACTACGTAATCATAATATAATAGAAGTATATCTAAATGATGAAGAAAGTTTTGCAATTATAATGAGAAATGCAGCAGGATTGTCTTGCTTATACTTTAGTGGTATACCCGGAGTAGTGAAAGAAAAGGCAAAAGAAACTAGGAGTAAGATTAATGGCAAGTACCTATACAACTAATATACGCCTGACAAAGCAGGGTGATGGAGACAATGCAAATACATGGGGAGAAATTCTCAACAATGTATTAAGTCTTGTTGACCAAGCTGTTGGTTCGTATACAACTATAACTGTAGGTGCAACATCTAGTGTAGCACTAACAGAGAACCAAGGAAGTGCAGATCAAGCTAGGTCAGCTATATTAGAGATTGCAGGTACGGTAGGTGGAGCGCATACCTCTATCTTTGTATATCTTCCTAGTGGAGCAGCTAAAACGTATGCAATTAAGAATGCAGTCTCAGCTAATACAACAGCTACTGATGCTGTAATACTTAGAGTAGCAGGACAAACACAGAATGTAACCATACCTACAGGTGGTGTAGGGTATTTCTTCACAAACGGTACATCAGTTGATGCTCTTAATGCTACTGGCTTTAGTGCAATAACAACAACTCAGGGTGATGCAAGATATGCAACACTATCTACAACTCAAACAATCACAGGAGCTAAAGCATTTACCAGTACAGTGACAATAACTGGTGGAGCAGTAATGACAAGCACGGCTACCTTTACAGGATCAGTATTGGTAAGTGGACCTGTTAATGTTAATACTGTTACTCTAACAGATGCTGCTTCTATTGCATCTAGCTTTGATGACGGTAATACCTTTGTAGTTACCTTGGGTGGTAATAGAACATTGGCTGCACCTACAAGTGCAAACATAGGACAGTCAGGAAGTATTAGAGTAATACAAGATTCTACAGGTGGACGTACTCTAAGTTATAACTCAGCATGGCAGTTTGTATCAGGGTCTGCACCTACAATGGATACATCAGCAGGAGCGCAAAGCATATTAGTTTATAGTGTTAGAAGTGCTACGACTATTGATGCAGTAATGTTACACGATTTTAAATAGGTAAGAGATGACAGCTACGTTAGCAAAATTTGACTTCAAGCCGGGATTCAATAGAGAAAGTACCCAGTATGCTGAAGAAGGTAAATGGTACGATGGCAATCGTGTCAGGTTTCGTTCTGGTAAACCTGAGAATATGCGTGGGTATACTACGAAAGTAGCTGCTGCTTCTGGTAAAACTTTACCTGCTGTTAGTGGAGACTTTGATGGATCTGCTAGAGCTTTACTAGCATGGAGAGACAATGGAAATATAAGAAGGGCTTTATTTGCTACACCAGATAAAGTCTATCAATATAATGGTGGTAATCTTTATGATATAACTCCGATAACATCCACTGTAGCAATGACTAGCTGCTTTGGGACAAGTGTAGGAACAACTAGAGTATGTTGTTCTGATGGAAGTCATGGAAGGTCAACGGGTGATTATGTTTATTTTACTAGTGCGTCTACTACTATTGGTTCTAATATTCTTCTTAATAATAGCGTTTATGCAATCACTTCGATAATAGATACTAATTCGTTTACTATATCGGTTACTAACACGGCTGCTGCCACATCTTCTACATCTGGTTCAGCTAACTTTAATTATTACATAGCTACGGGAACATCCGTACAAACACAAGGACTTGGATATGGGGCTGGATCTTATAATGCTGCTTCTCCTACTTCTGTAGGATTAAGCAAAATAACTGCAACAGGAAGCAATGCACTGGTAACTGTATCTTGTGCATCTGCTCATGGTGGGTCTGCAAATGACTTCATCGTATTTCAAAATACATCTATTGATAGTGTAGCAGCTACAGTAGGTGGTAACTTAAATCTGACTAAACCAGCAGCAGGAGGACCAGAGTTTCCTATTGTATCTGTGAATGGTACTCAGGTTATCATCAGTGCAGCAGCTAATGCAAGTGCAAGTGGTGATGTTACATCTAGCTTTAATATGACTGCTTTGATATATAAGCAGACAGATGGATCAGGAAGTGGCAGAGGATGGGATATAGCTGCTACTGTAGGTGAAGGAGTTAATCTAGATATAACACAATGGAGCTTAGATAACTGGGGTGAAGATATAGTCTTAAATCGTAAGGGTGGTAATATATTCTACTTCGATGTAGACGCTTCAACAACACCTACCAGAGCTACTTCCGTAACAACAAGTCCTGTTAGTGTTAACTCTATTATTGTATCACCTAATGATAGACACTTGATTGCTCTGGGATGTAACCAATATGAAGCTACTGCTACTGTGAGTGGTGCATTTAATCCTATGTTGGTGAGATGGTCTGATCAAGATGATCGTACTACATGGAGTCCAGCAAAGACTAATACGGCTGGTGAAGTTGTGATTACAGATGGTACTAGAATTGTAGGAGCAAAGAGATCTAAGAATGCAATTAATGTATGGACAGATAACTCACTCTGGTTGATGCAATATGTTGGTCCACCATTTACATTTAAATTCAGTCAGGCTGGAACTAACTGTGGACTAGCAGGACCACATGCAAGTATAGATTATAATGGTGTAACCTATTGGATGGGATATGATAACTTCTATTCTAATAGTGGTCAAGTGCAGGTGTTAGATTGTTCAGTACGTAAATACATCTTTGATGACTTAAATACTACATACTATGATAAAGTATATACTGGTATTAACTCAGAGTTCAGGGAGATTGTCTGGTTATATGTAGGTGGTACTGCAACTGAATGTAATAAGTATGTGATCTATTCACCAGAACAAGGATACTGGGTATATGGAGATACATTCTTTACTACCTTTAGGGATAGGGAGATATTTAATAATACATTAACTACTGGTGCTACAACTACAGGTAACTTCTTATATGATAATGAACCTGATAATGTATACACTGGTGATGGCTCTACATTAGTATCATACATAGAGTCTGCCGACTTTGATATTGATGATGGTAATAAGTTAATGTTTATGAATAGAATCATACCAGACTTTGAATTGAATGATAATAAGGAATTGGTTATTAAGGTTAGTCCTAAACAATTCCCTGAGAGTAGTGTTTTAACAACAGTTTCTAAGGCAATAGATAATACAACCAAGAAGATAGATTTTAGAGGAAGAGGAAGGCAAGCAAAGATTAGGGTATCTTGTAGTTCAAATGGTGCTGATTGGGAATGGGGATCAATCCGATTAGCATTTCAACCTGATGGTGGAAGATAATGGCAAGGTATCCTAGTTTACCAATATACCAAGGTAGAGACTACCAGACGAATGGTGAGTTCAGTGTGGAAGATCTACGTAAGATGTATGAACAGATACAACAATGGGGTTCTGTTCTGATAGATGAGATAGATAGTAAAGATATAGAAGTAGATGCTCAACCAAGTACAAAGATATATACAGTTGTTACGATAACAGATATTGGTAGACCATCTAAAGGTGACATAGCATACTCTAAGAACACAGGTAAGTTTAAGGGATATGTTAGTCTAGGTGCAGAAACATCATGGCAGGATTTAAACTAATGAGCATTATGTCGGATCATTTTAATTTAGTTAATAACGGTACACTACTTGGATTAAGAAATACTGGTCAGGTTATTGATAAAAGTAGATATATGTCTACACAAAAAGTTCCAGAACAATTTGCGAAATCAGGGAAAATAAGTTATAATTATAATAACAAAAATAATTTTGATACTCAAAGTGATGTGAATAACTTTGCAGCTAATCAATTACAGCAGATAGGATACAGATATGGTGGGTGAAATTAATACTACTGATACTCCTTACGATATGTTAGGTATGAGTGAAACAGAAATAGAAACTCCTACTGAAAAGTTAGTAGACTTTCAAGAAACTGTTGAAAGAGGAGATACAATGGGAGCTATGGATATGCTACCTAGAGGTGATCAGCCTGTCATAGAAGATCCTAATAAAGGAATGAGAGGATCAGAATTTGAAGTGATAGAAGATCCTAGTAAAGGAATGAGGGGATCAGAAGTTACTCAACCTATGTCTATTCCTCCTAGTCCACCTAAAAAAGAAATAACTGCAAATAGAATATTTAAAGATCCTGTCTTTGTTGCTAATACAATAAAAAGTATTACACCTAAACAAGTACAAGAAGATGTTGTTAAGGCTGAAGGTAGACAAGAAGAAGCTAAGATTACTAAACTTGCAGGTATGTTACAAGAAAAAATAGGTGGTGGATTACCTCGTAATGCAATGAATTTTGATCCAAGAATGGCTACAGCTAAAGATGGTGGTTTAATTGGTATGGCAGCAGGAGGTAATTTTAGAGGTGCGGTTCAAGGTAGAGGTCATGGTATGGAAGATAATGTGTTCATGCCTATTAAAGATCAAGGTCAACAAGTAGCAACATTAGCTGTTAGTCCTAAAGAATATGTAGTAGATGCACATACCATGTCAGCATTAGGCAATGGTAATCCAGATGCAGGAGCTAGATACATGGATAGGATGGTAAAGAATATTAGAGAAAAGGCGTATGGTACAGATCAACAACCAAATGAAATAAATGGTCTAGCTTCCTTACGTCCAATGATGGAAAGGGTTTAATACAATGGGTTTCTTATCTTCGTTATTTGGTTTTGATGATGCAAAGCCAGCACAGTCTCAGGTAGTACAAGCTGCTAAAATACCAGAGGAGCTTAAACCTTATGTGACAGAAATCATGGAATCTGCACAGACTCAGTTTAAAGATAACATGGCTAGAGGTTATGTTCCTTATACAGGAAAAACTACGGCTGATCTTACTCCTGAAGAAGTACAATCTATGGAAAGAATTTCAGGACTTGCTGGTGTAGTAGATCCTTATATTGGTGAAGCAGAGGATATCTATAGAACAGGGGCTAGAGAGTTTACAGGAGAAGAAGCTCAAAAATTAATGTCTCCTTATCAACAAGCTGTTACTGATATAGAAAAAAGGAAAGCACAAGAAAACTTTGAAGCTAATGTTATGCCTAGATTTGAAGCTAAAGCTATAACAGAAGGTGGTGGTCCGGGTGGACTAGGTACTAGGGCTGGCATTGAGGCAGCAGAACTACAAAAAGGACAAGCTCAACTATTAGCTGATATACAAGCTAGAGGATCAGAGAAAGCATATCAAGATGCTAAAGGAGTTTTTGCTGATCAATTAACTAGAGAACGTCAACTAGCTGGTGATCTAGGTCGTACAGGATCTGCATTATTTCAGTCTGGTTTAGCTGAAGCTGGTGCATTAGAAGGTGTAGGAGCTACTAAAAGAGGTATAGCTCAGAACTTATTAGATGAATCTTTATATAAATTTAAAGAAGAAGAAGCATATCCTCAAAGTGAATTAGCTAAATATTCTGGAACTATCTATGGTAATCCTGTTCTTGGTACTCCTAGTTTTACTAGAACTACTAGTGAGTCTCCTTATCAACCTAGTACTGGACAAAACTTATTAGGTCTAGGTCTAACTGGTCTTAATATCTATGGTATGGGTGGGGGATTTGGTGCGCCTACTCCCGGTAAGTTTAGCCCTGCTAATATATACAGTCCTCAACCTGTAAGAAGGGTTGCTTCTGGCGGTAAAGTTGGTGGTGGTCTGTCTGATCTTCCAGTTGTTCGTAAAGCAAAAGGCAATATAGGAACTCCTGACTATTCTAATATCCATATGAGTGAATTTGATTTTGAAGATGCAGATATGAAAAATATAACATCAAATCTTTTTCCTTCATCTTCAAAAAATTTAGAAAATGTAACTATGGAAGACATAACTCGGAATAGGCCCGACTTGAATGTACAAAACGTAAGATTAATAGAACAGGATAGAACTAATTTACAAAAAGACTTAGTACGAAAGTCAAATGACGAATTAGATGCGTTACATAAAGCATACTTTGCAGGTAAAAGATCAAATATAAAAGATAATCCTATGGCTAGAGGTGCAATCATACAGAAATTAATAGGTGTGATCGCAGGTAGTCCGAAAGGAGCATTAGGTGGTTTTCTAGAAGGTGCGCCTGATGCACTTAAAGGTATCTCAGATCTTGATATGAAACTCGCTGCTAAAGAAGCAGAGTTAGTAGATCTGGAGTTTAAAACAAAAATTGAAAAACTTAAAGAACGTAAGAAAGAGAAATTAAATTTTATTAATAGAGATGCAGATATGTCTCGTTTATATGATCAACTTCCGGGTAAAGCTAAAGAAGCATTCTTAAAAGAATTTTCAACTATAGAAACTTTAAACTTAAAGAGAGCCGAAATTGATCAAAAGATAAAAGCAGCTTTAGCAAAAGCTGCAATGGATGGTAAAAAATTTAAACAACGGCTTGAAGAATTTGCATTAAAGAAAGATAAACTTGGTGTAGATCAAGCTAAAATTCCTCAGTTAGTTAGAGATCTTATGTATGTTGATCCAGAATCAGCAGTAGTATCACTTGCAAAAGCTAAATTTACTCCATCTGAGATTGAACAAGTATTTCAAAAGGTATTTGCTAAATCATCAGGAACAGCAGGTCCAGCTACGGTATTATCTACAGGGAAAACTGTTGCTCCTTCTGGGTTTACTCCAAAAGACTTACAAGCAGTTCTTAGAAAAATACAACCATAGAAAGTAAATAAATTGGCTGATCAACAAACTACTTACGAAGGCTTACTTAAAGATAATACTTTTTTAAGTGCTGCTTATCATTCATTACGTGGCATGGGTGATAACACTGTATCTGAAGATCCGAAAGATATTTTAGATACCTTTCTTACTCAACGTAGATACTTTGATGTTAACTTAGGATCTACTGTAGTTCAAGGTAATAAAATTAAAAATCTTCCTGAAGATTATAAAAAAGTATATTCATATGCATTAGATAAAACTAAAGCTCTTCCTAACTTTGGTGAGGGGGCTGCACCTTTAGGTGATGCTGCTATTGATTACACTCTTGCTGCTATCTCAGATCCTACAAATTTATTGTCTGTACTTGCTGGTATATTTACTGGTGGTACTGGTGGTGTTCTTTTACAAGCAGGTAAAGAAACAATTAAACAAGGAATAATGGCAACACTAAAGTCTCAAATAAGTAAACAAGGTTTAAAAAATTTATGGAATGTTTCAAAAGGATTCGCTGCTGAAGGAGCCGTAGCTGGTGGCGGTGGAGCTTTACAACAAACAAAATCTCAAGAAGTAGATATGGCTTTAGGTAAGCGTAAAGAGGGTGAGTATGATATAGGTAAAATAGCTTTACAAGGAGCTATTGAAGGAATAGGAACTCCTTTAGCTGGAACAGTCATTAATGTAGCTGGTAGAAAAGTAGTTAAACCTGCACTTAAAGGAGCTAAAAATTTAATACAAAAGTCAGTTGAGTTAGCTAATAAAGATGGAAACCCTCAAGTTATTCAAGATGTTACTAATATGTTGTCTAGAAATTTAATGCCTTTGTCTGCTATAGACGAAGTATCTGTACGTTTAATGGAAAAAAGTACAGGAGAAGTTAGACCTATTCAAGAAGCTGCAGAAAAATTATCACTAAAAATGGATGATCGAATTAAAGCAAACTTTAATGACGACAAAGGAACTGAATTACTTAATGCTGCTATGCAAGGTAAAAAAGGAGCATTAGATGAAGTTAAAAAAATAGATCCTGAAATGGAAATTCTTATTAAAGATTGGGCTGGATATGTAGAACAAGCTCAACAACAAGCTATGGGATCTTCTTATTTAAGTAATGAACTTAGAGGAATATATAAACCTAAAAAAAATGTTCCTTATGTTAGAGATATCTATGAAAAATTTACCAAGGTAGATAGACCAACATTTAATTCATTTATGGATAAACGAGAAAATGAATTTTTAGTGCAAGAATTATTTGAAGCTATATCTAAAAATAAAAAAGAATTAGGAGTAGATTCTAAATTATTTACTAAAGACGGTAAACCTAGATTTAAAACAGAAGCAGATAAATTAGAAATGACAAAGCGATATGCTGAAAAATTATATAATACTGATATAGATAGAGGAGCTAGAGCAGGAGCATTAATTAAAAAGAAAAAAATTCCTGAAGTAATTAAAAGAATATATGGTTTTAATTTTAGTCCTGCTGTAAGAGCATTAGAAACTGTTAAAGGTGTTATTGATTCTTCAAGTAGAATAAGATTAGGTTCAGACTTAGCTGATAGTCTTTTAAATAGAAAGTTAGCTATTAAAGCAGATAATAGTATTGAAGCAGCTAGAAAATATGCTAAACAAACTGGTCTTCCTGAAAAAGAAATGGTTCCTTTAGTGACTACAATGAAACCTAAATCTTCTGTACCTGAAGATAAATTTGCTCCTTTTATTTTTAAAGACAGTAAAAAAACTCCATTAGTTACTGATGAATTAAGAAGAGTATGGGTAACTAAAGATCAAGCTTCTATGTTAAAAGAATTATCAGAAGGATTTGATGGAAGACTTCCAAAAGACCTTTTAGAGAGTAAAAGCTTATGGCAAGATTATATGAGAACATTTTCTGGTATACAAGGATACCTTAAAAAAGGTAAGACAGTTTATAATCCTAATGCTCATGCTCGTAATGCTCTTGGTGCAATACAATATACAATAGGATCAGGTAACTACATGGGTTTAATTGATGGCATATCATTAGTAGTTAATCCAACAAGAAGAAGAGAGGTAAGTGAGGCTGTAGGTAAACTAGGTCTTAAAGGTAGTCAGGTAGATATCAATCAAATTATGACTCGTATTGGAGATTTAGATAAAGTTAACCAAAAGAAATTACCAAATATGTTATTAAACACATTTACTTTAGGTGTACCTAGATTAGAAAAGAAGGGTATATTTGGAACAAAATTAGAAAGAAAAGTAGCACAAGGAATAGCTAAAGGAGCGCAGAAAGCTTATGTAGCTACTGATGACTTAGGTAAGATAGCTACGTTTTTAAGAGAAAGAAAGAGAGCAGAGAAGATTTGGAATGCAAGGTCAGCAGATGAAAAGAAATTACTAAAACAAAAGTTTTCAAAAGAGTTTAATATTGATGGTAGATCTAAAAACTTTGAGTCTAAATTATTAGATGAAGCAGCCGTACAAAAAACTATGAACCTACTTCCTGTTTATTCTCGTATACCTAGAATACTAGAGAAGATGAGAAAGGTTCCTGTACTTGGATCTTTTACTGCGTTTCCAGCAGAGAACTTAAGAAATAAGTATCAATTATTCAAGATAGCTGGTGAAGAAATACAAGAAGGTATAAGAACTAATAATAAAGAACTCATAAGAGCAGGTAAGAATAGATTATATAGTCAAGCTGTAGTTGCTTCTGCTCCTTCTGTTGCTGCTCATACTTATAATGCAATAGAAGGAACATCTAATGTAGAATCTTCTTTACGAAAAACTGCACCTCCTTGGTCTAGGAATCATGCGCTTGCAATACGTAAAGATGAAAAAGATCCTGATACCTATTGGTATAGTGATCTAAGTTATAATAATCCAGATCAATTTGCTATTGATTTTATAATGCCTTTTATGGTAGCTGCTGCTAATGGAGAAGACTTAAAAGAAAACTTAGCTAAGACTATAACAGGTATAGCAACTCAACAAGCAGGTGCTTTCTTAGATCCGTCAATGTCTGTTGAAGCAGCAAAAAATATGTACGGTGCAGTAGAATCTATGGTTAAAGGTGATGATGACGGAGCTGCAAAATTTCTAACTAACTATTATAAAATAGCAGAACCCGGTCTACTACAAATGATGCGAGAGGCTGGTACAGATTTAGATATTATATCTGATGATATTCAAAGAAATATGAATCCAACATACTTTGGTGAAAAAAGACAGAGATTTTCTGATACAGGAGATGTTACTGATTTTCTAGCTAGGCTTGGACCAAACATTAATTATGATACTTATATAACTAGCGATATGATAAAAGAAAAAACAGGGTTTAAAACTCCTTGGGAATTACCAGTACCACTTCAATTAGCTCCTTGGTCTTTTGCTTCTAAAGAAAGAAAATTTAGTCCTAGAAAAAACTTTGCTTTTGCAGTAAGAACTTTATTAAGCAATTCCGATAGAGATTTTGATGATGGTAGAAGAGATATAAAATCTATGTTGACAGATAGATTAAGTATTGATTATAAAGATATAGCTCAAGAATATGATCGTATGTTAGCAGAAGAATTTGCAGCATCAAAACAAATTGCTGGAGTCGTAGGATCATATAAAGAATTTATGAGTCCAATAAAACTTAATCGTATGCTACTGACAGATAAAGTTGCTATTGGATCTTTAGGTAAAGATGCAGTTAGATTTATTATGAATAATAAATATAAAGTATCAGGGGGTAAAAGACTATCACAAGATAACGAACTTTTTCGTGAGATAAGAAAGAACAATCCTCAAATAAATCAATCAGACCTACAGAAACTTTTTAGACAAATAGAAAGTAGATATGAATCTAAATCATTATCTGATGATGTGCCAGAAGAAATAGAATTTAAGGATTAACAAGAAATGTTAGAACTCGGACCAAGAGAACTGCTTACACTAGGAACAGTGTTGGCAGGATTAGCAGCCACATGGGGCGTACTCAAGGCTACCATCAAGTCTATTATGTCTCAAGTTAGTGACATCAAGGTTGACATCACCAAGATCTATCAACAAGTAGATAATCAAGAGGCTGATCAAGCCGTCATCAAGAACAGTATCAAAGTTATTAGTCAGGATATCTTATCACCTCAGATCTTAAAATCTCAGAGTGAGCGTGATGGTAGAAATGAAGCACGTATACATATGTTAGAAGACAGAATGAACCGTTT
>Ga0208299_1002549_pt1 | contig 12202 bp, 21 predicted proteins | sample 15_taG_FD_184089 | JGI IMG/M metagenome (GOLD analysis project Ga0208299, IMG submission 184089) | Marine viral communities from the Subarctic Pacific Ocean - 15_ETSP_OMZ_AT15312 metaG (SPAdes) (version 2) | ecosystem: Environmental > Aquatic > Marine > Oceanic | place: Pacific Ocean | collected...
ACTTCCCAGTTGCCAACCACTTCTTGTGATATTGAGCCATATCGCGACTCAATCCGCTGATAAGGGGTGTTGCATCCCCATAAAAGATAGGGCTTCGCATCCCCTTTACATCCTTTGCGTAGAATACTGCCCAGCTATATTGATCATCTCCATTGTACTTCTTGATTGAGAACTTCATTGTTCCTCCTTGATTATAGTATTATTATACCATAAGTTTCAAAGATTTGCACGAATCAGTCGTCATCATGAATTGCGTCGTAATACCTTTGTCTTTGCTTAGGCTCACAAGCACATGCTTTTTCTATTTTATGTAGTACCCGTTTAGTAATGTGAAGTGATAAATCAGTAGCAATCCTGAACGAGAATGATGCGATTTTGAATAGTGTTCCCAATGTTATACCTTCGTAAGCATACTCATCGGAACGTTCCAGTTTCGGCCTTTTACCTCTACAATTGCATTCTTTGTTTTGACTCGAATAATGTGCCCATTACAAGTTCCCATCTTCCCTGACTCAAACACTACTTTATCCCCCGGGCTAAGCTCACCCTTCAGCTTTCGTGTCTTTACGTTCTTCCGACGCTTGCCTTCCTCTGCAATCATTCGCCATGCCTCGCTGACCTCTTCGTCTGACCATGTGTGAAGCATTGTGTTGAGTATGCTTAGATTCTCTGTCATTAGTAGATCCTACTTGTAATACGCAACCGAATTGCTGACTTTACTCTTTCTGGATTGTCCCTCATGATCTTCTGATATACCTCTTCGTTCAGAGGTTCGGGACAGTCATCTCCAGTATAGTATTCTAGAATCATCTGGGGGTATGTGATTACATCGTCAACAAAATCATCATAACCACCCAGCGCTCGATCTGCAATGTCCCAGACCACGTCCTGCTCAGTGCGAAATAGTTTGTCGACTTTTGGGTGATTTGCCATTTTCCACTCTCCAATCATCATGATCATTTGATCTCCCACAAGTCATGATTTCTTACTTCCTCTGGGTCCGTGTAGTCGTCCTCGTCTTCACTTACCGGCGAATAACTATTGAAAAGCGGTCCCTTCACAAAGAAGCTGATCGTGTGATCCGCGCACCAATCACTGCTGAAGGCAAACCCTCTTCCGATTGCCATGACTAGTTCTTCACTACAATCGTCGGGACAATCAAACTCCCAATACTGTGCATTCCCGTCAAGTTCAATGCCAGAGGCAGCCTCTTCTGCCCAATCCTGTAGTTCGTCAACGCTCTCGAAATCATCCATACTGCCGATGACAAAAGTAAAAGTCTTCATGTGTTCTCCTGTTTTGGTTATGTTTTATTATACCACAAGAGGGAACATATTTCACACAGCGCTAGTAGTCTGAATAGCAACTATCTTCATCCAAATCGTCCAGGGCACTATCTTCATCCTGAATCGGGGTGCTATCGTACACAAAAAACAATTGTTCACTTTGCTGATGCATTTGATTTGCCTGGTCGATCTCCTTGTGCTCTTGACAGTATACACCTGTCTTAATAATGAACTGTCCATCTTCGTCAGTCGAAACATCCCAGCCCTGCGAATCAGAAACATCAAAGACAGCTTGACTATCATTTGCTATTACCACATCGAAGATGCTATCATCCGGATTATGTCCTTCTAGCCAGAAGAATCCTGAGGCTATCTTTCTCAATATGCTCATGGGAGCATCAGAAGCGTGTGTGAACTCATATGAATATACATCTTCATCGCCCTCTAGATAGAGTTGATAAAGATCTTCTTCGTCGCCGTCAAAATCGTCTGTTGATGTAATGATTCCAATGTATCGTGTCATGATGCCTCCAAGCTTCATAAGGTAATTATATAGATGCACACATCTATGTACATATTTTAATATTCTTCAACTTTAAACCATCCCGGATGATCATCGTTTGTTCTTGAAATAAAGATAAGTTCTGATCCGAACGATCCAAGATACTCTCTGTGCTTAACATCGTATCCGTTGAACTTCGACTCCAGAAGATCATGTGCTCTAACAACTGTAGAGGACTCTTTTCCCATGTATGCTACATCAAACTTAGCACATTGATCTAGATCTAGATATATTCTTTTCATTTTACTTATCCCTAGTCCACACTGAACAGTACATCATAACCACACAGCTCAAACATCTTATCATATTCATATTCCGACTGATCAGAATCGCGGATCACCACTTTATACTTTTCACCATTCGGTTTAGTATAGCCTAGAGTGATTGGGTATTCGATTGATCCCCATGCGTCTCTCTCTTCACCTTCACCATACGGAATATTGCTTATGAGTGACATGTCATTATCTCCTTGATGACATTCTTGATCTGACTTTATTGTTTGCATAAGATTAGCTCCAATCCTTCTCTGACTCATATTCATGTTTCCAGACATGGTCTACCCAGCCTCCGCCTATTATTGATTTAGACAGTTTGGTGTATTTATTTGTTGTAACTTTTCCTGTTTCTAGATTCAAGCGAGCTGTAAAGACGCCTGTTCCTATCTTAGCCTTCTCAAGATCTTCTCGATCCATCATAAGCATTGTACCATCCAGGGCTAACTGTGCAATATTAGTGCTTTCCGTAATCATAACTTGATAAACACCGTGCCCAACCTTATAGCCTGCAATACATTGATATCCCATTTTTTCTCCTTGGTTATGTTTTATTATACCTCACGCCAGAAAGTGATACACGTTGACAGTGATTTTATGACACAGTTGCTACCACTTCAAGATCACCGAGATCGATCTCAGCATCCTCTTCCTCAGAAACATCTGTCTCCTTTCCTGGGTCGACCTCTGATATTACTGTTGATACACAGGTTTCGATCGACCAGCCAGCAGTAAAAATGTGACCTCTTCCAATCATAATAATATTTTCTTCTGAGGTTCCTTTGTCTATTTGGAACGGAATAGCTGTTACATGATCGCTTTCATTTAGATAGCCATCGAGCAAATTTTGCTCTGCATTGTCTCCAAACATAACATCTTCAAACGCTGCTACAAGTACAACATATTTCATTTGGGTCGCCTCTTCATCATCTCTTCTTTTCTTTTATATAGTACCACGCCATCTGCAAGAACCTCGTATACAATGTGTCCTCTCTCGTTCACGATGGGGTTCTCAGAAGTTATAAGCCCCATCGGATAAGTCACTTGGTAGTTATTCTGAACTCGTACCCAGATGATCTGGCCATTCTTTGCGTACGGATCATCAAGCTCTCTGAAAGCAACCCTAAAACATTGAATCAATCTATCTGCAGCCCACTTATCAAGAAACTTTGCCTCACCAGCTGCCCAGTCCTGAACCTTTAGCAATGCTTTGCCATCAGCGGGATGAGTTTGCCAGTACATTCCATTGCGGCTTTTGGCCAGCGATAGACATGTCTGGAGCTTCTCTTGAATTGCGCTTGATGGAATCCAAGGACCGTCACGCTCGATGTCATCTGCCTGGCCTAGAAGCTTTTCAATGAATATCTGTTGTTTCTCAGACAGGTTGTAACCTCTAACAATAGTCACCCTCATATCTTTCAGGGGTCTGTGAAAACCTTCAGTTCCTTCGATTGTGAGAGCATGATCTACACGATCAAGTAGCGCTTGATCACCTTTCCATTCTGGAACACCTTGCTCAATCAAGCTATCTAGATATGCTTTTTGCTTTGAAGATAGTTGCTTTCTTTTTCCCATCCGAAAGATCATGTCTCTAACAAATAGCGCTCTTTTATCATCTTCTCTGCTTTGTAGCTTCCATTCAGCTAAAAGCTCTTGAGCCTGAGACAGTCGAAGAATAAATGATTTGCGTGGCATGACGTTCCAGTGGTCGGGTTATGGTTTATTATACCTCATGCTCCAAGCATATACATGATTTGCATGATTGTCATGATGATTATAACTATTGAAATGACTGCAATGAGCGTATCTATTTTTTTCATTTTCAAGGCATCCCACCCTGTGGTCGACCCAGTCTTTATCATAAAGCCACATGCATTTATCAAAGCATAAAAAGCCCAAAGATCTACAGATACTTCAATAAAAAACCAAGAGATTGCTGAGTATGACTTACTTAACAACGACTTTATCAATATCGCCTCCAAAAATCATTTTTATTTCACCGCCTTCTGTGAGCACTCGAACCTCTTCAACTGATCGTCTTTTATCTGGGTGCCACCCTTCGCATATCGTTACCCAATTACTCTTCAGGACCGTCGCAAAGTTTCCGCTATTTGTTTTTATGATATCGCCTTCATTATATTTTGTCTTCATAAACTATTATAGCACCCAGCGGGTGCTATGTATAAGAAGTAAAAGAGGAAAGTGGGTGGCGGACAACCAAGGAAGAGGCTGCTCAGCCCGCCACCCAGTGCATCTATCCGATGCTAACCCGAGCTACCTCTTGAAAACCGTTTTCTCTTAGAGTAAGAAAGAAAGTGTGTCCGGCGCCACCGAAACGATTCTTCTCAGTTTGAAGAACTCTGCAACCCAGCAGATCTTGGTCTTTCTTTTCTACGTCTAGTGTAATCATTGCGTCAACCATATGCTTGAGAACGTTTGCTCCGGCCATCTGGCCTGCTTTATTAACCTGTCCAATGATGATTGCATTGCAAAAATGCTCCTTACAGTAATCTGTAATCATAGCCAGCGACCGCTGTGCAGTCTTGCTATTTGTTTGGTGATCACCATACTTACCGTCATTCAAACACTGGAGGCTATCGACGATCAAGAAGAATGGCTTGCCCGGATTATCCTTTCGGAGCTCATCACAGTTCTTAAGGAGTTGAGGAACCATCGATTCTTGTCCGGCTGCGAATCCGGTTCGAAGCTTTAGCCTCTCAACTGTCATCTTGAGCTGAAATAGTGATTCTTCAGCTGTGTTGAAGAGGACTGTATTCCCGCTAAAGGATAGAGCATTAGCCAGCTCAAGCATCATTGTAGTCTTACCAGCACCGGGTGTTCCGGTAAATAGAGTTACAGCAGAAGGGGTAAATCCCTTACCTCCAAGTGCGTCATCAAAAAATACTAGACCACTTGCATGTCGTTGTCGAAGCTCCTGAGGGATCTTGATGTCGAGAATGTTCGTGCCGTTAGGTACATGATCAATGGATGTCTTTAGCTTCATTTTGTTTTCCTTGGTTAGGATTGGTTGGTTATGATTTATTATACCACAAGAATGTCTATGTTACATTTCTATCAATTAAGTGATTGCTGCCTTGTACCTTGGATATTCATATCCTGAGGTGTCAATCATTATCTTTTCGTCGATATCAAAGCATTCAATGATAAACCTTGAGGGCTTGTTAATGTTATTCCAAGCAAGACCCGTAATAGGGAGATCATCAAAAGGAGGAAGATCATTCACAATCTCTTCAAACTCATGCTCTGGAACTGAAATGCGCGGGAATATATCATATGCATCGCGGCTCATTTCTTCACGTTCACTATCGACATCCCAAATAAGACAGTCAATATATCTTTCACCAGGCAGCTTAGCCTTGGTTAGGTTTCTAAAAAACTTTCTTCGAAGCCCGTGAAGCGTGTGCATCATGATTCCTTTTGATTATGTTTTATTATACCACAGGCTACAAGATTATTCATGTCACACAAATGGTACCTGAGGAGGGGATCGAACCCTCACGATCGCATTGATCTCGGGATTTTAAGTCCCGTGCGTCTACCAGTTCCGCCACTCAGGCTCTTTCTACATTCCTGTGGCTGTTCTCAGAACTTCACCCTGAACAACATCCATAAACTCGCCAACAGTAATAATACCTGACGCAACCTTGTTCAAGCGGTCGTGCAGCTTGATTCGATTCATGTTATAGACGGTTTCCTTGATGATTTTGACACCAGCATCGTTTGCCATAGCCACATAGGTTTCATATGGAAGATCACTCAAAGTGCCGCTAATCATTACACCAGCATCGGCCGATGTATAGTGATGTTTGGCAATCTTGTTCTCATTTGTCTTTATTGTCATTCTCTTTGTCTCTATTGTCATTTTCTCTCCTTTTAAAAATGGTAGGCTTACTCGGACTCGAACCGAGAACCCTCGCTTTATGAGAGCGATGCTCTAACCTGATTGAGCTATAAGCCTATAGTTTATTATATCACCTGATCATACTGTTTACATGTGTCACTCTTCAAAAGAATGATCTCCTTCTGGGTCTGTCTGAATGATCCCGCCATCTTTCAATGCTGTAATCAGAATGATAATAACATTTTCAAAATAGCTTAATCTTTGTTCCAGCCCTTCTATTTGTTGATTTAGAATGGCTGTTCTTTTACTTAGAATATCAACTTGATGTTCCCACATATCTCTTTCATTCATTTTGCTCTCCGAAGAATGGTGGGTTGTCCGGGGCTCGAACCCGGGGCCGACGGATTAAAAGTCCGTTGCTCTACCAACTGAGCTAACAACCCAATAAGGCTGGGGCGGCTGGACTCGAACCAGCAATCTCCCGGGTAACAACCGGGTGTCCTTGCCTGTAGGACCTCACCCCAAGTAGCTACTTTGTTTTTATAGTGCAGCTAACTATTTTAATGTGGAGCCGCTGAGAGGATTCAAACCTCCGACCGATGGTTTACAAAACCATTGCTCTATCAACTGAGCTACAGCGGCGAAATGGCTGCCCCTCGCGGGCTCGAACCGCGGACAAGGTGATTAACAGTCACCTGCTCTACCAACTGAGCTAAGGGGCAATGAGGGGTGATTGCAACTTGTTATCCATTTACCTCAAGTAAGGTTTGCAGGCTATGGCCTGAATTCGGTGCAATCTTCGGCAGCGTCCTGCCTTTTGTTAACTCCGGAAGGGACCCAAGCTCCTCCCAAAAAAATAATAGAGTTCCCAACTTCTCTATTTAGACACAGCCTGTAAGGTCAATACTTCGACCACGCTTACGCAACCACGAAATAGCTTACTGCTCGTAAGTCTTACCCACTATCTCTCTGGCCTGTGTCCCCCACATAATCATCCGTGCTATTGAGTCTTGGGCAATGCCCGTGCTAGAGCTGGATGAAAGTGAAGAGGAGGTGGGAACCCGTTTAGTATTTACGAAGTATGCGGTTGGTGCACATACCTCTCAGGACACCGGACCTCTTGTGACTACCAATATGTCACTCACCGTGTGCTCTTTGTCTCAACGACTGCCGATTCCCACCGACTTCCTGAGCCGCTAAACTCAGGCCTCAAAAATGTAAAAGATCAAAGCGGGGAGGACACAAACCTAGCCTTTCGACTCCAGACGACATTGCATCTTTGATACCGCAACGAGCGGTCCTCTTTCGAGGATCCTTACTCCAGGGCGTGCAACCGGTGCGAACAGTGTTTGTTCCTCCTTATAGTTTATTATACCACGTGTTTTGTGATTATTCACAATCGACGATTTTTTTTATATGGCACGCCTGATAGGATTCGAACCTATGACCCTCGGCTTAGAAGGCCGATGCTCTATCCAGCTGAGCTACAGGCGCAAAGCTTATGCGAACTCCCCATTGTGAAGTCGAACTTCAAACTTCTCGACCAACTTCTTGAGCGCCTTATGGAACTCATCACCGGCTTCACTCACCTGTGAGTTCCAGCTAGCCTTGGTTGACCGACCTTCGAAGATCTTGGGGTCCTCATCGAATAACTGCTTCATAGTGTCCTCGAAACAATCCGTGGTTTCACCGAGCAGTTTCTCCATTTCGTCTAGTTCTTGAATGGGCATTTTAGTTTCCTTGGTAGGAGGTTATGATTTATTATACCACTAGTTTTGCTTTTTTTCACGCCGCTCAGATCTTCCAGTAACCTTTCTAGCTATGTCACACCCTGAGATGATGGACTCTTTTACAATAACACTTGCAAATGCGAGAGTCAGGCCAAGCCCAAATGCGATTTTCATCGGCCAAGGTAGAACGACCTTCTCATGATTGTCTTTACTTCGATCTGTCCAGGGCTCCGGCATCATGCCTCCTTTATGCGGCCTGTGCTGCTCGCTTCTTCATTTTGATCAAGATATCACCCTTCGGCTTGGTGAACATCAACTCCCTGCCGGGAACGATAATCCAGCCTCTCCTCATCCGACTAGGACCTGGGTCGCTGGCTTCGCCATCGGTCATGATAAGGTAGGCATCGAACTTACCTCGATTCTTATCAGCGTGCTTTGCAACTGCCTTGAAACTGGTACCACCACAACGGAATCTTACCGGTGGCTTCTTTTGCCCTCGCTTCCAAACAAAGCTCGATTCTTCGTCAACATCACTATCGAATGGAATGAAAGTGAACGTGGTCTTCTTGGCCATACCATTCAACTCTGCATACAGGAGGCTTAGAGCTTCGTCATCGACCGAGCCACTCATATCGACGTAGACTGCAACATTTGCTGTGTGACCAATCTTTCGACCAGGGTGGATGTATGGGTACTTCCGATTGATTCTCTTCATCGTGGACGACTTGTTTGCTCGTTGCGACCTACCTACGAAGTTGCGGAGAAGAGCTCGCCAGTCAACCTCAGTGCTAATCATCTCTCGGAGCTGTCCTCTCATTTCAGAGGAAACCGATCCCCACTGTCCATTACTATCACATTTGTTTACGGCGTCTGCCAGGGCTTGCTTGACCTTGCCCTTGATGAGCTCTTTATCTTCATCACTCATTTCACCCCAGCCCTCATGGCTATCCATCCCACCAGGTGAGCCAGCTTCTCCGCCGGCACCTTGCTCGATTTCGTCTGCCACATCTTGCAGCTCACCAAAGTACCACTCAGAGCTCTTTCCAAGCGGAAGACCAGCAATCTTTGCAGAAAGCGTATTGTATCTGTCAATCGACTTCTGGTCCATCTTCTCAATCTGCTCAGCTTCCAAAGCCTTGAAAGCAGATCCGGGACGTAGACCGCCCTCAGGCAGCTCGATCTCAGGAATCATTGAGTTGATAGCAAGATCAGTTGCCCAGTTCCAAAGAACGTGAGGATCCTTACGACGGCTGGTCGTATGCTCGAGAATGAGGTGGAGGCATTCATGCTTCAGAAGCCCTCGAGTCGTGTCCTTATTTAGACCAGCCATAAAGCCGGGATTGAACCACATCGACACGCTGCCTTCTTTTGCGAGGACACCAGCAGTTGGAATATCATTGGTCCGGATCTTGGTGATCTCTCTCATAATAGCTGCGTAAAACGGCTCAGACCAGAGCAAGTTTACCAAGTGTGGGTCAATACGATACGCATCGATTTCTGCTTGTGATGCAGTAACTTTTTGTACGATGTCTGTAGCAGTTCCGTGTTCAGCCATGATATATTCCTTTTGATTGGTTATGATTTATTATACCACCGGCTGCACATGATAACATGCAGCCGGCGTTTCTTAGCTCACATTCCGTGATTCGTTTACAGCCTTGACCACCTTAGCTCCAATCAGCTTGTGGACCTTCTGGATATTCGGCAACTTTTGAGTCGCGCTGATCTTATTCCAGAGCATGACAAGCAGCTCATCATTGATGACACCAGTGAAGGCGGCAAGATTCTTAGCTTGACCAAGCTTCCAGTCGTTTTCCTTGCAATGGATAACAACCTTCTCGATCAGGTCAGTAACTCGATCTTGTGGGAACTCAGCGATCTGTGCTCGGAACTGGGTGAAGCTGTTCAAGATGTCCTCAGCGGAAACTTGAGCCTCGTAGGTCCGGCAGAACTCCTTGAATGCGATTGCTGCCTCGACACCAACCAGACCCATCGAAAGTGGGTAAAAGCCAGGTCCTTCGTGATTATCAATAAGACCCGCAGCCTTCAAAGTAGAATCAACTCGTTCCCAAGAGCGAGGGGAAGGGTATACCTTACCAGGCTCGAGACCACCAGTGTGGCGAAGATGAGCAGGATTCTGTCGAATGAAGTCCTGGATCATCGAGTGGATGCGACCATCAGCCCATGTGAGCCAGTCTTCAGTGGTTGGCTCCAGGTCGGTGACCCAGAAGCGATCGAGAAGAGCAGGGTCCATCTCATTGACTTCATAGTCAGAGGAGGCGTTGACGCATGCAATGATTCGAGTATCCGGATGCAGCTTGTGGCCGTTCAGCTCACGGTCCAGAACGATCTGGAAGGCAGCTTGCATAACCTCAGGGGTTGCACGGTTCAGCTCATCCATAAGGAGGACAACGCCTTCCTTACAAGCCCTAGCATACCAGTCAGGGGGACAGAAGCGAGTGACGCCATCCACCAGCTCAGGAAGCCCGACCATATCACCTTCACTCATTTGCGAAAGTCGACGGTCGATGAGGACGCGACCAGTTGCATCAGCAACCTGCGCGGCGAGGTGAGACTTCCCGATTCCGTGTGGTCCGCGGACCAGAATTGAGATGTCGTTTGGAATAAGCTCCATACAAGTAGTGAGAGTTTTGATATCCATTATGTTTAGTCCTTGGTAGGGGTTTTTAGAAAAGTTATAAGGTTGTTTGCCTTATATAAGTATTGTACCACAAGTAAAGCAACTAGTCACGACGCGCTAGTTTTCAGCTTTATTCAGCATCCGCTAGCATCTGGTCAAGTGTATGCATCTGTAGCATTTGACCCGCTGCAATCAAGTTCTCGAACTTCGAGATTTCGTTCTTCGCAGATTCAATCCGTGAACGAAGCTTCTCGATCGATGCTGTGTGATCATCGACCATTTTTTGGTTCTCTGCCTGGACAGTATCGATGCTGCCCATCTCAATGAACCTGCTTCGAATGCGCTGTTCACCGTCTGTGAGATACCCATAGAACATCTCACCTAGCTGCTGGGCATGATCATGATTGTTTGCAAATACCACACCGAGTCGTTCACCATAGTTGCCTTTTCGGATCTGATAAGTTCCTTCTCGACCTTCTGATTGAATGAGATCAATGGCAGGCTCGACTCGTTGCCACAGCCTGTTAGTCTTTCGTGATAGCCCACCGCGTTCGCCTCGAGACAAAACTCGGTCTCCGTAACACACAGCTTCCAAATATCGACGGCAGCATGAACTCGATCGAAGTTCCAACGACCACAGCAATTCAGGGCTGTAACCCCAGTGTGGGTCATTAGATTCAACTCGATTCTTGTGCTTGCAAGCATCATAACAATAATATTCAACGTCTCGAAACTCAAGCTTTTTCTTACCGTCGCCCTTCGGACGCAGTGCCAAAAGATCTTTTACGATAGCGTTTTTTTCTTCTCGAGTCATGGTCATTTTTTTGTTTTCCTTAGTTTTTATTGGTTATGATTCATTATACCACCCGCGTCGTGATAGTTCACGGGCTACGGGTGACGAAGCTTTGCAGCATGAACCCATTCAAGTGTTCCTGTCTGGGGCGAGATGAATCGATAATACGCACCACCATGGTGGCACTCGAGCAATATGACGACGCCTACCCCGGGAGCAATGACAAGGTCCCCGACCTCGAATATATACGTCGTTTTCTTTCCTTTTAGACCCGCGTCGCGGGCTGCAGCTCTTACATCTCTTTTGACTGCGCGCTTCTTTTTTGTCTCGTGCCCGCTGTCTTTTAGTGCTTTCTTCACTTCTCGAAGTGCTTTTTTCGAAACTTTGTAACTCATTGCAGATCTCCTGCCACCGAGACGAATATGTCCCCGATGTATATATTGTACCACTTGTGGGGCGGATATACACTCTAGACGCGTTTCCTGCGAAAAACAAAACTTATAAGATTTTTATGACACTCCCCCTCCAGACATTACCGAACTCGCCGTTTTCGAACAAGACACGCAGAGATCGCTTGGGCACGTGCCTCGAGTACCCGTCTGGGTCTGGACTAGGTCGACCTCTTCCCCAGCGGTCGTAGCAGTGCATTTTGCCGTACACAGTGCCCTCGATGTCCGTGACGAGTGCGACCCGAGTGGGTCGACCTCTCTTGCTTTGGTCGACCACCATGTCCCATTTCCCCTCCTCGTCACACAAAAGTGTGCTGTCCACACAAGGGTCGAGCTCGACGAGCGAGCCCACGCGTACGCTCTTCCATACGGCATTTTCATGTATTTTACTGCTCACGAGCTCATTTTTACTCCATATATCATTTTACCACCCGTCGGAAAAGTGTACACGATGATCGGGAAACAGCAGTTCGATCTGCTTGCTCCCTGGGCTCGAGTGAAGTGACGTGACACAATGGCAGGCGAGATGACACGTTGACAAAGACGATACTTTTAATGACAATGTGTCAATTTCTTATACATTTAATGACAATGTGTCACGAGCTCA
>Ga0208299_1002554_pt1 | contig 12190 bp, 14 predicted proteins | sample 15_taG_FD_184089 | JGI IMG/M metagenome (GOLD analysis project Ga0208299, IMG submission 184089) | Marine viral communities from the Subarctic Pacific Ocean - 15_ETSP_OMZ_AT15312 metaG (SPAdes) (version 2) | ecosystem: Environmental > Aquatic > Marine > Oceanic | place: Pacific Ocean | collected...
GGTCTCTCAGGTGTTTGAAATATATATTGAATAGCAGCATCACTCGAGAATCCTAATAATCTGCATCTAACATTACCCCCACTTCCATATACAAGTTCTTTTGGTTGTCTATAGGGATGTGAATTTGAATTCAACAATGTAAACCATTGTGAAATAAAATTCATGTATACTTCAATAGATCCTTGATTAACTACATTTTCAAAATCTTCATCCATATTACCTAAACATCCATGCCCTACGCCTACATAACTTTGATATCTGTCTGCAGTGTAATTAGAAAGTGCGCCTGCTAGATTTTCTCCATTACTGGGTGTATATATACAGGGCCCAGCAAATTTAAATGATTTCTTTAATTCATTTGGTTTGAAGATATTCTTTAGTATTTCATTTACATTCGCTGTTTCAATATCTAAATCTGCAATACTATCATCAATTATTCCAGTTATCTGTTGTCCAATAGGTATGGAATAATCCAATCTAAAAGGTTCTTTAGTGAATGCTGTATCTTTTGTAATAGTAATAGCTGAATCATAAAGTATATTTAAAGAAAAATTATTAGTAATATTATTTTCTAATCTTCCTTTGTCTCGATCTTTGGTTGTTGTACATGCTGCGCGTATAGCTAATACAGTTGGTATGTCAGTTAACCCTTTTAAATATTCTTCTACTTCATTTGCCAGGGTTTCAATTTTTTCTTTTCCTGTCTTGTTTGCTATATATTTTGAAACATTCGATTCTATCCAAAGAAGTGCTTTATATTTTGTACTCGATTGAATACTTTCAATAGATTTATGTAATGCAAGCATTCCTTTGTTTGGATCAGTTTTTAAATGCTTACTTACTGCAAAGTAATGCTCTTTTAGTGCATTGGATTTTTGAAATGCCTTAATAGAATTGAATCCCATAGTCCGTAATGCAGATGTAATATTTTTATCATACTTTAACCAGGTGTTGGTTAACATTGCTGGTACTGTAATTTTTTCTGTTCTTTCATTCATTAAATTTGTCCTTTTTTATTATTTATTTATTTCGGGTTAGGGGTTTATAATCAATCTCTTATAAAAATTCACCAGAGGGGTTATGGAAAGGAAAACCATAGAGCCCGAAAAACTTTTATAAAAACAATTGATTAATAAACCCCTAAATGATTATAAAACCATTTTATTTTAAAGAACCACCTGTTTTGTTACGAGTATAAAATGAATAAAATCCATCCTCATTAACTGGTGTTCCTTCAAAATCGACTACATCAGATCCTTCAGATCTTGCTACAACCATTTCACTGGAAATTCCAAGTTCTGTCATTAGTTCAGCAACATTATTTGCCGATGTTTCATGTTTATCATAATTATGACTATCATTTAATACTAATATAGTCTTTGCTTGTGATGGAGATAAAACATCTGCTTCAATTGCGGGTGTTTCTTCTTCATGGATTGGTTCTAGGTGTACTTCAGACATAATTGTCTCCTTTGTTGTTTATTTAAATAGGGCTTCGCCTGCTTATTTGGCCATCAATAAGCATATTTAACCCGATGAATAACGGAGGCGAAGAGGTTTTAATTTTTATCTGACTTGTGGTAATTATTTAAGTACGAGATAGCCAATCGTAAATTTTTAATATTTTCATCTAATTGAACATCTTCAAGTTCTAAGACCTTTATTGAAGGTTTATCCTGTGATATAACATCAGTATGTTCATTGCAGCATTTACAAATTGGTGTTTCTATATCATGCAGTTCTGCACCACAACATTTGCTAATTTTCATTACTTAATCTCCTTTGTTTATATCATCGCTTCAAACATTACTGAAACCTCCACGATGATCTTTTCTGTTTAGTGTAGAAGTGGTTGCTGCTGTTAGGTTTATAAGGAGCACCATAAATGAATATGATGCCAACTTCAACCAGCTTTGATTTCTGTTTTCAGAAGTCAATCAAAACTAGTATCCACTGGGGTTCAGGCCCATACGTCCTGGTTTTCGCTTGTTTTATGGTTTGCTGCTGTATGACTTCTAAGTTTAATGATTCAATTAGCCCCTAGAAACGCACATGTTTCTTTAACCGTGTATGTTTATAGTCTGACATATAATAGGACGCTAGCTTCATTACGAGTAATAACCTATTAGGGATGCCCAGCATTTTTACAGAGATATGACAGTTAGATATAGTCAATATTACCTTCTCTGCTCATCGGTGATTGAATCAAGAATTATTTTGTAAATATCCCCCATAAATTATATTTATCTTTAAACTTCACCACTCTCGAGAAAAAGAGCTCTGTTGTATACGCGTTCTTGCGACCACAACTACAATTATACAATTTCCCGTAAGTTGAACTGTCTTTATTTTCAAATGTTGTGATAATTGCACATGCATCATGTAACATCTTTTGAGTATCTCTATTTTGAATTTTAAGATCCTTTAAAGATTTTTCAGTTTTTTTAAATTTTGCTTTATATTTATCTCGTTGTTTGATTACTTTTTCAAACATATAGCTTATAACAAAAACCTTAATACCTTTAAGAGGCTTAATTGGAGTTTGAGTGGTCTTTAATTTTGGCTTTAATTTGTTTTTGGGTTTTAGTTTTTGTGTAAACATATAATTTTCCTTAAAATTTGTTCACTAGATGGGGTTCCAGGTAAATGGTTAGAAAAACCCTGTCTATCTCTAGCAAACTCCCTATAGACCCAGGGAATTGATTAATTACACTGACAAATTATTTCTAATTGGATCATGTGTGAAATCCAGTTTAATGTGGCTTATTGCTTCATACATTACTTTCATCGGGTTGTAGTCATCTCCACTTAACAAAGGATTGACAATCGCTGGATTAAATCCAGAAATAAGTGCTGTATTTGGCGATAAATCATCAACTGGAGAACCATTGGATGCTCTCACATTCCAATAAATTAATTTTGGAAATTCATAACCTGCTTCTATAAAAGCATATTTATTCATTTCATGAAGTGTTTTATCTTCTGTTGTACCTTTGATGGCGTCATCAAACTGCATATCTGAAATAACAATTAAAGTTGATGGCATTTCATCTTGAGGTATATCCCACAATAGAGCAGATTCAAGAATTAATTCATATGCTTTATTTAAATCAGTATTAAATCCCCAATTCATATTCATATTTAAATATTCATACTTCTCACGTAGAGATATATAGTTACTTAAATCATGAAATACGGGTTTTGCACTAAATGTCATTACTTTATTTTTAAAGAAACCATATGCTTGCTCAGAACAATACATTCCAAGAGCAACTGACACATCCATAGGCAATCCAGTCATAGAACCACTTGTATCTGCCATAATAAGTGGACTTGCCTTATCTGTGAGTTGAGGTAAGTTATCCCACATTTTCTGCGCAAGTGATACATCCTTATCAAGCACTTGAATAATTTCATGAGGATAAGTAGCAGACACAGATGCTTTAGATGCTTTGTCTTCCTTCCACTGAATAAATCTTTCAGACATATGTTTATCAAAAGATTTTGAATAGGTTTTAAGAGCTCTTCCAGGAACTGAAGAAAAGTTAATAGAATCCCATTCTTTTGCTGACATTAACTGCTCAACAGTGTGTGATTGGTCAACTAAGAGTTTTCTAAGCTCTTTATTGGTTAAATTCATGCGATCTCTTAGTCTTTTAAAGTTTTTACCTTTCCTAGGTGTCCATTTAGCAACCAGATCTGACCGAACGCCATTACTTGACCCTTTTAATATCATCGCCCATTCAGCAACGACTTTGTCATTACCAAAATAGGGGATAAGGTCTTTAGCATAACCAATATTGATCAATACTTTTGCATTTCTGGCTATAAAATCCATATTCACAAACATTGCAACAATGTCATGAAATGTTTTTCTTTCACCAGCACCCTGACGAGCGTCACGTCCCCAGAATAGTATTTGCATTGCAGTTTTTTCGTCTTCCTTAACTGCATCATGGAATAAATTTATCACCATTTCTTTTGATGCATTGCGTAATGCACCTATCTTTGAAAATAAGTGAAGACATTTAGATTTTAAATTGTGTGCTAATGCACCATTTTCTGTATATACTTGTTCAGTCACGATAACTCCTTATTAGTATGTGATTTTAGATTAGAAACGAATGTCGTAGTTTCTTTTCCGTATTGCTTTTAAAGATCCTTCTCTTTTTCTCCATTTTTGATCAATAGATGGTTCTTTATCCTTAATATCATAACTATCGGTAACAAATCCTTCAGTGTTTCCTTCTTGTACACCTTCTTGTAATCGAATAGCTTTTATAATATCACTATTTGCAGCCAAGGGTCTCTCAGCTCGAGGTATGCTTTCTGGAGTAAAAGCACAGTCTTGTAGATTTGTCAAATCTATTTCTTCATATTGTTTGTATTTTTTCATAGCTTTCCTCTAAGCCGCGGGAACCTTCTTTTGAAGACCTTGACGAATTCTCTAGTTAGTCCCCGCTGTCGCTTTGATTACTTAAAAAACATCTGATTAAAGAAATATAGAATTTTTGTCTTTAGTTGCGTTGTTCTTTAAGCTGGTTTTAAGTTTTTTATTTAACCATGGATCATCAAAGTATTTAAAGACTGAAATGATATTGTCCAGTATGTCGTACATATAACACACATGGTCCATGTACCCTGTAAGTTTTCTATCAGGGGCTTTTTTTGCTGCTGTACCGATAAAGTCACGAATGTTCTCAATGCCTTCAATCAGTTGCTGAATACTATTGGCTGATTGTTTCATAAATAATCAACCTAAATCAATGCTATCAAATAACTGAGTGCGATAATCTATCATATTCTCAGCAGGTACATTGTGTGTAGACACACCATGATGTCTATTTTCAACAACAACACTATGTACGTCATAACCATACTCTTTAGCCATGGCATAGTATGGATCAAGTTGCCAGTTTTCAGTAAATGTATTATGAACTACAATGAGGGATGTGGTATCAAACATTGCTCGATCTACTTCTTTTTGACACCATTGATGAGCAGATGGTATTAATTCACCATTAAATCTCACTGTGGGTTCTGGCCCAATACAGTTACTATGTTCGATATCCGCATCATCCGTGCATACAGCACATCCTGGAATATGTTGATAAAGACCTTCATAATCATCAGCAGCAACCATTTTGGAATTTGCAAAATCGCTCTTTAAAGGATATTTCCAACCCGATGTTAAATATTCAGCGAGTGTTGTTTTCCCAGAGCCAGGCAAGCCCCGTAGTAATAGTAATAGTTTCATCGAATACTCCTTATTATTGATGAATGTTAGAAAAAGGGGTGTAAGAGAGATACCGCAATGTTCATGACACATAACACTCTCTTACGAGCAGTCTTGTAGCGGAGATAGGAATCGAACCTACTACCTCTGGGTTATGAGCCCAGTATGCAACCAATACATCTCTCCGCAAATCTTCAAGGGGAACTGAACAACACAGCACATACTAGTTCAGTGTAATATGTTCCGTATAAATCCCCTTGTAGTTGGATCAGAAAGCCTGGTAAGAACTTCAGACTTCCCATATTAATCCACAGGTGGACACCTACGAATCGGTTGCGAACTTCAATAGTATTGTTTCACACCTGTGGTATTGTACAAATCTTAGGGCCAACACGGAGCGTGCATCTTGGGTTGCATTTGTGGCAATCCATATTGACCCATAATCCCAATCATTCATTGAGATAGGAAACAATCAGTTTGTCCCTGATAACAGAATAACCATGAAGGCAGTCCCATAAATCAGAGCAACTGTTGTAAGTGTTGCAGTCACTAGTTTAATGACTGATAATAAATGATTCATAAAGCACTCCTATTGGTTATAAAATCTTGTATGTTGGGTAGAAGTGTATATATATAAACAAGGATAACACGAAGACTATCGTTTAAACTGTAAGTAGAAGAGTATATGAGTATGTGTTCTCACACTAACTGTATTTCAAGCCTGTTTGAACTTCTCAAGCAACCAACTGGAGAAAGTGACTGGTTAATCAAAGCAACACACTCTACTCTTACTATGGTTATCATTATTGTTATATCTTTACATGACTCTGCATTTATACGGGCTTGTCACCGTCATAGGCTGCATTAATGTATAGGGTTAGACAACATGACACCCACCCACCACACCATAAAGGAGGTGCCAGGGGAAATGAATCCCCTGGACTTGTGGTTATGTTATCTTACATTCTTACGAGTGCCGTATGACTTTCTTTGTTGCAGAAGATCGAAGCACAGGTTTGAGCGTTCAGCATTTTGATCGATGATTTGGCTACCTCTAGAGCCACGTACAATCAACGGTGGTTGAGGGTTGCGAAGAATATCTTCTAAGACTTCATCAACAACAGTAAGCAAAGGATTAGTCTCAATCACTTGGTGTCGTTCGTTATACGCTTTCCCAGTTGTAGAATTAGGGTCAGCTCCCAGGTCAGTCTCAGCAGGTGTTGGTGGTAGCAATGGTGCTACTGCACTCTTTACCGCAGTCATGACTAAGTCAGAGATTGCAGCTTCCTGTTCAGGGGTAAATGGCATATGTATGCCTCCTTTTGTTAGGTTTGTTAAAATTCAAAACACTAAATTAATATAATTAAATTAAATCGTAATTAACGTAATTCTGATTACGAATCCCCCCGACTAGGGGGGTACCCTACTGTAAAAGACCAAGCACTAAAATGCCACAATTTTTGAAACTTTTTTCTACTTACATTTTTTCCTTTTACCTTGTGAGTGTGTTTACTGTCCGAGTAAGTTACAGCGGTAGCTTTTTATTAAGATCACCCATTTAGTACCCGTTTCGAGACGTTCTGCTAAAAGGGTCAGACGTTGGGTTATAGATCACTCATTATAGTTTGGTCATGTTGTCCCCGACACTGCTAAAAATTATCCAAGTATAAACTACAGGTAAGGGAGAAAATGACTGGCCTGAAGCGAAATCTTGGATTAAACACACCCGCGCTCAGGGGCTAATAGCATCTATTTTGAATTGTCTTGTAGTTCCTCCAACATAATCATACCTTATACTATGAAAATTTATTCACTAAGTATAATCATTGATGAAGACGATGAAGTTGTTGAAATGGAAGAAGGATATGAAGAAGTTCGTACATCAGACGTCATTGAGACCACATCAGTCGAAGATATGATCCTTATTGAAGAATGCGATTTTGATGGAGTGGCTCGAGCATGAACCCCACCATACGGCTCCCTAGCGGGAGCCTAGTTAAATATGAGAAACTACAAAGTAAACAAAATACAGCATACTGTGTTCGATTCACAGGATGAGGTTCCTGAGCAAATAGCGTATAAGCAGGATTGGCGTAATGGTCAGGTAGGTGATTGGGTTTTAGCGGATGATGATTGTGTCATACAGATCTTGAGGCGAGGGCAGATGCTCAAAGCCAAAGGAAGAACTAGAACCAGGGAATACCTGGGTACGTGCACTGGCACATTTGCAATTAGTCCTAAAGCAAAGATGGATACCAGCAGGAGAGTTAATATTTACTCATTCGGTGGTAGTATGACATCTGAAGAGCGTGTTGATGCTCGTGATGTTATGACATCTAAAGAAATGCTATTTGTTCAATATCTGGCCCAAGGTATACCTGCTCCTAAAGCGTATATGCAGGCTTTTCCTACGAATAATCCTACTTACGCTAATCAGAAAGCTATGCAACTTGTTAAAACAGAAAGAATAAGGACAGCTATGAAAGAAGAATTAAAACCTGTAATGAATGAACTGGACATTGATGAAAAGTATGTTCTGCAGGGGATAAAAGCAGAAGCGGATGGAGCTGAGAAGGCTGATGTTCGTTTAAAGGCTCTATTTAAATTGGGAGACATCCTTGATATGGAAGACAAGAACCAAACAAATGTTCAGCAGATAACTGGTGCAGTTTTCCAAGGATTTGATCAAAAGACACTAGAGGATGTTGAGAGACCAGCTCTAGACAAGACTAAGGAGGTCAGTAATGCCTGATGAAAAAAAGAAAGAACCCAAGGCGTTTAATCGAGATGATTACATGGCGGTATGGGGAGTACACGATAAACTCGGAAGAACTAATGATGAGACATATAAAGTGCAAGCCGTACTTAATAAATATGGATACAATTTAGAAGAGGATGGTTTCTGGGGTCCTAATACAAAAAAAGCAGCAAATAAATTTATTGGAGATTATAGTAAGGACTATATGTGGAACGCAATGAGAAGCAAAGCCGAGAGCCTTTTCGAGTAGACCCGTGGGAAAGAAGAAAACAACACACGACAAGGCTTTTGATGCGATGGTTTCGGCTACGTCTAAGACTTCTATTCAAGATGTAATCAGTAAGGTTAAGGAAGCTCATGTATCCAAGGACGAGAGACTCGAAAATTTTAATGAATGGTATAAAAAGTATGGAAGGGGTGGACAGCGACGGGGGAGAAGAGCATCAAAAAGAAAGAGAGATGCTGATTATCAAGCTTTGAAAACAGTTTGGGAAGAATCTGGTTCTCCACTTATCTCTACTAAGGCACATACTGAAAAATTTGAAAAAAAGTTTCCTGGCAGGGCACATGCTGTGCGAAAGCCTTTTTATTTCGGAAGAACTAATTTCGGTAGAGATAGTATATATAACATTAAAGACTATGATGCTTTATTTGCTGAATTAGCACATACCTATGAAGGTAAAGATAAAGGAATTATTGGTAGACTTATTCAATCAAAGCGGACACAGTTTGAACATGATGACCCTACTCCGAAAAGAAGAAAAAAGGGAGATTTTGGAATGTATGACAAAAAAACAATTGATTTTCCAGAGTGGACTGAAAAATTTGGTTTTAAAGATTGGTGGTCATTGGAAACACAAGCTCATGGGGTTGGTCCACAATTTAAAGGAGAAGGTGGGGTTGGAAGAGAGAAGATTTTAGAAACCCAATATAAAAATCTATATTCTGAATACCTCAAATAGTAGCATCGTAGCAAATTCGTAGCAAATATTCGGCTATAGTACCTAAATTAGCCTTACTATATACTGTCTCTTTTACTCGGTGCCCGAGACTGGAGTCGAACCAGCACGTCTGTTAGGACACACGGACCTGAACCGTGCGCGTCTACCAATTCCGCTCGTCGAGAAACCTGATGTATATGGTCTTGCGTAGCAAATTCGTAACAATTTTGGGGCTATTTTGCATAAAAACGGTGGATATTGGCATGTAAGCCTTATGGTAAACGGGGAACGCAGATCGCGTTCAACTGGTGAAAAGAATAAGGATGACGCCAGGAAGAAAGAAAAGAAGGTCAAGGCTGAATTAAAAAGAGAAATCGAGAGTGGGGCACCTGTTTATCCTAAATGTCCCGTGTCCAGAGAACTGCTATTGGATAAATTTATAGATTCTAAAGAAAAGCAGAATGACCCTGTACTTTCAAAGAATACAATTTCAAATTATAAATATTCACTTAGAAAGTGGATTAATAGCGATGGGGTATTTCCAAGTAATAAGAATACAGCAGTTACACTAAAGGGCAACATAAATGTATTTCATAAGTGGGTGAATGATGTATACGGGAAGGATTTAAAGATATATCCCAATAAAGGGCACGCAGTTAGGCTTAGAGTCTATGGAAAACAGGAAAAAAACTTAATTTTAGAAAATATCTCCGATTGTGACTTGAAATTAAAGAAGGGGCATGGAACTGCAGCCGATTTTCAAGATTTAGTTAGGTTTGCTTACTATACAGGTGCAAGGAGGGATGAATTACTCCATATAGAGCCAGTGTCGGAAAAACTTGTTCAGGTTACAGGTAAATCATGGCGCAGATTAATAAATTTAAACTCTCAAGCAAAAAATGTCTTAGATAGTAGAAAATATCTCTGGAGTGAAATATATCGCAGACCTGATTACATATCTAGGAAATTTCAAATAGCCTTGGCGGAATTAGGTATACAAAATGGTATATTTCATGACTTGAGGAGAACTTTTGGTTATGACCTACTAATGAAAGGAATTTCTATCTGGCAGGTCTCAAAACTACTTGGACATAAAGATGTGGCAACCACTGAAAGACATTATGCACCCTTCTTTATACACTTAATTGATGATTACACCCTTCAAGAGTACAATAATTAGAGCTTAATTACATTTTAAACGAAAGGTTTCGTCAAAACCGTACTTTATAAGTTAGAATTCGTCCTGAAATAGTATTAATTGGATGAATATCAACACAAGAAACGTATCAGAAGCAGAGAACGAGCTATTATTGGCTAAAAATGACCTAGTAGCATTCGGAAAGCTGTTTTTACCTGATGATTTCATGAGATCTGAGACTCCTTTTTTTCATTATGAGGTAGTTGATGCGCTTGATAACCCATCTATTAGACAGCTTGCAGTTGTGCTCCCACGTGGACACGGTAAAACAGTTCTCACAAAATGTTCAATTATGCATGACTTTATGTTTACTAATGAGCCCTTATTTTATGGGTGGGTTGCAGCTAGTTCAAAAATTTCCGTACCCAATTTGGATTACGTTAAATATCACATTGAGTACAATGATAAAATAAAATATTACTTTGGAGATCTAAAAGGCAGGAAATGGACTGAAGACGATATTGAACTTAAAAACGGCTGCAAATTGATCTCCAAAAGTAATCTTTCTGGTATTCGAGGCGGGGCAAAGCTTCATAAGCGTTATGATCTTATTATACTCGACGATTTTGAAGATGAAAACAATACTATTACACCAGAATCTAGGGGAAAGATTTCTAATCTTGTTACAGCCGTTGTCTTTCCTGCTTTAGAACCTAAAACTGGAAGATTAAGAATTAATGGGACGCCAGTACACTATGATGCATTCATCCAGAAAATACTTGTAGGGTATGAGAAGGCACAGAAAACAGGGGAGAGTTATTCATGGCACGTGATAACATATAAGGCTCTCCTTAAAGACGGATCTCCCCTGTGGCCTTCTTGGTTTGGACATAAGGAGATGCAGAGAAAGAAAAAATTCTACGCAGACAGTGGCACGCCACAAAAATTCTATCAAGAATACATGATGGAAGTACAGAGTGCTGATGATGCCATGTTTACAAGAGATCATATAAAATACTGGAATGGTACATTTACAGTCGACCAAGAAAGTGGTGTCCCTTATTTAAATATTGATGGAGACGACATGAAACCTTGTAATGTATTTGTTGGAGTTGATCCCGCAACAGATTCAACGAGGCGAGATAGTGATTTTTCAGTATTGATGATTATTGCAGTTACGGCAGATAACAACATATATATAATTGATTATGTAAGAAAAAGATCTTTGCCAGTACTAGCAATTCCAGGGACAGAAAAAACTGGTATTGTAGACCACATGTTCATGATTTCTCAAACATATAATCCAAATCTTTTCACGGTTGAAGATACCACAATGAGTAAACCGATATTTCAAGCAGTGCAATCAGAAGCCAGAAGGAGGAATGACTTTTCAGTCAGGGTAAAGGCGGAAAAGCCAGGGACAAGAATGAGCAAACGTGATCGTATCCAAGAAATACTTGCTCAGCGATTTGCAATTGGTCAGATACATATAAAGAAGACTCATTATGAGTTGGAGAGGGAAATAATAACCTTTGGTCCAAGGATGGCGCATGATGACGCAATTGATGCATTAGCATATGCTTGCAAATTTGCTCATCCACCAGCTGGAATGAACCAGGGAAAAGAAGGCACTTGGTATAAGTACAAGCCATCTGCAAAAAATTGGATAGTAGCATAGCGGGAGAATAAATAATGGCTGGATTTGTAGGAAAAGAAATAACAAATACATACAAAGACATACTGAATGTATTTGGTACAATCGAGAATGAAGGCTTTACTTCAAGTGCAAAAAGAATTTTTGATGGAGCAGGTGTCGGATCCCCAGTATGGATCAGTACTAACCTTCTTCAAGTAGGGACCTTGGCATCTAATGCAAACCTAGATGTCTATGGAATTGTTATTGCAAAAGAGTTCCATTTAAGATCATCTATTGGAACAGCGTACTCTGTGATGGGAGTTCAGACCGATGGAACGGTCCATATAAATGCAGATCTTGAGACCAAGGGTTCTGTGAAGTTTTTAGCAACAAGCGGTGATGACTTAATTATGGATGCAAATGCAAAGGCTTTTCAAAGAGGCGATGGCACCAAAGGAAACATCACATTAGAAGATTCATC
>Ga0208299_1002555_pt1 | contig 12187 bp, 13 predicted proteins | sample 15_taG_FD_184089 | JGI IMG/M metagenome (GOLD analysis project Ga0208299, IMG submission 184089) | Marine viral communities from the Subarctic Pacific Ocean - 15_ETSP_OMZ_AT15312 metaG (SPAdes) (version 2) | ecosystem: Environmental > Aquatic > Marine > Oceanic | place: Pacific Ocean | collected...
AGGATAATATTGACTACCCTGCTCGGTACCTACAGGAAAATGTACTTATGAATACGCTTGTCACTGCAGAAGCTTTTAATACAGGTGTAAAGAAATTTATAGGTATATTAAGCACTTGTATTTATCCGGATAAATTATCTGATAGTGATTATCCTATGACAGAGGATATGCTTCACTTAGGACCACCTACTCCAACTAATTTTGGTTACGGGTATTCAAAGAGATTATTAGGTGTTCAGTTAGATACATATAGAGAAAAATATAACGTACAATATTCATATATTACTCCTTGTAATTTATATAGTGAGCACGATAATTTTCATAATGATAGTAAAGCTCATTTTATAACTGCTTTGTTACAAAAAATAAAAACTGCTGTAGATACAAATTCTACTACTTTAAATTTATTTGGTACAGGATCACCACTAAGACAGTTTATGCATTCTCGAGATGTATCCAACGTTATACATCGATGTATAACATCAGACTTGTATGAGAATTTTAACATCGCTCCTTCAGAGGTGTTGTCTATTAAGGAGTTAGCTGAAGCTGCTTTAAGAGCTTTAGATATAAATTTACAGTTAAAATTTGATTTTTCTAAGCCAGATGGTCAATATAGAAAAGACGTAAGTAATAAAAAATTGTTAACACATTTTCCAGATTTTGAATTTACGTCCTTTGAAGATGGTATTCGTTTAGTTTATGAAAGTCTGTGCAACAATACCTATAAAGAGCAATTCAACGAGAGTTAAAGATAAAAACTTTAAACTCTTAGGTGATAAACCTCTTTATCAGTATATTATTGATCATTGTATACAAGCAGAATGCTTTGATAGTATATACGTTGATACAGATAGTGAGGATATAAAGAGTTATTGCTTTGAGAGTAAGGTAAAATGGATAGAACGTAAGCCAGAGCTTACTTTAGATACTGCAAACGGTAATGATGTATTTCACTATGACATAGATTATATAGACGACTACGATTTCTACTTTCAATTATATGCTACAGCACCATTTTTAAAGCCAGAGACAATTAGAGCATGTGTAGATAAGTTAACTCATACAACAAAGTATGATTCTATATTAACAGCTACAGAAGAGTATGGATGGCATTGGTTTCAGAATCAGCCAGTTAATTATCAGCCTAATATTCTTCCTAGATCCCAAGATGCACCTCCAGTAATTAAGGAGACAACAGGGCTTTACGGTATATCTAAACGAGCCTATGATAGGTTTAGATGTAGGGTAGGTGGTACTCCATATTTTTATATAATAAACGATAGAGCGGAGTGTATTGATTTAGATACAGTGGAGGATTTTGCTATTGCTGACCAATATGCTAATAAATTAAAATGAAAATTGCGTTATGTTTTTCTGGTGAACCGAGATGTTGGGAATACGGTTATAAAAATATACAGCATCTTAAGGATATACATTCAGATATTGATATTAATGTTTTTATACATACATGGGATAATATAACGTATAAGGAGGGCGGTTTTTTTGATAAACGACATACTTATAGGAGTCTTCAGACAGATTGGAATAACCCTCACTCTAATATAGCTCCAACTATATGTTATGATAGTTTTATAAAAACGTATAACCCTGTATTGTATAAAATAGAAAATAAAAATGTTTTAGATAATATTATTACAAGGAAAAAATTAACACAGTTAGAAGATTATATTAAATTTACAGGGTTTACAAACATATCTCAATTGTATAGTGCTGGTGCTGTCCATAAATTACGAATGGAGTATGAAAAAAATCATGGTTTTACTTACGATATTGTGTTGCAAATAAGAACAGATTTATTATTAAATCCGGATAAATTATCTATAAAAGTTAGTAGTTTAAAATGTTTAGCTTCAGATGTAGTTAGATTTCATAAAGTACTAATTAAATCAGACGGGAAGCCTGGTCAAATAAGTTGTGTAAAAATTGACCATAATGTTTGGGGCGCTAACGGTAAAACTATGAATAAGATTTTTTCTAATTGGGATATAACACAATTATGTAGTGTAAACAAAAAAGACTCTAATACTCCCGGTATTCATCCGTGGGAATATGCATGTGCTAAAAGTGAGGTAACTATCTCTACACATATAATAAATTGTGGATGTATAATATCTTGCCCGTTAATAAAGGATTCAGATAACGCTTTAACTTATAAATTAAAAACCTTAGACACTCAGGGCGCCCGACAATCTTACATCGTAAATAATTAAACAATGATACCTCAAACTTTACTTAATAATATAAAACGTAAAGCTGATATAATTAACACAGTTAAAATTATTGATAATATCCCGCTATTTAGTTTTGTAGAATTAAATGTTAATGAAATTTGTAATAGGTCTTGTGATTTTTGTCCTCGATCTGGTGATTACCCGAATCAAAATATACATATGGATACTAATACAGCTACTATTATAGCTAATGAGCTTTGTAATCTTAATTTTGAGGGTATAGTTAATATAAGTGGTACAGGAGAACCTTTACTTACAAAGCATATATGTGATATTGTAACCGTATTTGGTAATAAAAATATACATATAGAAATTGTAACTAATGGAGATAAGTTAACTTCTCAACTTATTAAAGCGCTGTATGCAAATGGTCTATCTCAATTAGTAGTTAGTATGTATGACGGCCCGGAACAGATTAATTATTTTGATAATTTGTTTGACGAATGTAATATTACTAAAGATTTATATACTCTAAGGGATAGATGGTACTCTGAGGAAGAAGGATATGGGTTGATGTATACAAATAGAGCTGGATCTTTGCAAACAAAAGATGATATTATTCAGTTAAGTCCTTGTTATTATCCTAGTTATGCTACTTATATAGATTGGAATGGTGATGTTTTATTATGCTGCCAAGATATGTATAATAGAACAATAAAATTCGGTAATATTCAAAACAAACCACTATTAGAAATCTGGAAAGATAAAAAATTGACGGAGTTTAGACAGAAGCTTAAAGAGGGAAATAGATGTTTGTCTCCGTGTAAAGATTGCAATGCAAATGGTGTAGTTTTTGGAGCAAATCACGCAAATAAATGGTAATATGTATAGTTTTAAAAAGATAAAATATGAAGCGTCTAAAGAGATTCTCCTTGACGGTAATTATGAAGATTTTGATACTGTTAAAAACAAGTATGATCTTATATATGAGCGTAAGCCTAAGTATGGGGATTATTGTAGAACTAAGTTCTATGAGAGATTAAAGAAGTTAATTGTAGATAAAAATATTACCTCTGTATTAGATATTGGAACAGGAAATGGACATTTCTGCGAGTGGGCATATAATAATATCTGTAAAAATGTTTATGGTTTAGATTTTGCTAGTAAATTTTCACAACAATACATCGACTTAGGTATTAAATTTATTAAAGCCCCTTCACATGAAATACCTCTACCTGATAAAAGTATTGATTTAATAACATCTTTTGATTTTATGGAACATATACATCCTGATTATTTAGAAGAAACTATAAGCGAAATGAAAAGAGTCGGTCGAAAATATATGTGTCATAAAATAGCTTATGGACCAAGCAGCTTCTGGCATGAAAAAGTAGGTCAACTACATTTAATACAAGAAGACAATGAATTTTGGATAGATCAGGTATTTAAACCTGCTTTTAGTAATGCACAGTATATTTCGAGAATAGTAGACAAAGATAATACAAAAAAAAGTCACAGTATTAAAATGTATTTTATTGATATTTAAATGGTAATAAAAAATGCATGGGGTTGTTATATTCAAGATATTAATAATAAGATATATCTTGATACTACAATGGGCTCTGGAGCCCAAATTATAGGTCATAATAATTCGTTAATAAGAAAAACATATAAGCAAATTAAAAGAGGTACAATTTATACAGTATCTAACTATCACACTGAAGAAGTAAACTCTTTATTATCTCAAATTAATCCAAAATTACATAATGAATATATTTTCTGTAATACAGGTACTGAGGCTAATATGCGTGCTATTCGATTAGCTCGAGCTTTTACAGGTAAAACATTAATAGGAAGATTTCATGGTGGATGGCACGGTGGCTTAGATGGATTTATAGACAGTAAAGGTGTCCCAGATGTGAGTAATAATTTAATTAAAATATTACCATATAATGATGATAGGTTTTTTGATCAAATTACTTCTGATTTAGCGGCAGTAATAATAGAACCAGTACAAGGCTCTAATCCTCGGGAAGATATTGGGCCGTTTTTAACAAAATTACGTGAAGTATGTACTGATAAAGGTGTATTATTAATATTTGATGAGGTAATGACTGGATTTCGATTAGGTATTAACGGTGGAGCTGGTCTATTTAACATAGAACCTGATATTATTACCTATGGCAAGGTTCTAGGCGGCGGATTTCCAATCGGAGCAGTTGGTGGTAAGGAGGATATTATGAAAACTAAGGGTGTTTTTTATGGCGGTACGTTTTCTGCTAATCCCTTAAGTATGTATTCAGCTAAATTAATCCTTAATACTATTCTTAATAAAAAATTAATAAAATATGACCATTTAAATCATATAGGTAAATTTTTTAGAGATAAAACAAATAGTATTTTTAAAGAGAAACGGCTACCTATGCAAGCAATAGGATGCGGTCCTATTAATAGAATTATTTTTACTAATAAATTTATAAGAAATAGAAAAGATAGAGACAAATTTGAAACTTGTTCTCGAGATTTTTATAATATGTTGAAATTAAAAGGTGTTTTTATCAATACTAATGGTATACTTCATTTTAGTATGAGTCATACTATTAAGAAAATAAATGAATTTATATTCAAGATATGATTTACCTAAACTCTTATTAGAGCATGATGTAAAATATGGTATTGAGTTAGGAGTCGCTGCTGGGAAATTTTCCTCTCACTTATTAACTAATTATAATTTTAAAGAGTTTTATGGTGTTGATTCTTATGAAGATCATCATAACGTGAAACAATATAAAAAATGGCTACGTAACTCTCAAAAATTTTCGAATTATACATTATTAAGAACAACATTTGATGAAGCTTTAGATTTTTTTAAAGATAATTTTTTTGATTTTATTTTTTATGATGGATATGATTATAATGTTGATATTTTAAACAGTTGGTTTTTAAAGTTAAAACAAAATGGTATTTTTTCTGGGCGATGTTATGAAACTAGATGGCCAGACTCTCGTACAAAAACAACTGCCGGTAATAGTTTAATAGATACTAATTTGTTTGTAAAGCAACATGCCTTACAATTAAACATAATAGAGGAAACTCCAGATAAAACTACGAAAACTGATAAAACAACAAAAAGAAGCTGGTATATAATCAAGCCGTGAAAATAGCAGTTTTATTTTTCGGTCAACCTAGATTTTTTGACATAACTGCTCCCTTTTTTAAAAAATATTTTCACTTAAAGAGTCATCCCGATGGTATGTCTCATCCTATTTCCGCATCTAATAAATCACATGTAACTACACAAGTTGATTTTTTTGCTCATTTTTGGGACACTATAGGTTATGCTACTAACTCTCCAGAAGAGCTAGTAAACGTAGACAAACTTACAAACATTTTAAAAGAAGACTTTTCCGTTAAAAGGTATCGTATTGACAATCTCAGTATTTTAGATAATTTTACAAATAATATGAAAAAATTTCATAATACTTTACATGGATTATTTGATAATACTGAAGGCTATAGTAGTAATCTACATAATCTTTATAGTCTTCAAAAAGGTCATAGAAACAGATACGGTAATGGTCAATATTATAGCTTAGGTGAAGCGTTTAATTTAATGGAAGAATATGAAATAGACAATGGATTTAAATATGATATAGTTTTACGCTTGCGCTCTGATTATCTTATTAATAAATTAGATATTGAAGATCTTTTTTCATTTAGTAGTTTGTATAAACCTATAATGAAGGGGGTCGCTCCTATGCACTTAGATTGCGTTAGGTATAAAAAGAACAAAATGCATAATAAATCCAATTACAAATCAGAGACAGTTGGTAAATACAATCCAGGTTATGGTCTATTTCGTGGAGACATTAGAATTAGAGACCATTTGTGGTGTTATAACCGTTTAGGAGCCGAGGTTTTTATACGTAATTATTGGCAATATTATTTTTTAATGTATATACATGATCAATTAAATTTACCTATTCCAATGAATTATTTAAATGAGAGGTTTACTATTGTTAATCGTAACAAATATTGGGGATGTGAAACATTAAATGTTTTAATAAGCGGGCTTACAGACGCAGAGATAGATACTCTTCCGTATTTAGTTGTAAGAGTAAATCACTCTACAACAAAATATAAATTTAAAAATCGGCGAGATGTTATTAATGTTGATGATTATAATTCTTTTAATGACAATAATGAAATATTTTTAGAAGAGATTGATAAACAGTTAAATTTACTTACTATTAGAAAAGATGCTTACGGTGGTTTACATTTAGATAAAAATGAGCAAAATTAAAATAGCAATTTGTGTTAGCGGTGAACCTAGATATTGGAATCTTTTAGCAAACAGTATAAAACCTTTTATTTTAGAGTGTGAGAGAGGTGATATTAAGGTTGATATATTTTATCATTTATGGGATAATGTTACTAAGAGACAGTCTGGTTTATTAAATGATCATATTTTAGAAATTATTGATGAGACTGAAATTAAGAAAGCGTTTAATCCTACAGTAGGTTTATTTGAAAGTAAAGATGCTTTAAATAGTCATATTGATATTGCATGGAACTACATTGAACAAATAGGTAGTGAATATACGTTTGATCGAAATATTGATGAATTTTCTCAATATGTAAAATTTACTAATAATCCTCCTTTTTCCCAATTAATAAGTATGTGTAAATCTTTATCTTTAATGGCTAATTATAGTAAAGATAATAATATAGAATATGATATAGTTATAAGAACACGTACTGATATAGTTATACAACAGACTTCGCATAAAAAAATAAAAGCAATTATTAATAAGAAAAAATTACAACGATATATACAATTTCCTTCTGTTTCAGTTCGGGGTAATAATTTATCTGTTACATCTCCTATAGTAAGTAATAATTTGAACTTATTAAGTCCATATGTAGAGTATTGTTTCTTTGTGACTTCTGGTAAAATTTTAAATACTAAATTATTTGATAATTATACTGAAAAAATATCTAAATTATTGTTTAACATTAAACAAAAGCCTGATGAATATCGTTTAGTTTACAGGAGCTCTCATAATTGTGTGCCTTTATTTTTAAAACAGGAAAAATATGTTGAATTAGGCGCTCCGATTTCTGGCTTTAACTTTCACTTAAAACAATTAAATTTATATAAGTCTAATGAAAATTAATAAGCGTATAGAATTACCTAAATTACTCACAGAGTCTTCTCCTATAGGGGTAGAATTGGGAGTAGCGGCTGGAACGTTTTCAAAAAAACTGATTGATCGATATAATTGGAAAAGGTTTTATATGATCGATTGGTATCGTTTCAGAACCGAACCTCCGGAGCGATACGAGCGGGAAAAACTCCAACAAATAACGCGGTATTTAAATTTAATAGAATATCAAAGAAAAATAACTAAAACAGAAGCAATTCTATTAAGAGGCACGTTTAATGAGTTTGTATCGTTTTTTTCAGATGGATTTTTTGATTTTATTTATATAGACGGCTTAGCCCACACGGGTCAGTTAGAAGGTCAAACTATAAGAGATTGGTTACCTAAAATAAAACCCAATGGTGTAATATGCGGTCATGATTATTGTGATGAATATCCGAAAACAAAACATTATGTTGACCTAGTTGCTCATGAAAATAAACTTAAAGTTAATGTTATCGGTCTTGAGGAAAATTATGCTAGTTGGTATTATACAAAAATATGAAAATTGCAATACTATTATTCGGTCAACCAAGATTTTTTAGTATGACTAAAAATCAAATTAGAGATGAGTTTAACTTACCGGGTCACGACGTAGATTTTTTTGTTCATTTCTGGAATAAAATCGGTTATATCCCTCAAGGGGATGAACATGAATATGATGAAAAAGAACTACTAAAAGAAATAAAGGAAGGCTTACCTAATAGCGTATTAACACCTCAGCCGAAAGCAAAAAATGTTGTTATTAACAGCTATGATATATTAAATGAATTTATTGAATATATGGTTTATTTTGGTACAAAAATACATAAGGATGGCTATTTGACACCACGTGGAACCACCGACCGGCACTTACCTATAGGTAAAAATAAACAATATTTACGGTATAAATTCGGACAACATTGGAGTATGAGAGAATGTTTTAACAGAATACAAAGATACGAACAACAAAATAATTTTAAATATGATATTATTGTTAAAGCACGTACAGATGTAATATATAAAGGAATAAAAATGTACCCTTCAGAGGAGGACTATTATAAAGACAAATTAGATTATTATACTAATATACCATTTGATAAACCTTCTGTTAAATGTATCGCTTTACGCTTTGTTGATTTAACAGAAAAATCTCAAGGAGGATCTAAAGGATATAATGAATATTTAACAGAGTTCTATGATAATAAATTTAGAGCTTCGAAGAATTCTCATTCATGGCTACAGTATGTAGATAGTAATTATTATTTAAGACTTGCATTTAACGATTGGTCTTTAATAGCCAACAGAGAGGCTGCTCAGATTGTGTTTGGAAGTTGGTTTGAAAATTATTTTATGACTTTATCAAAAGATATACGTAATAGTAACACGTCAAGCTCTTTTATATCAGAGTCTGATCATTCTCTACAAGGTCAATTTTTATTAAATTATAATTTACATGCTAAAAGAATTCATAATCGTCGAGATGTGAGATTATTACATCCAAGTATTATTAAAGAGGAGACTGATATAACTGGAAAAATATTAGCACATAGTGAAGAACAAATATTAAGTGATTTACATAAGAAAACGTTGTAATAATTTTAAGTATGCCCTATTTTAAAAAAAGCTGCCATAGCTGTGGTGATAAAAAAGAAATTATTTTTATCAGAATTCCAAGAACCGGGTCTACAAGTTTATATAAATCTTTCAAACAAGACGGTTGGGTCCATGAACTCATACGTCGAGGCGTGGATGCTCCAAAGGGAGTACTTTCTAAGAAAAAAGACGACTTAATACCTGTGGGTGGTACAGATCATGGTTCATTTCAAGCCCATGTCAACAAGCTAAATAGAGCAAATATAGATATTAATACAGTAGATTACATGTTTACTGTATTGAGAGATCCGATAGAAAGAATTGAATCTAGTTATAGATTGATATGTAAATCTCCAATTAAGAAAAAATATACTCACCAGGAGTTTTATCCTCATTACCCTAACATGAGCCCTATTCCTATAGACGAATGGTGGTTTAAATTTAAAGATAGGATACAAACTGCTCTTTGGTCACGGTCTCAGGTATCTTTTATTACTAATATGTCTGATTATACTAATATTGATAAGGATTTTTTCTTGTATACCAAGGAAAATTTTAAAGATATAATTAATAAAATTAACAAAAAACTAAACATTGAATTAAAAGAATTTTTTTCTCATACGAAGTCTGACCATTCTCAGCATTTATCAGAAAAAGCAAGACAGGAGATTAGAGATTTATATATTAATGATTATCGTTTAATAGATAAAATTTTTTAACCGAAAGGAGCTGGTTCTCTTCCAGTGTTAGATATTCTTTTAACTTCTGATAATATAAATTCATATGTCTCCTGTTCGAGAGATGGAAATACCACTGTACCGTTTTTTGACGTATTTCTCCAACACAGCTTACAATCCCAATCTCGCGCTAATCTAAAAAACCTACATATAGTTTTATATACTTTAATTTTATTATAATACGTTACATCTCCTTGCACAGCATCGTGCCGGTCGTATGTCTTATTGTCTCTATTAAAATAATCATTTAAAAACGTACGTAGATATACGTTGAGATATTCCGGGAAAAAGTGTACGGCTGCTTTTCGATTGGCTGCCAGACTAATATCAGCGATTCTAAATATATTATTTTTATCTCGCGTCCAATCTAATTTTGTAAAGTCTACACACTCTCCTCTTTTTATTTTTATGTTAGGATTATTATCCCATTTATCTAGTGGTCTATTATATTGTTGAAACTGGACACCGCTTGTTTTTATAATAGGCTCATCAAAATTATCAAAATTAATATAATTATCTGCTTTTTGTTTATAGTATTGTTCCTCGCTTTTAAAACATTCAATTGTTTTATATGTAAAGTCGGTCCGTCCTTTAATAATTATATCATATTTTATAGGAGTATTATTTTCTACACCTAAATATCCTTTATTTTCATGTCTCTGTAATAAATTATACGCCTTTAATAAGCTTAAATGCTGCCCCCATTTATATCTCTTATTGGATTGCTTAGTACCATTAAATACTTGCTTATTTAAATATCGAAGAATGTTTTCTATATGTATTACAAATTCATCTAATTGCTTATTATCATCTACTTCAAATCTTTTTATGTTTAAGTGCTTTTTAGCTCCATATATCTTATCCGTGTAGTCACTTAATTTACCATCATTTTCTCCTTTAGGAGAAAATCCTGTATCCTTCCAAAAATGAGCAAAAATATCAAACTCTGCTCCATCCTCGTGACTAAACTCTTTCTTTAACGCTCTCCAGTTTGCATCTATATATCGTGCTTGACCGAATAATAAAACTGCTACTTTAGGTTTATTCATCTTTAAAATATCTCATTGCTGAATTATAATTTTTAATTTTTTCATATTTTCCACCGTCAATTCTTCCGTGTTGACTTAAATAGCGTAAATGAGGCATTCTGCTTTCATTATATTTTAATGGTCTTTTCTTACTCGTGTAATTTAACAGAGTACCTCCAGTATTAACTTCAGTAGCTATAGTATTTTTAGTTATTTGACACACCATAGGTAATTCCTTCCATTTTTTTATCGTGTAATTAATATGTCTACAAGGCATAACATATTTACCTATATTATGCATCGCGAGATATGCAGATAACCATATATCATCACAACAATAAAACTCCTTTTGTATATTAAAAATCTTTTTATTAAAAAAAGATGTATTTAATAACATTCCATCACACCCACATATTATTGGTACACTTGTAATAGGTGTAGAGTATAAATTATCTAATTTGTTCGGTGGGTATTTTACTCGTATAGATTTTCTCTGTCTATCTGGGTAATCAGGGTCACAAGATTTATTAGCCGTTCCGTTCCATTCATTAAACGCGGTACCTTTTACACATTTTGCCGCGATTAAATCTGGCATAGCTGTTAAGTCTTCAATTAAATATTGACTATATATTGTATCATCATCTATAACAATAAAATCTTCATTAGAATTTAAATAGTTTATAGTGTGTAGAAATTTCGTGGCCGGTCCAAGGTCTTTACATCTTATAACTTCTACTAATTTTTCTTCATATAAAAAATCTGGTATTATATATTCTTCTTTATCTTTATATAAATCCGGTACCCATAGTAAGATCTTACTCGGCGGGTTTGTTTGTCTCTTTATCGACTCTATTCCTAATTTTATATGCTGTATCCGCCTAGGGGTTGTAGTTAACGATACAATCATACAATCATTTTGTGTTTTTTATAATATCTGAATATTGTTTTTTAATAGGAACGTCACTATCCGCTAAAACTCTAACATGAGGTCTGTCTAATATACATTGTTTTGTGTATTTATTAGCGATTTTTAATATTCTATTAGGTATAGTCATTCTATCTAAAAACTCATGACCTAATTCTCCTGCATTTATACCATTTAAACCTAAAACCTCACCACAAACAATTTCCCCAGCTGCCCAATTGATATCTATACCATCCTCCTTAAGGAACTTTCTTGATTTTTCAATCATAATCAGGATAGTATTAATATATTGCTTTATACTCCATAACATATCAGAGCCACTACCAACAAGATACCAATCTTTCATGTGTAAATATTGTTTCTTAGGATCATAAACATGACATTTACCTCCTCGCGTTTTAGCATATAGCTCATCATTTAAAAATGAAAATTGTTCATATGTAGTGCGCTTTAAAGGTTGATGATCCTCAAAAGCTCCTAATTCGGATAATGCTCCTAGTACTTGCTCGCGAACCTCTTCATT
>Ga0208299_1002557_pt1 | contig 12184 bp, 11 predicted proteins | sample 15_taG_FD_184089 | JGI IMG/M metagenome (GOLD analysis project Ga0208299, IMG submission 184089) | Marine viral communities from the Subarctic Pacific Ocean - 15_ETSP_OMZ_AT15312 metaG (SPAdes) (version 2) | ecosystem: Environmental > Aquatic > Marine > Oceanic | place: Pacific Ocean | collected...
ACTTCTTCGTTCATCTCGTTTGAATAATTGTGCAATTGGCCTTCTTCCTGAACCGGGTTCATCGGTGTATGCATCATCACCAACTCTAGCAATTTCTCCCCAATCTTCATCTCTTTCTCGTTGATAGTCTTTCTTTTTTTTTCGTCCTGTACCATATTCATATCTTCCCAGATAACGAGTTTCTGCTTTTCTTGCGGCACTTGCTTCATCTAAATCATCGTCCTCGTCTTTATTGTCGCGAACCATTTTCTTTTTATTTGCTTCTTTTTCTGATGCCACTGCATCTTCATCATCCGAAGTTGGGTCTTCCTTGCCTGTTGCGTCTTCTGTATCAGATTCCCAATTGGAATCGATATAATCGAAAAATTCTTTCTTCTGCTCGCCTTCTAGTTCTTCTGGGTCACTTACTCCGAACTTCTTTAAGGCCGCACGGAAGAATTTTTCATACTCTGGGCCATCTTTGTCCCCTTCGGACAAATCTAAGAATCGACTGCCGTAAGTAGTCGATGAAATATAAGTCCTAAGTTCTGCAAGATGCTCTCCCATCTTTTGGTATAGTAAAATTTCTGTTTCTGCTTTGGCCTCAGAAAGATTATTTTCTAAAATTTGGTTTATAATGTTTTCTGATATCATTCTTGCGTTTCCTTGGTATCTGTTATTTTAGTATCACAAAAATCTAAAATTCTATAGAATTCTTCGGCCGAATCCTCTAAAATACTTCTCATCTCAATTTGATTGTCAGCATTTAGTTTATCGTGAATTTTAATGATACTATTTGCATTTTCTGGCAATATATGTATATAACTATTATCTTTGAAGGTGTATTCAACGGATTCATTAAGTTTATATGCATCTTTAAGTGCAGAAATAACACTTTCTTTTACTGCTTTCATCTCATTAGCAAGCATTCTAACCATATCTACTACATTTTTATCTTTAATATTAGAAACAACTACACTGCTTCCAGAAACCTTGATGCCATTTTTCTTAACACCCATACTCATCACTGACTTAGCAAAGATTTTTGCATCGGATGCACCTTTAAATTTAAATTTCAATTCTGACATCCCACCCACACGAATACCACTACCAGTTACTCGTTCATCAATGGTATTGTCAGGATAACCCAGTATGTCAGTAGCAACATCAATATTTTTATCGATAATAGAATCACTTAATCTATCTTTTATCTCATTTTGAAATGCATCAGCAAATGCTTCTCTATCTTTGCTTATAATTGATGAAATCATGTCATTTAAATTACTGTCTTCCATTAGTATTATCCTTCTTCTTCTTCTTCAGGTGGTTCAATAGCACTTTCTTTTTCTATTTGTTCGTCAATTAGTTTCATTTCTTCTTCATTTTGACGAAGAATATTCTTACGAACCCATGCAGTAGAGTAATATTTACCTATGTATTCATCTAGTTGAGTTAATATGTCTACTCTTTCTTTTAATATTTCAGTTTCTTTGAGTTCTGTGAAGTATGAATCCTTATTAAACTCAAATCTAACATCAACAATGATACTATTCCAATCTTCTTCTGACATAATACCTTTTGTAATGGCCTGCACTCTCAAAAGTTGAAGGAATAAGTCAGTAAATCTTGCTCTAATTTTTTCAATAAATTTGAAGAACTTTACTTCATCTCTTGTGATTTCTGCGCTTCTTCCCATATTAAAACCGCTGTCAGACTCCATTCGGGAAGTAGGAACATTTAATGAACGATATACTTTCTTTAATAGGTAATCCACATCTTCCATTTCACCAAGATTTTGTCCACCGTCAAGTGTGGTAATCTCTGTTCCTCTACCACCTTCTTTTCTTGGCAACCAAAAGTCCTCTAACATATGCATATGGTCACGACCATCTGTAACTTGTCCAGTTGAAGAATCATAAGTAATCTTATTTCTATATCGATTCATAATACTTTTAATATATTGCTCTGCCTTTTGTTTAGGAAGATTACCGACATCAATATAGAATATTCTTCGTTCTGGCGCGCGAGAGATTCGATAAATTACAACTGCATCTTCAATTTGGCGAAGCATGTTAAGTGGTCTAATTGCTTTCTGTAAATATCCAACAACTCGTTTAGTGTTAGAATCTACAATACCAGAATGTACATAACAAATTGAATCAGTAGAAATTTTAATACCACTTGTCGGTGTTGGATACATTGAATTTTTATCTGTGTCTGTATAGACATAAAATTCTTCTACCTTCTTAATGAAGGGAATAGATTGCGGCCCTGCCAACCTTCTATCCTTTTCAATCTTTCGGATTTTCTTAATCTTGATTGGGTCAATAGGACGAATTTCTTGAATACCCTTCGTTGGGGTTTTAGTATCTAATAAAATATGATAGTATAGTTTACTGTCAATATACCACCTTCTGAATATATCATATCCTCTATTATGAAACTTTAGAAGTTTTAATATATTATCATATTCGTTGTATAGTTTATTTTTAATATTGTCTGACAAATCTACCATTTCTAAATCAAGTTTAATGGGTTTCCTGTCGTCATTCATCACAATTGATTCATTTATAATATCTTCAACTGCTTGATCCACTTCTGGAAATAATGCCATGTTTCTGAATTGAGAAATGAGTTGGTTTTCATTACGAACAGAACCAGCGAAGTCTACTACTGTACCGAAGACGCCACCAGCATCTATTGTAAATGCACCATCATATTGGTCTGGACTAACAAAGGTCTTTTGGGTAGTGCTACTTGGTGTAACTACATCACCATCCTCTGTTACTTTTTTCTTTCCTATATTGAATCCAAAAATTTCTACTGGCATAATATAAAATCCTTATATAAGTTTAATTCGATTATCTATACCTTATATATGTGATTATTTAATGCCTTGATGCGCTGTTGCTTGGTCTAGTGTAATATAATCATATGCTAACGTGACTGTATATTCTGTTAGAATGTCACTAGAGTCATATGTTAAATCAATCGCGCCCACTTGAACAGGCCAACACTTATGTAAAGAAACAGTCCGAACAACATCACCTTCTATAGATAATTGACTAACATTCCAGTCAGTAAATAAGGAGGTATTTGAAAAATCTAATCCACCAGCCGCATTAGTTGCCACCGAGTCTGGAGTATTTTCTTTATGTTTATTAAATGCGGCGTTCCATTCCTCAAAAAGTCTTCTAAAATTTTGAGGCTCATTAAAAGAATCTAAAATACTAAAAGTCCATTCACTATAAGTTCTATCACCCGGTATTTTAACCGCCCTTCCGCGGAACGGAACAGTAATAATACCCAATTGAGATTCTGGCATCTGCCCCGCCTTAACTACAATATTATCAATTGGGGTTGGGGTGTTAGTTAAATTTCCAACTTGTCCAGTTATCACAAATCTATTTGGTCGACTTCCCCCATCAAAATTACTTTTGAATGCTGAAATGTCCATATTAACATCTGTCATTATTATTACTCCTTGTTCTTATATTATGATAATATTTCTATTATGATAATTGGTCATCTGTGTTTTTATTAGTAAATCGGATTTGAATAAAGTTAATCGATTTAGCAGGTTTAATGTAAATATCAGCAACAAACTGATTTGAATCTATAATAGAAGAAGTGTTGTTTGTTTCGTCACATACAACCCTATAGTCATATATGCCCCTTCTAGCACTAATATTTTCAAGAACAGGTGTTACTGCGTTAATGAAAGATGTTCTAGTTTCCCAATCATTCAATTCAAACAAAAGACTTCTTGCTGAAGCACCAATTGTTTTCTTGAGGTAGATGAACAATCGTGAAACATTAATTCTACTCAGTGTGCTAGTTTCACTACCAAGAGTTTTATCTCCAAACAATACTGTACCTTCACCCGGATATGTTACGACTGGATTGATTTTTAAATCATACATCGTGTCCATTTGTTGTTCTGTTGGATTGTCAATAAGACGGACTACATCGAGAATTTGACCTCGTTTAAATCCAGCGGGCGACCACCACGAATCTGCTATTCTATCAGTTCTTGCCATACATCCTGCAACATCTGGTGCAAGGTGAGAAGTAATCAAATCATCAAGACTATCATTACGCAAACCTCTAGAAATATCAAGGTGCTTTTTGTTGCCGTAAACGGAAACATTAAATTCGTCTGAGATTACTCCATCAGCAAGGGCTGGATTTCCTACGTCACCCTCTGCTGTTGTAACAGCAATACAGTCCATTCGTGTGGTTGCAATACTTGTCGCGGCCGCATTGGCAGCGGAAGTTGTTGCACCTGCAAATACTAAATCTAGTGGAATTGAAGTATTATGTAACGGTGTTGATGAATTCGTCATTGTTAAATAATCTATACTACCAGTTCCACCGACAATCAACACACCACCATATTGTAGATAGTTGTGTGCAGACCACCATTCAGTTCTCCATGCACCAGTAGGTCCTAACGGCCATCTTGCGTATGTACCACCTGCAAAGAAGTTACCACCAGTTTGCTTGATTGTTCCACCACTATAACCGTTAATAAGTGATTGGTAAAATGGTCTTTCTGTCAAATCATCCCCTGTAATCGCACCATCTATTGCAACACCTTGATTATAATGTTTGTTCTGACCCGATAGTGTTTCTTTACTGTTTAATCTTGCAATTAGGTCATTTAAACTGCCGACTTGCATTACACCACTCTTTACTTCAGCAGTAGTTCCCATTGCTTGAATTAATCCACCGTGGGAAATCATTCCCGCAACTGTGAATGAACCACGTTCTGTGTTTGGTACTATAAAACTATCGTCATTAACGACAACTGTTATGTTTGGTCTTGCCATTTCTTCATATCTCCTCTTTAATCGAAGTATTTTTAAAATAAAGAATATGTTTATATTCTAAAAGTTTATACTTTTTACATCATTATATATGATTTTTTCATTTTGGAAGGTTTGGTTAATAATTAAACCACCTATCCTCACCATCCCACTCACCTTCATCTGGGTTATCGGTAATAAACCCAAACGGCATTAATTCATCCTCAATATCTCTAATTTTTTCTTCATATATTTGCGTTCTGATGTCTGCATCTGTTAATGATTTGAAATATTCTTGTCTTGTCATCCATGCAAATAACACCAAAGACATAACCAAGTCGTCTGTATGTCCATCATCTGCGGCAAAAGAATTCTTCTTTGCGACAAATGTAATTAATTCGTTTACAATATCGACATCTTCTACAACGAGTTTGTCTTCTTCTATTAGACTCTTTAGAATAGAGCATCCAAGTTTTTTAACTGGCATAGTTGTTCTAACACCCAACTGAGAACTTGAACGGCCACCACCAAATCCACCATTCATCACCTGCCCTGCTCTACCTTTGTAGGTTGTCATCATTACGTTCTCATATTCTAAATCTTGGTGTAGAATATCAGCAACTTGTCCACCGATATCATTTATTTCTACCAAAACTCCCGCTGTATTGTATTTTGTTGCAACTGCTCGAATAACGGTTGGATATACCATAGGAGAAATTGTATTATTCCTGTATCTTGCAACTATCTTATATGGCATGTCAGTCGCATCAATCACCACAAAGGCACTATAATCCTTTCCTTGACCACGAGAAGTATCTACTGTGATGAAATAATCTCTGTCTTCTTTGGGTTCTTCATAAATCCATAAACCGTCTGCATCTTTCGTCTTGGGAGTAGACCAATTCAATGTTCTTAATTTAGCAGAAGAAATTAATGTATTTTGACTACCAACGAAATCACACTCGAATTCTTGCTGGAACTGTTGCTCGTTTGTATTGGCAATTGTATCTTCTTTCCATCGTTCATCCCGCAATGGCCCACCAGGATATTGCGGCACCTGATTCCAATGCACTTCGATTGGAAGGTAATCATTCTTTCCGTCTTCACCCAGTTTCTTCGTTGCACCCTTCCAATAATAATAAAACATATTCAAACCGTTGGGTGTTGAAATCATAATCACCTTAGTTTCTTTACCTGCGGAGATTGTAGGATATACTGAATTGAAGAATTCTTCTGCAATTCCAGTAGGAACATGTGCAAATTCATCAAGCAGTAGGCAGTTATATGAACCACCACGAATCGCACTAGAGGATGTAGAAGCGGCAATAATCCTTGAACCATTTTCAAGTTTAATGGATGCTTTATTCCATTCTACTATTCCTTGTTGTAACCAAAGTGGCAAATATTCATAAGTGAGTTGTAACCTACTAAGAATATCTTTAGATACAGATTGCTTATTTGCAAGAATAGCCACATTCATATTCTGATTAAACAGAATGTAATGCAACAGATATGCAACCATTGTTGTAGATTTACCCGACTGACGAGGAAGTTTTGCAATGACAAAACGATTATTGTGTACCGCGTGTATCATGTCTTCTTGAAAGTCATACATTTTAAAGGGGACAAGTCCCACATCCAAAGATACAACTTTAATATATTTTTCAATAAAGTAAACGGGATCGTTGGCACATTTCATATATTCCTTCACCTGTTCTTCGGTGAATTGAATATTAATACCGGCCTCTTTGAGGTTTACATTTCCTAAATAACCTTTTTGTTTAAGAACCATCGCCAAAATCCGTGTCAATAATATCTTCAGTGATTGCTTTTGTTCGACTTCGTTCAGAATTTATTAAGTCCTGCAAGTCACTGGTTGAACCAACATAAATTGATTGGTTGGTTGTGTTGTTGATATTAATTTCTTCTTTGTTAATCTCTTTGACTTTCTTATGCAAGTCTATCAAGTCTTTGTTCACTTCTGAAACTGTTTTAATCATCTGTGCGGCCACTTCATATGCTCTTGGAGCATCACCCTGAGTCGCGACATTTAAAATTCCATTAATTGCATCCTCACCCTGCTTGATGAGTTCTTTCATATTCTTGCGAACCAACCAATAATCTTTTTCGCTGTCAATTGCAACCACCTCAATTTCTTTGGCATGGAGTGGTATTGTTTTTGCTAGTTCTTTTGGTTTAGTTTCAAATTCTACATTTAATGCTTCAGAAAGTTTTTCGTCCACTGTCTTTTTTTTATTCATAATAATATTCACCATAAATTTGATTACCTGCTGTATAACCTTCACCAGTATATCCACCAGTGATTCCAATTCGTAAATCGTGTGCGTCAGAGTCCACAGGATAGTTGAATTTTTCTTCGCTTCCGAATATATCAATTTCGGATTGAAGAATAATCTTACCTGTCTTTGCTGGACCATATATGTATGTTTTTGTAGTAAAATCAAAACTTGTTGTTATGCTTCTTCTTGTATCAAAATCACCTTCATAATCTTCAACATTCGACACGCCATTCAAAATGATAGGCACATCTACCTTTTTGTTTATATCATTCATATTATATGAAATAACAAATTCTGGATTAAAATAGGGCAGGATTTGTTCTATAATTTGAAGATTATCATCTTGATTTCTGGTAAAGGTATATAAACCAAAGGTTACTAGGTATGGAACTTCATTGTAATTCCAAGAAGCACTTAATCCGTCTGTTGTAATTTTTCGTCTTCGGAGTTTATTGGTTTTCCTTGAGTTGTCGTAAGAAAATCCAGTGATTTCAAATCCAATTCGAGGTAATGTAATTTGAACTTTTGATGTATTGGATATACTACTACTTTCTTGAATTCTTCTTATAAATTTTTCTTTTGGACCATATGACAGAGGAACACGAATTGTTTCCTTGGTCGTTCCATCTGCGTTCTTCCTGACAATTCTAATGTCATTGAACAGAGAACCGAATCCGATTACTAATTTTCTTAAAGATTCATTGTAGAATTGTGTAAACATAAATTAATAATTTCCCTCACTGAAAGGATCAGTTTCACTAAAGTCTAAGATGTCGTCCTTATCTCGTATTAGTTCTATATCTTCACCATCCCCACTCGGTTTGTTATCCACAGGTTCTTGAGGAACTATTAGTGTAGTTGTTGTTGAACTATTTAGTTCATACTCTGCACTAGAATCTTTACCTTTAACAGTTTCATTGCCTGCAGTTGAAAGTGTTCCTACAATATTTGTAACTGTTAGTTTTGTTGTTCCTGCATCCCAATCTGTAACCAATGCGGTGGCGGTTGCGTTTGCAAATGCCGCGCCTGTTGAACCAAGAACTTGGAAGATTGTTTCACCTTCAAAGTAATTAACATAGGTATCTGAACTTATTCGTGTTCCTAACTCCAATTCAATTGCAAATACCTTTCTTTCATCTTCAACTTTATCAATATCACTAAACCCTGTATCGATGTCTTCTTCACTATATGTGAATACCTCACATGATAGTTTATATGTAAAGAGTTTACCTAAAGCATAGAAAGGGTTTTCGTGTTCTACAAAGTTTATTTCAAATAAAGTTTGACTTAACGGAAAGAAAATTAAATCTCCTTCTTTCGGCCGTGTAGCATTTTCATAAGAACCAACTGCTTCCTCGAATCGTTTTCTAGAAACAACCAATTCAACTTTATCTTTAATTTGAATACCATATTTCGCAAGAATATCTCCCTCACCTTCAAATCCGTCAACGGATTGAATATACATTTCAATTTCATATCCATCATCAAATTTAGAGATAGTATCTTCCCCAAACAACTTATCTTCATTCATAAGTGTTCTTGGAATATAGACCATATCCTTTCCCATTGTTTTAATTATTTCAATGGTGAGGTCTTCTACGACATCTTGTTCGCCGTTATACTCTTTAAAGTAGGGATTCCGAGCCATTTATTAACCCTTCATAAAGTCAATTGGAACTTCGTATGTGAGTTTCAATTCTTCTTCAATTGCAACGACTTCTTCTTTTGCTTCTGCCATTATTTCAGCACCTCTCATTTGAACACCGCCTGGTAGTTGCACCCCTTCAAATTTGGACATGTTTTGTCCCCATTGTTGTTTAATAAGTGCAGTTATATACTTTTTTAACCAGATATCATCAAATATTTCTGAAAATTCCACAGAAGATAGTTTTACAAACGCTTCAATGAGTAAATTTTTCCCCACTGCTAGTTCTACTGACCAATTCATGTCAAGACTGATTCGATTTGTAATTTTACTGAATTTTACTGTGTGTTCTGGTTGAAAAAAGTCCTGAATCATGCTGATATATCGTTTTGTAGAGTCATATCTTGCTAGACCTTGCGAAGAATTGAACCCCAACCCCCGATTTATACCAAAATAGTCCATAAGTGCCATTTGATAACGAACATCAAACATGTTGATGTTTGCAAACTCTCCAAACTGAAAAACTCGGACTACACTCAGAATATCTTTATCCGAAACCTTACTGGTTGTTCCAATTGGCGCGCCCAATGAGTTTGTATTGATGTATTTGTTATCAATATCATCCTGAGTCACCGTATATACGAACAATTCCCTTTCAGAACCGTCAAAGTGACGTTCTGCAAATAATTCTAAGGCCTCATCCAACCTATCCTCGCATTGCTGTCTATCAACATTAATTTCGATGACAGGAGAACCCAATTTTCTTAAAGAATAATCTATAAGTTCATCTCTAGACTTTAAACTTGACATAAAAACTCCTATATTACTAATATGTATAATAATATAGGAGTTAATGTTTGGTGCGTTGGTAGATTTATTCTTCTTCTGGTACTGGTACTGGGCCTGTTTTTTCTTCTTCTTTTGGGTCTTCTACATATTCCCCAATTTTTACTTCAACATCTTGCAGGGAATCGTAATCGATATTTTCAATATAATATTTTCTAGTAACTGGTTCAACTGCTTCATCTGGGTTACTTACAATGTAATTTGTAAACCCAGGCATCTGAAGTGGACATGCTAATTTAGGATAATCCAATTTACCATATTCATCAGATTCTACCACCAACCATGTTGCTTGACGGTCACCACAACCACAACCGCCACAAATATGTTTTGCGCTGTCAGTTTCACTTTTTTGTAGATATTCACATGGTGGAAGTTCTCCACCCCCATCTTGATTGCCAAAACAACTTAATACTCTAAGTTGCTTAATTGGTTTGTTGATTTTTTTATTGTTCAAATTTCTTGAGGCCAGAGCAACAGCAAAACTTTGCACCATGCTGAATGCTTTTTTTAATCCTCTTTGATTTGGATCGAGCGGCGTACTTCTAAATTTCGGTTTATTATTTTCTTCGGTCATATTTTCTCCATGTTAAAACCATATTATACTATAATATATATATGTGTCAATTAAATTATTTAATTTTCAATTGGTACTAGCAATGCCGGTCTAACATACCATTCCTCTGTGGTAGTAGAGGCACTAACAATAGAATCTTGTATAAATGATTGAACGTATACCAGCGGTGAGCCAGAAAATAATGTAGAAGTCCAGTATATTTTATTTATCATTCTATTCCAATGATACGCAGGATTGTTATTTTCTGTAGATGCATTTTTAACAAATTCTACTGTGTTAATTTGTTTGTATATAAATGCGGTCAAATCTAATGACGGAATAACCCATCCATATGGATATAATTTTCCACCGATTCCGTTTGCAATAAATTTTGAAGAAACCCGTTGGGTTAGTTCGGCCGTACCCCGCATATTAAACATACTATCACCATTGGATGTTACTTGTTGGAATTCTCTTTTATCAAATTCAATCGGAACAGAAGTAAAATCATCGTCTGCAAGAACGACCATGTATTGTTTTCTTAGGAAGGATTTTAATTCTTTTTTGTTTGAAGGTTCTAGTGTGTATGGTTGGACTCTGCCAGTTTTAGGATTACCCAATCCCTCAATTGGGGGATAGAAATCTCCACCACCCCCATTATATATTCCAATATACCTACCTGCAATGTGATACTCCCCAATATTGAATGATTCAACATCACTTCTGGAAATCTTTCCTGTTTTTAAAAAGGTATTAACTATAGTAACTTCCGAGTCGTTGCAGTTGTATGGTGTTCCGTCTATTTTTAACCCCATCCAACAACCATCACAATTATATTTGGATGTTAATTGGCAGTCTTCTCCCAGATTAGAAACGCAAGCAGAAACCATACCATCTTTTTGATTTGTGGTTTCTTTAAATTGTATTTTATTTATTTCTTCGTTGGGTTCTTTGGATATGATAATATTTGGATAATCTATACTTAGAACAGAATTCCCACCATCAGATTGCATCGACCTGAATGCCGTTCCACATTCTGGTGGACTTCCCCCACCGCATGAAACTTCAGGCCAAATCTCACCTTCCCCACCGTCTGGTTGTAAGTCACTACAAGAACTTTCCGAACAAACATTTTGACAATCATAAGTTCCATCAAGCAAATCTACACAACACGCCATCGGTGTTCTAACATCATCTTCCGCATTAGAATTAGTACACAACGCTCTTACGTTTTGTGGATTTGTATCAAAAACAGAACACAATACATTTTCACCCGCCCAGATACCGCCAATTCTGTTACATTCACAAAATGAAATATTATCTTGCAATCCACCAGAATATTCTAACGGGTTATCAAGATAGGTTAAAAAGTCATCAACATAATTACAAGAACAACAACATCCTTTTGAACTCAACGAGGGACATACGATGTCATCAATTGTTTCACCACTATCTACATTAATATGTGTAAAATATCCGCCATCAGAAATACATTCATTATACGTTAATTCAGATTTAGAACCATCTGGTAAACAACACGCGCCTATATTGGATAACATATTACTATAGTCAGCGGAAGATTTTATTCTTGATCTAAATTGAACACTCATCTAATTTCCTTTATCCGTTGCATGGTTGATATGGACAATTATTATCTGGACACAATATCCAAACACAATCTCCACCTACTATAACATATCTATAGGATGTTTCGTGGCTGGAGATGATGGGGGCCATGCACGGAGACTCCGAGCATTCTCCATCACAACAATATCCGGGATAGCAATCTCCATCTCTTTCACATGCCTCTTGGCCCGGCCCATCTACGCAATCATCTCTGCATGTTCCATCATCACAGCACTTCAACCCCTCACTGCAATCTGCATTGCTACGGCAACATGGACCCGTTTGACAATTACCATCACAACAATAACTGGATGCGGGGCAAGTTTCTCCACAGTCTCCACCACCGTTATCTTGACATGGACCCGTTTGACAATTACCATCACAACAATAACTGGATGCGGGGCAAGTGTCTCCACAATCAGCACCG
>Ga0208299_1002559_pt1 | contig 12179 bp, 11 predicted proteins | sample 15_taG_FD_184089 | JGI IMG/M metagenome (GOLD analysis project Ga0208299, IMG submission 184089) | Marine viral communities from the Subarctic Pacific Ocean - 15_ETSP_OMZ_AT15312 metaG (SPAdes) (version 2) | ecosystem: Environmental > Aquatic > Marine > Oceanic | place: Pacific Ocean | collected...
TCCCAGTAGTTCTAGCTGATCATTACTTCACAGAAGAAGAAGCCGATGATGGTGCAATGCCTCCCGAAAGATATCATGGAGTTAAACATGTATTTGATAGCGTCAAGACAAAGATGGTTGGTAAGGAAGAGGAGGATACGGATGGCTGGACAGTCTTTGAAGAGACAGATAGTATACGCAAGTACATCCTGCCCTCCCAAGATAAAGTGGCTGGTGGTGGTCATACTCACCTTGTCCTTTTTCTTCATGATACCAATCTAGAGAACATACCAAAGGAACTCAAGAGTGTTCCTATTATAGTACACCCTAGAGACTGTGTACCTAGAGATTATATTAACAACAACATCAAGACTAACATGACCCTAATTGATCCTAAGAAGTGGGTGACAAAACATGCAGGGCATCATGAGAAAGCAGCTATGATTTCGGCTGGCCCTTATCTAGACTATAAAGAACTGAAGAAGTTTATTAAGGATAACCCAGATGCTAAGTTGCTAACAGTTAAACATGCCTACCCTAACCTACTAAAGAATGGTATTGTTCCTTGGGGTTGTATCCTATTAGATCCTAGACCTATTACAGGGGTGTCTACCCATAATGTAGTACGTAAAGATCTATTCAAGAAGATAGACCTGAAGACTAATTTCTTTCTAGCTTCCATGACTGATCCTTCTGTTACTAACTTCATGATTGATAAAGAAGTTAATCTCTTTGGCTGGCACGCCTTCACTGATTCTCTTAGGTCAGAGACTGAACAAGGTACACAGATACAGAACCAGCAGGTTAAGTTAGCTGATGACCTTAACATTCCTCAAGGTGCTACCCTTATCACTGGTGGTACATGTGCTGCCATGAGAGGTATTGGTATGCTACATACAATGGGCTTTAGAGATATACATCTCTTTGGTTTTGATTGTTGCCGTGATGAACCAACCAAGAAAGAAATGACTGAGACTACTGGTGATATAGAAGGTGGTGAAGTTCCCAAGCCTAAGTATATACAGGTTACAGTCAAGGAGAAAGACTACTGGACTACAGGAGAACTCTTAGCTATGGCTCAAGACTGTGAGAAAGTATTTCAAGATGAAGGTCTGGAAGGTGTCCTAACCTTTCATGGTAAAGATACAATGGTAGCTGATCTGTGGGAGATACAGCAGAGTAAGCAATCAAGACCTGCTTTTAAAGGATACTATGATGTTTGAGATAGAGTATGATCCAAAGTTAGATAGAGGTAATCCATCACCAAAGTATACAGAACTTTTAGATGAATACATACAGATGCACCAGCTTGGTGAGGGTATGTTTGATGGTAAGAGCCTGACAAAATTTATCTATATTATTGATGGCTTTCTAAACACCAATGAGTGTAAGACTTTATTAGACTATGGTGCTGGTAAAGGTACTCTTTATACTGAAGACTTTAAAAAGCTAACTGATGAAATAGATAAGCCAGTTCAAGACTACTGGAGACTAACCAAGGTAGACAGATTTGAACCTGCCCTGCCTAAGTATAGTAAATTACCTGATGATCACTATGATGCAGTCATATGTACAGATGTTCTTGAACATATACCAACCAGTGATCTAGGGTGGGTGGCTGATGAGATACTGGAACGTGCAGACAAGATGGTGTTCCTTAACATAGCTTGTTATCCTGCACTTAAAACATTTAAAGATGGTACGAATGTTCATATCTCTATCTTCAGCCCAAAGGAGTGGATAGATTTCTTTATGAATAAGATTAAAGACCATAGTAATCTAGCTATCTATTTATTCTTTGATGTTCTTAATGAGAACAATAAGAAAGTTACACTCGAAGGATTTAAGATAGATACGAATCCAAGGTTAATACAATTAAAAGAGGAGGTACGAGATGCTAGGGATAGCTGAATCAGTTATAGGAGTAGCAGGGAAAGTCCTTGATAAGTTTGTAGAGGACAAAGACCTGAAGACTAAGTTAGAATCAGAGCTTAAATCACAGATGATATCACTGGATCTGGCTCAAGCACAAGCAAATATAGAACAAGCGAAACATCCTTCCATCTTTGTAGCCGGGAGTAGGCCAGCTATCATGTGGATATGTGCCTTTGCTTTAGGTTGGCAGTTTATCTTTGCCCCTATCATATCATGGGGATTGGTGATTTGGTATCCAGTAGTTACGTTGCCTAGTCTACAGACAGCAGAGCTTACATCACTTGTCCTTGCCTTATTAGGACTAGGTGGTATGCGTAGCTTTGAGAAGTCTAAGGGTGTTCAAAGGAACAACATGAAGAAATGATTACCTTAACAGATAATGCAGACATACATCTGTCATCTATCATAAATGAGAACAACGATACAGCTATTAGACTAGCTGTTAATAGTGGGGGTTGTTCTGGTTTCACTTATGATTGGCAGTTGACCAGTGAAGAAGAAGATAGTGATCATATCATTGATCTAGATTCTGGTAAGTTGTTGATAGATAGTGTGTCTGTACTTTATCTAGAAGGTATGACTGTAGATTATAAGAAGGACATCTTTGGTCAGAGATTAATGATAGATAATCCTAATGTTAAATCCATGTGTGGTTGTGGTGAAAGTTTTCAACTATGTTGAACGAGAAACAAGAGAAGTTTGCACAAGCTTATGTGTTACACAATAATGCTACTGAAGCAGCCAAGGCAGCAGGTTATGCAGCAGCTTCAGCAGCTAACCAAGGCTATCGACTTCTTCAGATAGATGAGATTGTTGAAAGAGTACGTATACTTGAGCTTGAATTAGAAACTAATGTAGATGTTATTGAAGAATTAGAAAGTCAGTATGCTTTTGCAAAACAAAACGGACATACTAATAGTGCAATTAAAGCACTGGAGTTATTGTCTAGAGTACGTGGTGCTAACTCTGATATTAATACTAACCTAGATTCTGAGACACTTGAAGGGGCTATCATAGGATGTCTTAATGTTTTAGGTGAAGATGTGGTTTTGAACCTATTATCTAAGTGTGACTTTGCAGATTCCATGTTTGGAGAGGAAGATTTAGAAAATATAGGGACAGAGAGCCTCGTAGAGAGCGTTACAGGGGGTGCTGTGGACCCACCCTACCCGGAAGATACTACTTCCTCTGTATGACGCTTAAAACAGCACACAGAGTATTTAGCTATTTATAGCTCCATATCCAAGGTCTTGGGTGGTCATCACTATTTTCCATCGTATCTATGTGTATAAACCTCTTCTCATGTGGCCCTCTTTGAGACACACCTATACCAGTGAAGCCATGTTGGATAGCTAACTTGATTAGACGGTAGGCTTTCTTACCACTAACGACTACATCAACTGCTTTCCCATAGAGATGGGGAGAGTTCTTAGCTCCTCTGATTACATGGTTGTAAGATAGATCTCTATAGCCAGAGGATATAACCATTGGCTCGTTAAATTCATATCTGAGTGCTTCTAATTGTATCATGAATTGTTCATCCATGTGACACTCATCTGTTCCTTTACATTTAAGTTCGTCAACTGTGAAGTGTTCCCACATTAATCGTGTTCCTTTGTTGTTGTTGGTGGATGATCCCCGTTATGCATTGAAGCTAAACGGTCCATTCTTTCTTCTAACATTTTTATACGTGCTTCAGTTCTACCATCACGCTCACTCTGAGCTTTCAAAATCTGAGGCGATAAAATATCCTGACTAATAACTTTAATACTGTTCTTAATGACGGCTTGATCAGCCTCTTGATTATCTACTTGCTGGTAGATCTTGGTGATGTCATTCTTGATGTCACTAACTTGAGACATAATAGACTTGATTGTAGCCTTGAGTACACCCCATGTAGCTGCTAATCCTGCCAGTACAGTTCCTAGTGTGAGCAGTTCTCTTGGGCCTAGCTCTAACATTACTCAAAAATCTCTGCTATTGGTTCTAAAACTTCTTCTACAGCTTCTCTAGATTCTTCTCTCATACCTCTAAATCCTTCTCCTTCATAAGGGAATACTCCTACAACAGGTGTATTTTTTGTAATCCAATTAGCTAATGATGAAGGTTTTCCTTCTGTTAGTTTTATTAATGATTCACTTAATTGTATCATCTTAACTGGAACTGGACCTGCAACACTGAATGGAAAAGGTATTCCATACTGTTTAGAATTAAGAGCATCTACAACAACATTACCAAATCCTAGTATGTTTGTACTCTTTAAGAGATAGGCTAATAAATCCCATCCTTCAAGCTCATCCGTTGGGCTGTCTTCATCACCATACTTAATAACATCTTTAAGAACAGTTGCTCCATAAATTGCAGATAGAAGTAGAGTAAATGTCATTGCATATTTCATAGCTTCTTCTAAAGGTATACGTCCTTCCTCCTTACCACTAACATAACCTGTAAGAGGTTTAAAAACTTCTCTCCAAAGTCTAGTACCTACAGTATTACCAAAGACCATCATAAATCCTTTAAGCTGTGCTACTGGAGACAACCAAGGATTAGACATCCACAAAGGTCTGTTTACTACATTAGGTGTCATAATGATTTCATCAACTGTTTTACCTATTGCTTTTGTTATAATAGGTGGTTCAGTTACTTCAACACCTTCTTGACCAAACTTATCTGCCCAATCTAAGATCTCATCTCTATTAGACATCTCTTCAACTTTTTTCTTAGATCCTAGTTCTCTTGTAAGTTGTCTTAGTCTTCTACCTTGATTAGAAGATCTAAATTCTTTTCTAATTTTCTTTTGTTTATTTGCTGTATGAAATCTATTCTTACCTTTAATATTTTTTATATTATCATATTCTTCTCGAAGCTTTTCTAATTCATCTATTTTTGCATTTACATTTTTATCAGTTACACTAGCTTTATTCTTAAATATATTACCTAGACCCTGTTCCTTTAATCTACGTTTAGCGTTTGTAACTGTAGTTGTAGGCTTTCCACCTTTAATCTCTGCCTTCTGAAGTGTTTGTATATCTTCTTGAATTTGTCTTTGAGTTGCAGCAAATGCCATATATCGACTAACTTGTGTAACTTGTGCTAACATATTAGCTCTAAAGAAAGTATCTGTTATTTTTTTATTAATAGATAGATCACCAATATCCCTAACAGCGTCATTTAATGCAAGGTCTGCTGTTTGAAGTAAACCATTCATAGATCTTTCTAATTGAGCAGTCATGCCTTCAGTCTTCATTTTAGGAAACCAAGATCTTGCTGTCTTTATTCCCCCTAATTTAACTCCTTGAATAGCACCCCATAAAGCATTCTTTGGACTGACTCGACTTAACATAATAAGTGGTTCAGATAAAGAAGTAATACCAGCTAAAGGAAGAGTAACTAAATAACCTGCTGTATTAAGAAACTGGTATACTGGACCTAGTATTTTACCATGAGACTTAGAACTAAATGGTTTATAATTATTTTGTAGAGATTTAAATATGTCTCTTACTCTATCTATTTCATCAGGAGTAGCTCCCATTTCTCCTGCCTTATCCCCATACCTGTTTTTTAGTTGTTGTAATTTAACTCTTTTCTTAGCTCCTATTATAGCTTTTCCCATAAGACCTATTACATTTCTTTCAACTAGTCCTGCTTCATCTAATTCTCTAACTGTTTGAGGATCTAGTCCTCTTGGTTTTTCAAATGATTGTTCAACTATAGGTATATCACTCTCAGTTTTAAAGTCTTCAAATAAAGTAACACCTTCATCAGGAGTATAAACTCCATTATGATTAATAATATTCTCTAGTATTTCATTGGGATTTTTATAGTTATTCTTTTGTAGGATACGTATAAATTCTTTTTTAGCTTTACTTCTTCCTAAACCTGTCATAGGTATCTTATATAATTGTGTTAAGTAGTTATCAATAAATCCTATATCAACTCCTGAATCTACTAATTCTTTATATAGTCCACCTGTAGCTATAGGTTTATTATTTTTATCTAATATCACATTTCCTTGATCATCTCTTCTAACATCCCCTAATACCTCTCTTAATCTATCTGCTACTTCTGCAACTTTAGGATTAGAAGCTCTCTCACCGTACCTTAATTGTTTAGCTATTGCATCATTAATTTCTTTAGGTAATAAGGATGTAAAAGGAATCCTAAAATCTTTTTTTACATCATATAATATATCTTGAACTTGACGAGTAGCATTTCCTATTTCTGGGTTTGTGTCTACCCAAAAATTTGACATATCATTTACAAATCTAGCTCCCGTTTCAGATCTATTTGAAAGAGGTTGTAGATAACTTACAGATCTAGCAACCATTTTAGATAGTTCATCAATAATTCTATTAGACTTTCTGTCTTGCGCTGCTGTAGTAAAACCTGATTGCAGTCTAGTATCTAAGTCAGTCTCTTGCTCATTAGCTAGTGTAGGAAAATCATCTATTTCTTTATCTAACTCTTCAGCTTTTATTACTGCTTGTCGTTTTGTAAGAGGAGCTAGTGCTTCTGTTAATCCTCTAACAGGACCACCACCAAATATACCTAGAGCAGCAGCATCTATTATTTCATTTGTTACTTCAGCCGAATCTAACTTATCAAATGTATCAGCAGCTTCATTAGCAGCACCTATTGTAATAGCTTGTTGTACTGCCTCTGTACCCCCTTCAGTAACTGCACCTTTACCAAATCCTTTAGCACCTCTTCCTAAAGTATTAGTAACTTTTTTAAAAGTTCCTACATTACCAGCCTTTATACCATTCTCTATTAATTCTTCTGCTACTTCTTCACCAACATCTTTAGCAAAGTAATCTAATAATCCTTTTTTACCTACAGCTTTAACAGCAGCATTAACTAAAACTCCAGCACCAAAAGATTCAACTGCACCAGAAGCAAGACCACCTACAACAGCAGCTTTAGAAGCATCATCTTCTGCTGCTCCTAAGTCTTTAGATTTTTTATAAATTTCTCCTGAACTAGAAAGATAGCTAGGAACAAGAAGACCTGCTAATCTAACTGCTAATGAAATACCTGCTGTAGCTGGAATAAAAGATAGTATAGTAGAAGCAAGAGCATAACCACCAGCAGCAGGAGCAAGTGAAGGTAAAGCAGTTGCAGTCAGTGTTTCCATCTGACCTCCTATCTTACTAAGAGCTTCTCCTATCTCACCATCAGATAACTTCTGACCTATCTCAGGAAGTTCTTTAGTTATAGAAGCACTTTGAGTAGGCTGTGGTCTGACTGATGCTGATATTCTATATTCTTCAGCAGTTTCTCTCCAACTTTTTGCACTATCTTCTTGACCTAGTTGACTAAGAAGCAAGCCAACACCTTCAGACAAACCACCTAATGCTTGGTCTGTTCCAATAGCTAACTTATTAAAGAAAGAATCACCTTTTCCTGATGGAATAGGATCTTCATCAGTTATTCCAAACTCACGAATATCAAAAAAATCTTTCGATGTTTTTAAACCTAGTAATTTATTTATTTCTTCTTCAGTATATCCTAAATCAGAAGGTTCAGTTAATAAATTATCTATTTCTTCTGGAGTATAAGGTTTAGTTATATCTTCTTCAATAATATTATCAATATTTGTAGAAATTTGTTCAACCATTATCTACCTTGTAAAGATTGTTTTAATAAAGATTGTATTGTTTTATCAAGATTTTTCTTATCACCTTGTCTTGCCATTAGTTCACCTGCTAAACTATCTAATATACCATCATCCTCTAGTTGTTCTACTTTTAACTTAAATTTTAATCTATTTTCTTTACTAACATTTGCAGGTAGTTTTTTATAATAATTTAATAATAATCCTTTAGCTACATCTTCCCTATCTTTTACATCTATACTAGAAAAAGAATAACCTGTATTTCCACCTTCTAAATTTTTTGTTTCTTCTATTATTTTCTTTATTTCAGCAAGCATTTTAGTTCTAGTTAATTTTGCAGTTTGTACTTTTTGTATACGAGAAATAACAGCTTTCTTTAAATCTGATTCTGCTTTATATCCTAAATCTTCTGCAATAGATTTTGCATCTATATTCTGAAGTTTAGTTTTAGTTAATAATTTTTCTGCTTCTTTTTGAGATTCTTGACGTTTAGTAAAGAAATCCATTTTAGATTCTCCTGTTAAAGCTCTTTGAGCTATATAACCAAGAACATCTGATAATCCTTCCGCAACACCATAACGTGTTCTATCTCCAATTAACTTTTCTTTTTCTTGAGCTATATCTTCTGCTCTTTTAAGAATATCTTCTTCAGTTCTTAATCCTTCATTTTTATAATCTTTTGCTGTTAATTTTTTAATAGGTTTAGGTTTAGGCTCTTCTTTTTTAGGAGGTTGAGGTTTAACAGTAGGTTTAGGAACAGCAGGTGTCTCTGTATCTACAGACTTAGGAGGTTCTTTTCTAGTAGAAAGACTTTGTAAAACTTCTCTAGCTCTAGCTAACTCTTGTTCTTTAGCTTTAAGTTGAGGACTACCTAAATCATCGGTAAAAAATGCTCCTCTTTTTCTTAATTCAGCTTTTCTAAGTGCTTGTCTGGCAGCTTCTTTAGCTATAGCTTTATCTCTACTTTTGCTTATAGCTTGATCCATAAGTGCAAATCTTTCTTTCTCTGCTGCTCTCCTTGCAGCATTTTTTTCTATCATTTCTCTTCGAGCTTTTTCAAATCCTGTTTCTCCACTACCTACCTGCTTACCAGTTTGTCTCTCAACTAATCCAGCTATACCACCACCAGTTTTTCCTTTAGATGGACCAAATGCAAAATTAGCAAATCTATTAGCACCAGTAGGACTTCCTAAGAAAGAACTAGCAAGACCAGAACCAAGACCTAATATAGTTTGACCAAAAGAAGGTTGATAAGGAGTTTTTGTACCTGTACCTGTTTGCTGTACTAAACCAGCAGCAGGATTACCATAGACAAAACCAGAGTAATTAGCAAGCTGTTGCTGTGGAAACTGTTGTTCTTCTAAAAATCTAAAGTATGCTTCATCCATTGCAGATTGAGCTAAGTCTCTCTTTTGTTCACCTACACTTTGTAAAGCTCCTTGTTCTTGTAAACCAGTAGCTAACATAGCTGGACCTACTCTAGATATATCTTCAGCCATTTGACGTTCTCTAGCCTGTTGCGCTTCAAAGCCTTTACGTGCATCTTCAAAAGCTCTTTGTTGTCCTCTTGCTTGTATATCAGCTAATAACTGTGATTGTCCTCGTTGTAACTCTGCTGCTTCTACACCAGCCCTAGTTCCTAACCCACTCATACCACCAGCACCTACAGCTTTTGCTTCAAACTGAGGCATTACTGTGCCTTCAAATTTCTTTTGAGCTTCTCTCTTCTCTATATCTGTAACAGCTTGTTGATAAGGAGACATAAATCGTTCAGCTACTTCAGCAGTAAATTCATCACCACCTCTTCTATAAGTTTCTAAAGCTTCTTCTTGTAATGGTCTAGAAGTTCCTACTAATCCAGATATACCTGTCATAGCTTGTTCTTCTTGAGGTGTAAAAGGAGCAATCGTCTTACCCGTATAAGGATCATATCCTCTTTCTACATTAGTTCTATAAAGTTCTTGTGCATCTTGAAGAACTTCTTTAGCAAACGGTGCTATTTCTTCTGGAAGCTTTTGCGATATAACATTAGTAGAAGTTGCTGGTTTGCTTTTACTACTACCAAATAACGAAGATAAGAAACCCATTTTTAAACCCTCTCTATCATTGGACGTAAGGCAGCTAGACCATTAATCTCATTAGGTTGCTTATCTGTACCAAACGCCTTTTCTCTAACATTATCTACAACACGATCCATTACTTTAGCTCCTGCATCTGCACTACCATTACCTAGTGCTGACATAGTATGTGCATCTACAACATACTCATCAGGGCTAACAGCTAGTGTTGCTACTTGTTGACCTTTTTCTCTTTCTACTATTGGCATGAATACATTGTCTTCCATACCATGACCTTGACCGGGAACTTGTCCTTCAAAGTTACGTATACCACCACCCATTGCTGCTTGTTGCATAGGCATAGGTTGTTGTGGTTTCATTAATTCTATATCATCTCTAAGACTTACAGTTTCAGTTGCTCTCTGTGTATCTTGTAGATCTTTAACTCTAGGAGCATCATCTCTTGCTGCAACTCCCATTAAACCACCACTCTGAGCAGCCCTCTCTGGATTTTCTCTAGCATAAGCTAATGCAGGTGCAGCCATCATAGGTAATCCAGTAGGTTCAACAGATTGTGGAGAAAAATTAACTGTTTCAGCTAATTGATTCATTTGAAATAAAGCTTTTGAACTTGTACCTGTCTCTTTAAAATCAGCAACAGTGATTTCTAAATCTTGATCTTTTGCTAATAAATCATGTAATCTACCTACCATAGTTATACCCTACCTGCTGTAACTGATTAGCTGCAAAGTTATTAGTATCACTTTGAGTATCAAAGTTATTTTTATTATTATAATTATACCCTATTTTCTTTGATTTCGCAAATTGTTCTGGTATTTTCTGCATAGAATTATACCTGCTTTCATCAATAACTTTACCCGTATTATAGTTTCCAAACATAGTACTGTTATTAACTAGATTAAAATGCTCTGCCATGTTCTTCATTAGTTTAAATCCTGCCATGATGTTTCTGCACCCAGACTTACATATCCTTTAAACTTACCTGTGTTTATAGAGTATGCTATGTCACCTTTAGATGGTCTGCCAATATCTGTAATCGTAACAACTGTATAGATATTTGTACTTGGCCTTGCATCTACTTCTATATCTTTACTACCCAACTCCTCTATCAATACAGACCCCCATTGCTGTATCTGTTCATACATCTTACGTAGATCTTCCACACTAAACTCACCATTCGTCTGGTAGTCTCTTCCTTGATATACTGGTAAACTAGGATATCTTGCCATTATCTACGTCCATCTGGTTGAAAAGCTAATCGGATTGATCCCCATTCCCAATTAGCTCCATTTGAACTACAAGACACCCTAATCTTTGCTTGCCTTCCTCTTGCTCTAAAATCTATTTTCTTAGTTGTATTATCAATCGCCTTTGAGACTGTTGTAACTACAGAACTCTCAGGGAATTGTTTTGGACTTACCTTAATAACTAATTCTTTATTATCATTTAAATCAAAGTCTGGTATAATTCTGTTCATAAACATTAACTCATTACCATCTTGGATATCAAAGTCACCAGACTCTATATAAGATACCAAGGTAGATCCATCTCCAGTATACACATTATCAGGTTCATTATCATATAAGAAGTTTCCTGTTGTTGTTGCACCCGTTGTTATCGTATTATTAAATATTTCTCTATCCCTAAAGGTAGTGAAGAATGTATCACCATAGATCCAGTATCCCTGCTCTGGTGAATAGATCACATACTTATTACATTCAGTTGATGTACCACTTGCATATAACCATACAATCTCTCTAAACTCTGAGTTAATACCTGTATATATCTTATCATAATAAGTTGTATTTAAATTATCAAATACATACTTACGAACTGAACAATCTAACACTGTGACCTGACCACTATTAGAATAGAAGTTATCATATCCCATCCAATAGGTTACACCATTATAATCTATACTTGCATGTGGTCCTGCTAGTCCACAGTTAGTTCCAGCCTGACTGAACTTAAAAGTAAACGGTGGACCAACGAACTGCATCAGCCAGAGTGAGTTATCTGTCCATACATTAATTGCATTCTTAGATCTCTTTGCTCCTACTATTCGTGTACCATCTGTCAGAACAACTTCACCTGCTGTATTCTCTTTTGCTGGACTCCATGTAGTACGATCATCTTGATCAGACCATCTCACCAACATAGGATTAAATGCACCACTCACAGTAGCACTTGCTTCATATTGATTACATCCCAGAGCAATCAAGTGTCTGTCATTAGGTGAGACAATAATAGAGTTTACACTAACAGGACTTGTTGTAACTGACGTAGCTCTGGTAGGGCTTGTAGATGCATCCACATCAAAGTAGAATATATTACCACCCTTACGGTTTAAGATTACATCTTCACCCCAGTTGTCTAAACTCCACTGAGTAAGATCCAGATTAACTCCTTCTCCCAGAGTAGCTGCTTCATCCCATGATCTTCCACTACCTGAACCATCAGCCTGTTTATAGATCAAGGCTGTCATGTTAAAGCCTGATGTTACATCACCACTTGCACTTGCATTAGCTGCTGCACTGATGATAACCTGAGTACCATTCACAGATACAATAGGG
>Ga0208299_1002560_pt1 | contig 12176 bp, 14 predicted proteins | sample 15_taG_FD_184089 | JGI IMG/M metagenome (GOLD analysis project Ga0208299, IMG submission 184089) | Marine viral communities from the Subarctic Pacific Ocean - 15_ETSP_OMZ_AT15312 metaG (SPAdes) (version 2) | ecosystem: Environmental > Aquatic > Marine > Oceanic | place: Pacific Ocean | collected...
ATATCCCTATTACTGACATCGAAGCCCCCATGGTTGAGAATGTGTTGCGAAAGTCTAAGATGGTCCAGCAGGACACAGAGGCGCAGGAACGCATTTTTAGCAAGAACACCACCATCCCCCAGGAGAATTAGAATGAAAGTCGTATTTAACCGAGCCGAGTTCAGTGGGGCATTTGCAACAGCTGCATCTGTTGTGACCAGCCGAGGCCCAAAGACATCTTTGCAAAATGTGCTGATTGACCTTGAGAACAACGCAGTTGTTGGCACCAACCTCGAGCAAACAGTGACAGTTGGAATAGATGCAAGCATTAGAGGTGAGTTTGCCAGCGTGTCGCCGGACATGGCCTTTGTTGTACCTGCTGCCAGAGTTGCGGCGATCCTTCGAGAGTCGACTGATGAGAATATCACTCTCGAAACCAAAAAGAGCACATTGCACATCAAGTCAGGAGGGTCTTCGTTCAAGATGCCATTGGCTAATGTGACTGAGTTCCCACGTATGCCATACCCAGAAGCAACTACCACCAGAGAAATCAACCAGGCTGAGCTGCGTGATTTGCTCCGTGTTGACTTCTGCTGCGACAATGAATCTTCGAGATATGCCCTTGGTGGGATATGCTTGTCAATGGCTGAAGATACGATCACCATTGGCACTGATGGCCGTCGAATGGCGAAGGTGATCTCTTTGGAAAACAACGGCCAGAAAATGGGCGAGTCTGCTCCTGTGGTGCCTGCTGTTGCTGCGAGGTTGGCAGCCAAGGCATGTGGAGACAGTGGCATTGCTGTTATCTCGTGCGACAACAACTCTATTGTTTTTTACATGGGCAATGTTATTGTGCAGTCGCGGCTTGTTGAGGGTAAGTTCCCCAAGTGGCAGGATGTATTCCCGTCAGCCGATGCCAACGAGTTCTACATGGAATCGGTAGCGGCTGATTTTAACTCAGCCGTCAGGCAAGCTGCCATTGCTTGTGGCGATGATTCCCGTGGGGTTGAGCTGTCTGTTGAATCTGGCAAGCCCCTGGTTATGTCAGCAAAGACTTCTGATGTTGGCGAGTCGCGTGTCGAGCTTAATGGTGATTCAACCGAATGGAATGGCCCACCAACGGCGATCACGCTGGATAACCGCTACATTTGTGATTTTATGAAACGCATCAGACCAGAAGAGACGATCAGAATGTCTTTGCAAAACAGCGAAGCAGCTGCTCTATTCACAGCTGGCCGAATGTCCTATGTTGTTATGCCCCTAAGTAAATAACCCCAACACAAAGAGAGAACCAATGACAAAGACACCCCTAAAAGTCTACATAGCCTGCCCCATCACCCTTGACCCCGATGGCACAAACTTCGACAACAGCTGTGAGGCACAGAGACAGCTCCTGGCAGCTGGCTTTGCCCCACTCAATCCTGGCTTGACAATGATGCTGCCTGGTGGCCAAGACATCCCCCACAGCACTTGGATGGCCAGTTGCTTGCCCTGGGTTGCATCTGCTGACCTTCTCATCAGGTTGCATGGTGAGTCTGTTGGCGCAGATGATGAGGTCAATCTGGCTCTCAACCTTGGCATACCAGTTTACTGCTCATTTGATGATGAGCCCATTGCCAAGCTGATTGAGCATCTCAAAGAGTGCCCTGACCTCATCAAATTCTGTGCTGAGTGCAGAGCTGCCAGACCAGATGCATCTGAGCTGCCCAAGATCCCCACAGAGCTGCCAAAGCTCAGCCCAGCCCCAGAGAAGCCAGCCAGTCCATCTCACACAGTTGAGACAGTTGCCAAAGCCAGTCAAGCATTCAATGCCCTTTTTGATGAGCCCCAGACCACTGCTGCCCATCGTCAAGCCATCACTGAGGAGAGAGGCAAAGTATATGGCCCACCCAAGCAAAACCATGAAGGCATTGCCATGATGTGGGCCAGCCTCTTGCAACCCCACGCTGGCCGCATTGGGGCACAAACCCCACTGCCTGGCCATGTGGTGGCTCTGATGATGTGTGCTCTCAAGCTCAACAGAATGAGAATCTGCTACCACAAAGACAATTATGATGACCTGCATAATTACGCAGACATTGCTGAGGCAATGCAGGCAGAGCATGATGGTGAGGCATGATTGCCAGCCTCTCATTTGTCAAGACCCATGGGGGTGCCTCTTTTACCCTCGACAGCAGAGGCATCATTGAGCCATGTGGTTGCTCCTGGGTCACAGAGTGCCCAGAGCTGCCCATCATTGTCTGTGCCTCTCTTGGCAAGCACTTTGACATCCCAGAGACAACCACAGCCATCACCCTCAGCCTGTGGGCAGAGCCAGCTCTTGGCAGAGTTGCCCTCTGTCTTGACCATTGGCGGTGTGATGAGCCCAGCTTTATATTGATTGATGATGAGCTGACAGAGCTGCTGTCAGTCACAGCTGATTTTCTTTGTCCCCTGATTTCTGCTTCCCCCACAAAAACCCTTTTTTTGGAGTGCAACCTCAATGACTAAAGCACAACCATGGGAGGCTGCCATGGCATCTCTCCACAATCTGACTGATGCAGAATACTTTGCTGACTATGCCAATTGGATGACAGCCCACAATCTGCAATCTTTTAGGCACAGCCCAATGGGCTACCACAGATCCCAGCTGGGTCTGGTTGAGAGGCACCAGAGCCCAGCCTTTGCATTTGGCACAGCTGCGCACATCCACATCCTTGAGGGTGCTGATGCTTTCCATGCTGCCTATTCTGTCTGTGATGGGCCAATCAACCCCAAGACAGATAAGCCCTTTGGCCAAGCATCAAAACGATATACAGAATGGATTGAGGAGCTGACCAAGGCTGGCAAGAGCCCCATCAAAGAGTCAGACTATTACAAAATAAAGTGCATGGCCAATCATATTGAGAGCCATGCAGAAGCAAGCAAGCTGCTGGGCACAGAATATGGCAGACCAGAGCTGACCATCAGAGGCACCCTGCAAGGCATCAAGAGCCAGAGCAAGATTGACTGGCTTGACAGTGCCAACAATATGATTGTTGACCTCAAAACCTGTGCAGACTTGGGCTCAGCCCACACCACCCATTACCCTTGCAAATTCGCGCGAGACGCCAACATTTTTGGCTATCCTCAACAACTGGCTTTCTATCGCTCAATGGTGGCAGCCCTGACTGGTGAGATATACAAAGTATATATAGTGGCAGTTGAGAAAACTGAGCCTTTTGAGGTTGGCGTGTTTGAGATGAGTGCAGCCACCCTTGATGCTGCTGAGGAGCAAAACAGACACACTATGCATGAGTACAAGCAATGCTTGGCAGATGACCTCTGGCCTTCGCGCTTTGCTGACATTATTACCCTGTGACATCACCCCCACCCCCAAAGAGAGAGACCAAAGACCATGAAAATCAATCGAGGTAAACAACAGCTACCAAGGAAAACTGTCATCTATGGTGGCCCTGGCATTGGCAAATCAACCATTGCCAGCCAGTGCCCTGATGCCATCTTTTTGCCCACAGAAGATGGGCTGGGGCAGATCGACTGCCACAGCTTTGACATTGCTGCCAGTTATGATGATGTTATGAGCAACATTGGCCAGCTTTACACAGAAGATCACAGCTATAAAGCTGTGGTGATTGACTCAGCTGATTGGCTGGAAAGGCTCATCTGGGAGTCAATCTGTCAACAGCAATCTGTGGAAAGCATCGAGCAAGCATCTGGATCATATGGCAAGGGCTACGTGCTGGCCTGCAATCTGTTCTCAGCTGTCCTGACTGGCCTTGATGCTCTGAGGCAGACTAAGGGCATGCACATCATCATCATTGCCCATGCCAAGACTGAGAGCCACAAAGACCCTGAAAACCCAGACTATGATAGATGGGTTCCAAAGCTACATAAGCATGTTTCAGCCCTTCTGCTAGAATGGGCTGATGAGATGCTTTTTGCTCATCTCAAAGTGCTGACAACCACAGAAGATGGTGGCTTTGGTCGCAAGACCACAAAGGCGCTTGATGGTGGCAAGAGGGTCTTGAGAACGGTTGCAAGACCCACAGCAGTTGCCAAGAATAGGCTCAACCTGCCAGATGAAATTGACTTTAATTGGGCAGCGTATGCCCAGCACTTTAACCCCCAGACTGTGGCATCTAGTGCCAAGAAAGAGAGCTAACCATGGCCGACATCGGATTCAACACATCAGACGTAGAAGATGTGCAGACAAGTTTCGAGCCCCTTCCCAATGGTTCGTATACTGTCATTATCAAAGAGAGCGACAGGCCCACCAGCCAAGCTGGGCATGAGTACATCAAGTTGGTTTTTGCTGTGGTTGATGGGCCACACACCAACCGGCTGATTTTTGACAACCTCTCAGTTTATCACCCAGACCCCAAGGTCAAGGGCATTGCACAGAGCAATCTCAAAGCCATCACTGAGGCTCTGGGTATTCTCAACCCCACCAAGACCGAGCAGCTCCACAATATCCCCTTGACCATTGAGCTGAGAGTCAAGCAGCAAGGCAATGGGCAGATGGGCAATAATGTGGTTGGTTATCATCGTATCGGTGACACCCCAGCAGCTGCCCCCCAGCAGTCTGCACCCCAGCCAGCCAATGGATCTGCCCCCTGGGTCAAGAGCTGATGGTTGACTTTGTCGATGACACAGACCCCAGCTGGCCAATTGATGTGATTGACTGGCTGGGGTGTCATCTCACACCAGACCAAATCAGCATTACTGTGATGCTGCTATCTGGCAACACCCACTCAGAAATTGCAACCAATCTTGGCTGTTATCGTCAGACAATTACAGCCATGGTTGCTGTTATTAGAACCAAAGCAAAAAAGGAAACTCTCCCCCATGAAATTAAGGGCTTACCAAGCTGAGGCAGTTGCAAGCTGTTGGCAGCACATACAAAGCACAACCACCAACCCCTGTATTGAGGCACCCACTGGGGCAGGCAAAAGCCTCATCATTGCCCAGCTGGTCAAAGATGTGATTGACTGGTCTGGCAGGGTGCTCATCCTCTGTCATCGCAAGGAGCTAATTGAGCAAAATGCTGAGAAAATCAAGACCCTGGCCCCATTGGTTGATGTGGGCATCTATTCTGCTGGGCTCTCCAGCAGAGACACAGAGCACAGCTGCATTGTGGCTGGCATCCAGTCTGTCCACAGCAGAGCTGATGAGCTTGGGGCATTTGATGTGGTGCTGGTTGATGAGGCTCATTTGATCCCATCAGATGGTGATGGCATGTTTTTGACATTCCTGGCCCATGCCAAGCTCATCAACCCCAACATCAGGGTTGTGGGGCTAACTGCCACACCCTACAGATTGAAAGAGGGTCTGGTATGTGGGCCAGACAGGGTGCTCAACACAATATGTCATACCATTGGCATCAAGCCACTCATTGCAGATGGCTACCTCTCCCCACTCATCAGCAAGCATGCAGAGGCACAGCCAGACTTGTCTGATATTGATGTCAGGGGTGGTGAGTTTGTGGCTGGTCAGCTCACAGATGAGCTGTCTGATGGGCTGGTGGTTGCTGAGGCAGTTGCTGAGATGCTGAGCAAGACCACAGACAGAAAATCAGTGCTCATCTTTTGTGCTGGCAGAGAGCATGCCAGTCAGGTTGCTGAGATGGTTGCCTTTCTGTCGCCAGAGGCATCTGTGGCCATGGTTGATGGGCTGACATCACCAACAGAGAGAGCAGCAACCCTGGCATACTTCAAGGCTGGCAGCATCAAGTTTCTCATCAATATTGATGTGCTCACCACTGGCTTTGATGCTCCCAACATTGACTGTGTGGCCATGCTGAGACCAACCCTCAGCCCTGGCCTCTACTACCAGATGTGTGGCAGAGGTTTGAGAGTTGCCCCTGGCAAGGCTGACTGTCTCATCCTTGACTTTGGTGGCAACATTGAGCGCCATGGCCCAATTGACAGAATGGCCATCAAGCCACAGCCCAAGGGCTCTGGCAAAAATGCCCCACCAGCTGGCAAACACTGCAAAGTATGCAGAGAGGTCAGCCCCGTCTCTGTCACAGTCTGCATCAAGTGTGGTGAGGCATTTGAGACTGACAGCAACCCCACCCATGACGCAGAGGCATCAGTGGCAGACATCCTGAGTCAGCCTGCAACCACATTTGAGGTTGAGTCTGTCAGCTATTCTGAGCACACCAAAAAGGGTGCAGATGACACAGTGCCAAAGACTCTGAGGGTTGATTACCACATTGAATGCCTACAATACCCCATCTCAGAATGGGTCTGTGTTGAGCATGATGGGTATGGGCTTGAGAAGGCTCTGGCCTGGTGGGCAAAGAGATCAGACCAGCCCTGCCCCAACTTGGCACTTGATGCAGCTCATGTGGGCAACTCTGGCCAGCTCAAAGAGCCCAGCAGCATCACTGTTGACATCAGTGGCAAATTCGACAGCATCAAGAAGCACACTGGCCTGATGTTGCCCCCAGTACCAGAGACAGAGGAGAGCCCCACCGATGACATCCCATTCTAGGAAACCAAAGAATACAGCTGGCTCGCGTTATGTGACCGTCAAGGGCATTGAGCACCATTTACCAACCACACCAGATGAACCAGAGATATTGGCTCTGATGGTTGGTGAGTATATTAGTGGGCCACACAAAGACAAAGTTGATGGGCACATTCAAAACCCCATGAGCAAAGACCAGATTGCCAGGTGCCAAGCCTGGGTGAGAGCCAGGGTCGAGTATATGAGAGCCCACCCCATCAACACAGTCAGACCAGCAGACCCATCAAGATTGGAAATCACCCCCAATGTCTAATTATCAACACATCCCCCCACAGATGAGAGATGCAGCCCAATGGGTTCTTTGGCGATATGAGGAAAGAGGAGGCAAACCAACCAAAGTACCATACCAAGCCAATGGCATCAGGGCCAGCACCACAGACCCAAGCCACTGGTCAACCTTTGATGACATCAAAACAGCAGCATACCAAGCTGGGACAACCCGCTCTGGCATTGGCTTTGTATTCTCCCCAGATGATGACTTTTTTGGCGTTGACTTAGATGATGCCATTGTCGATGGGGTGCTCCAGCCATGGGCCAGAGAGGTCATCAAGCACTTGCCCACCTATGCAGAAATCAGCCCATCTGGCAATGGGCTCAAGCTCTTCTGCACATCTGACCCTGGCACACCAAAAGGCAGGCGCGTGAAAGTGCCTAACTCAATTGGTGTGATCGAAGTGTACCACCAAGGCAGATATTTTACGGTGACAGGGGACGTTGACTTTTTGGGGGCAATGCCCCTGGCTCAGTGCCAGACTGGCCTTGATTGGCTCAACACCACCTACCCATCAAAGCAAGCACAATCAGCCCCAAGCACCATCACAGCCAATGGCTCAGCCGTCTATTCAACTGGTATACCAGAGCCAGAGCTGACCGATGTGACAGCCAGGGCTGTTGCTTATATTGCCAAGTACCCCCCAGCTGTCTCTGGGCAAGATGGCCATGGAACACTATTTAGAATTGCATGCGTGCTGGTGAATGGCTTTGAGCTGCCAACCCAGACAGCTCTTGACATCCTCACCACACAATACAACCCCATCTGTGATCCCCCCTGGACAGCTCAAGAGCTGAGCCACAAGGTTGACCAAGCCACAAAGGCTGATGGGCCAAGGGGCTGGCTGTTGACACAACAGACTTTCGTTGACTCACACCAGCCAGTCAAAGCATCTGAGCTTGGCCAGTATGAGGCTTACATTGATGAGCTGATTGCCAAGCCCAAGAAAAAAGAGCTGGCTTTCCCCAGACACCTGCTGCATGTGCCAGGGTTTATTGGTGAGGTTGCCGAATGGATTGACTCACAGAATAATGTGATCCAGCCCATTTTGTCATTGATGGGGGGCATTGCTTTGATGGCTGCCTTGTGTGGTAGGAAAGTCAGAGACAAATCTGGCCAGAGAACCAACCTCTACATGGTAGCCATGGCACCATCTGGTGGTGGCAAGCAGGCACCACAGACCTGCATCAAAAAGATTTTAGGGATGGCTGGGCTGGTTGATTTGTATGGTGGCAAGGTTGCATCTGAGTCAGCCCTGGCCCAAGACCTGATGCACAGCCCCAGCAAGGTCTGGCTCTGGGATGAGTTCGGCAGGTTTCTTGCCAAGTCAGCAGACCGCCCTGGCAATGCCCATTTACATGCTGTGCAGGAGGTCTTGCTTGAGCTGTGGAATGAGACCGGCTGCCTGTGGAAACATAAGAGCATGGCTGACAGCAAATATAATCGAGAAGTGCAGCACCCATGCGCCTCATTCTTTGGGCTGACAGTTGCTGAGCACTTCTGGCAGTCTCTTGAGGAGAGCCATTTGTACGATGGCTTTGCTGGCAGGCTGTTGGTTGTCGATACTGGCCCAAGAGGAAAAAAGCAAGACAAAGAGGAGCTGCCCCCACCCCAGTCAATCCTTGACACAGTTGCCATCTGGCAAGAGTTTCAAGCCGGTGGCAATCTAGCAGACATCAACCCAGAGCCCCGATTGATACAAGAGAGCAAAGCTGCCTCAGCCATCTTTGCTGACTTAGTCAGGCAATCTGACCAGCACGAGAACCACCCCCAAAACTCAACCATCTGGTCAAGATCCATCGAGAAAGCCAGACGACTGGCCATGGTGTATGCGTGCTCAGCTGACCCCATGCTGCCCATGGTTGACGATGAGGCTGCCAGATGGGCCTGTGATTTTATCATCTGGGCCACTGACTCATTTTGCACCAAGATGGCTGATGAGGTCATTGGGGCCAGCGTATATGAGAAGCACAGAAAAAAGGTTCTTGACATTGTGGGGACATTCACCAAGAGAAACCAGCTGTGTGGCAGGTCTTACTTGCTGAGGCATGCCAAGCTGCCAGCCAGGGCTCTCAATGAAATTGTGCTCACCCTGCAAGAGTCTGGGGAGCTGAAAGTTGAGTCAGATGGCAGGGGGACAGCTTATGTTGTCACATAGCTCACCAGAGCCCATGGGGGCAGTGCTGAGTTTTCTGGGCCAGCTTATTTCTCAGCCCAGCCTCTGACCTGTTGACCCTGCAACCACATGCCATGCAGCCCCCATCGTGAAATTGCTCACATGGGGTGCAGATGTTGTCATAGATCCTGGCAATCTGTTTTTTACTTCTGGTGGGGCACCCATGCCAGTACCACAAAGCCACAGCCCTGACATACCTCTTGACCAGCTGCCAGGGTGTAGTGGGCTGGTTGTTGGGGTGTATCTTTCTTGGCTGGCACACCCTTCTGCATCTGGCTGGGTTGCTGCCAGCAAAGCCAACTGTTGAGCCACATGCTGAGCATCTCATCTGGTGCCTGCCATCAATCACCCTGCCAGTTGGCTTGAAATTGCAAAGCATTGTCAGGCTGGGGTGATGGTGATGGTTGCTGGTAATCTGCCAGATGTGTTGCATGGCAAATAGGGGCCAGCGCTGGTCTGTCTGGTCAGCTCATGGGTTGCCCCACAGTCAAGGCTGTCAGCCCCAGACTTGGCAACTGTCTTTTTGTAAACTTCTTCACAAGCCGACCCTACCCCATCCTCAAGATGCACCTCCAGATGAAAATAATAGTTTGTGGCATCATAGGAAGTCCAAAGGTCAATAATCAACGAATAGGTTGACGGCAGAGTATATGCGTCAGCACACCAGTCATCAGAAAAAGACCAAGTGCAATCTGCATCAGCTGAGATGGTGCCTGACCCTGGCCTCACCAAAGAAAACTCACCCTGCACCTCAGCACATCCTGGGGTGCTGTCACATGCCCAAGAGTCGCCTCTGTCTGTCCAGCCCCCAGCCCCCAAGTCAACCACAATCTCATCTGGCACCACTGGCCCATCATCATCTGAGCCACAATTCCAACAGTAGGGCCTGACATCATCATCAGTGCAGCTGCAACAATCCTCAAGACTTAGCAGGTTGAAACTGACCTCAGTGGTCACAACATCAGAGAGCACTGCAATTTGTTTTGTGTCATTGAGGCTGATGCCTGTGACATCTATGCTGCCAGCCACTGTGTTGACATCCTCTGTTTGCACCTTTATCAATCCATCGCTGACACAGACCCGCAAATCACCCCCCAGAGCATTGCCACCAGCATCATCAGCACCATGGTTGACCTGCTCAGCTGTGTGCTCCACTGTCTCTGACCCAGCAATGACAGTGCCAACCTCAACCTTCCACCCCAGCTTGCTGCTGATGACTCTGTCTGTCAGTGTAAATCGAATAAACACATAGTTGCTGCTGTCTGTGTAATCCACCAGCAGGCTGCAAGCATCATCAATCGTGGCGTTGGTGATCTTGGGGAAGTTGTCAAAGTGTATCTGATAATCATTGTTGTCTGCTAGGGTGTCCAAGACAGCCAGCTCCCCAGCTGTGTTTGAATACCCCCACCTGCCCCCTGAGTTGAGCCTGTCCCAGCCAACAACTGCATCAGTCCAATCACCCCCAAGAGTTGCCCCAGTTGATGCTGGTGGCTGGTCTGTCTTTGCTGTGCAAGTACAGCAGCACTTGCAGCCAGGGCTGTATCTCATGGGCAATCCACGCTTACGATGGTGTACTCACCAGAAGCCAGCATCATCACAATGCAGTAAGCTGCTGTGGCAATTGATGAGCCAAAGGCATTATTGGCTGTGACTGTTACCCCAGTGGTGGTCAAGTCATCATTGAGCAAGTCAACAGAGCCAGAGCCCAGAGTTGCCCCTGACCTTGCTGTGATGGTGCCAGATGTCTTGGCATGCACTGGGCTGGCTGGCAGGCTGATTGCATAGATGGTGCCCTCAAGAGCCCTCACCCCAATGAAAAAAGCACCAGAGGCAATCTCTGGCCCAAGATTATAGACAGTGGCTGTCATATCTTGGTCAGCATGGCTGACAAGCTCAGCCCCTGTGGTGCCATCTTTGTCTCTCTTGGCAATGGCAGCTGTGCCCTCACCAGCTGTGCTGGCATCAACAGCAGCTGTGATGATGCTGGTTGCTTCCATCAACCACGCACCCACAATGTTGCCTGGGGGGTTGAAAACTGGCGATGGGTTGGTCATTGACCCACCCCCCAGCGCCTGCTGCTTGAGCATCATTGCAACTGGCTTGGTGAAACCAAAGACCTGTGGCTCATCTGCCATCTGGCTCAATCCTCCAAGACAGCAAAAACCAAATCTACAGCTGCTGTGTTTGCCTGGCCCCGCCATGTCGATGATGGGTGCAGCCTGATGGCAAAGCCCTCTCCTGGCTTGAGCCTGCATGCAGCAACCATTGAGCCACCTGAGTCTGGGCCGATGTCAACATAGTTCGTTGCATCTATGTTGCGGATAAATGCCCAGCCTGGTGTTGAGACATCACCAAAGCTGATTGCCTCTTCTGATGTGCCAATGTTGACAAAGCCAGGAGCCCCACCCCCAGCAGTTGCTTGGTCTACTGACTGAGAGCCTGTTGACCAAGCTGGGTCAAAGTTGCCATTGTCCACAATCAAAGAGCTGCTGACTGTAATTTCATCTGCCATATTTCTACCATGGTCCTAAATTGAGAGACTGAAAATCTGCACTTGCGAATCTATTAAATTTAAGAAATACCCCTGTGTGCTTGTGTGGATTCTCACCCACCCCAGCAACTGCATCTGGGTCATTGAGTCGCCTGCCACCCCCATCAAGATTGCCCAGCACTTGCTGAAATGCATCATCCCCAAATGGGTACTTGGTGGGGTTGAGGTCTGTGGCCCAGCCTGCTTTGTAGTATTGGTGCCCTTGGTCAAGAACCCTGGCAATCCACCCAACCCCATCATGCTTGAATTTGATTGTGTAGGTTACATTCCACACAGTAAATGGTCCCACTTTTTCTTGGGCAGCCTCAATTGATGACAGCAGTGCCTCTGATGTGTCAGCCCCCCAGAATCTGTTTTTGTTCACCTTGTTTGTAAATTGCTGAATGATCAGAGGATTAAAACGCAGCTCTTTTCGGTTGATGCGCAAGACAGCAATGCCCTTGTGGGTCATCAGTGGTGGCAGAGGGTCCCCAGCTGAGTTGAGAAACCTTTTGTTCTTGTCTTGGGCATCATGCCAAAGAGGCTCCTCAAAGTTTTCTGATGTCCAACCCCATGTGGGTCTTCGATCCCATGGCTTCCCATCAGCCCCACCCCCATCATCTGGTGATGAGCCAGCAACTGCCACTGTGTCATCAAAAGAGCACTGCACCTCCCAAGCCATGCTGCCAATCTCTGTGGCTGTCCTGGCT
>Ga0208299_1002563_pt1 | contig 12166 bp, 8 predicted proteins | sample 15_taG_FD_184089 | JGI IMG/M metagenome (GOLD analysis project Ga0208299, IMG submission 184089) | Marine viral communities from the Subarctic Pacific Ocean - 15_ETSP_OMZ_AT15312 metaG (SPAdes) (version 2) | ecosystem: Environmental > Aquatic > Marine > Oceanic | place: Pacific Ocean | collected...
AATCAGGAAATAGTGAGGATTGGACTGAATCAGGCTTTGATACAACTAATGGTTCTAATCAGTATCATGATACACCAACTCGTCAATTTGCTACATTTGATCCTTATCAAATAGGTACAACCAGTACAAGTACAGAAGACTGTAATTTACATTTTACTTCTTCTGCTTCTGGTACACATGAGCAAGCTATTCGTTCTACATTTCAAAATCCTAAAACTGGTAAATGGTATGCAGAGTTTGAAGTATTTAATGTAAGTGGTTATCCAACAATAATTCCTTTTATCAGTACGGAATTTAATGTTCAACAAGCTAACTTTGCATTAGCCGATGCTGACTATGGTATTAGATTTGAAGGCAATGGTGAACTTTTGATTGTTTTAAAAAATGAAGCTGAAACATCTATAACTGTAACAGGTTTAAGTTATAGTACAGGAGATGTAGTACAGGTTGCTATAGATTGTGATAATGATAGGTTTTGGGTAGGAGTAAATGATACATGGAATGCAGAGCTTGGTGGTGATCCTGATGCTAGTGGTGCTGGAACTTACTTTCCTTTCTCTACTATTGATGGAACTTTATATAATGCAAGTTCATATGCAAGCAGAGATTTAACTGTAAACTTTGGTCAATGGCAATACTTTGATGCTACAGATTTAAGTGAGACAAGTGCAGCAAAAGGATTTTTTAGATTTACTCCTCCAAGTGGATTTAAAGCTTGTAACGATGATAACATGAAAGATATAGATAGTTATCAAACAGGATTACAGTGGACTAAAAATAGAGATTCTACTGATAATCATATGTTATTTGATAGAGTTAGAGGACCATATGTAGATATGCATCCTAATGCTAGTGCTGGAAGTACAACTAACTATAATACTCTTCAAAGATTTCTTAAACAAGGTCATGAGGTTGGTGAAGATGTTGAAGTAAATACAGATCAGGAAGGATTTGTAGGTTGGAATTGGTTTTTTGAAACTACTGGAGCAGGAACATCAAATACTGATGGCTCTACAAATACAACTAGAACTCTTGTAGACACTAATGCAGGAATGTCTGTAAGTTTATTTCCAAGTAATAACGGAACTGCTCATACAATAGGACATGGACTAGGAGTAAAACCTAAATTTTATATGGTAAATAAAACTGGAGGTTTTTGGACTTATCACGAAGGTACAACTATAAGTGATCCTGAAGATTATGGAAATACTCTTTACTCTGCTAGTAATAGAACAGATGCAACTACTCTGTGGAATGATACAGCCCCGACAAGCACAGTATTTACAGTAGGAACATCTAGTGATTTAAATGCTGGAACTACAGCATGTCTTGGAATAGCTTTTGCTGAAATTGTTGGATTTTCAAGATTTTCCCGGTATATTGGAAATGGTACAACAGACGGAGAATATGTCCTATGTGGATTTCGTCCAGCTTTTATTATAATCCATAAAGTAAATGGAGGAGGCAATAACTGGATTATGTATGATAGTCGAAGATCAAGAATAAACCCAGTAGAAGATCAGCTTATAGCTAATACAACAGCAGCCGAAACGACAGGTAGTGAGGAAATTGATATCTATAGCAATGGTTTTAAATGTTTAACTGGTGATGATGATATAAATGCTAGTGGTGGTGAGTATACATTCTGTGCATGGGCTGAACATCCTTTTGGTGGTGAATCAACTACACCTATCTTGGCACGTTAATTAGGAGAATAAAATGTGGAAATATCATAATGTTGAAATTACTCCGGGTAAAGGATTTGTAGATGCAAATGGAGTACGACACCCTAGTAATTGGCATATATGGAGTGATGAAGAAAAAACTAAACTTGGTATTAAAGAAATAACACCTGAAAAATCACCTGATTCTAGATTATATAGTTGGACAGTTGATAGTGATGGTAAGATACAAAATAAAAAAGCTAAAGAACTAGATGATAGTGGATCAGGAGAAAGTAAAGTATTAGGTCTTAAATCTAAACTTATAAAATCAGTAAAAGATCAACAAGGTTCTTTATTAAATGATACAGATTGGTATATTATTAGAAAGGCTGATAAAGGTACAGCTATTCCTAGCAATATACAAACATGGAGAGATGCTATAAGAACTAAAGCTACAGAAATGGAAACTGCTATAGGTAATTGTTCTAGTATAGATGATATAGAAAAAGTATGGGCAGTTTATAATGAAGATGGTTCTCTTAAATCAGGGATACTTTATAATTGGCCTAGTCTAGGGTCATGAATAAGTTTTATTTAGTTAGTTTATTAATTTTTAGTTTTTTTATTTTAGGTTTAATTTTTACAGCAGCAGTAAATGCAGAAGAAAAACCAAGATTAGATATGCTTATACAGGAAGTAGTAACAACAACTTATTGTGCTGCTACCAAGAATGTAAATAAAACTTTTGAACCAAAACAAATTATTTTTCAAGGGATACTTGATAAAGTTAATGTATTAAATGTTTACTTAAATAAAGAAGATACTTTTACTGTAGTAGTACATAGTGCTTCAGGAATATCTTGTATATATTTTGCAGGAGGTATGGGAATGATTATCGAAAAACAAAAAGGAATAAATTATTAGGAGTCCACAATGGCTAGTACATATACAACAAATCTACGTCTAACAAAACAAGGTGACGGTGACAATCCTAATACTTGGGGTCAGGTGCTAAATAATGTTATTAGCCTTGTAGATCAGGCTGTGGCTTCTTATACAACTGTTTCCCTTGGTTCGGCTGCTACCGTAACCCTAACAGAAAACCAAGGTAGTCAAGACCAATCTAGGTCTGCTATACTAGAATTTAAAGGATCAGTAGGAGGAGCTAATACTTCTATTATTGTTCTTATACCTAATACACCAAAGGCTTATGCTATTCGTAATGTAGTATCAGCTAATACAACAGCAACTGATGCTATTGTTCTTAGAGTAGCAGGTAATGCAGGTGTAACAGTAGGAAGTGGTAGTGGTTACTATTTAACAAATGGAACATCTTGTTTCTCTGTAATCTCTGGACAGGGTACAGTAGCTTCTAGAAATGTAGGAGTTTGTGCTACAGAGATACCAGATACTTCTCTTGCTGATATAAGATATGTTCCTGCATCTGTATCAAGTACGATTGTAGCTGATAAACATTTTACAGCTTCTGTTGTATTTACCAGTACAGTAAGAACAGATGGTATAGTTTCAGTATCGGGACCAGTAAAATCTTTTATTACTACACTTACAGATGCAGCTTCAGTTGCTGTATCAATGAATACAGGTAATAACTTTCTTGTAACTCTTGGTGGTAATAGAACACTGGCTGCTCCTAGTAATGCTACAACAGGACAGACAGGAAGTATTTATGTAGTACAAGATGGTACAGGAAATCGAACACTTAGTTATAATACAGTATGGAAGTTTCCCGGTGGCTCTGTACCTGCTGCTACTTCAACAAGTGGTGCTATAGATATGCTTGTCTATAATGTAAGAAGTGCTGCAACAATAGATACAGTAATGTTAAAAGACTTTAAGAGATAATAAATGACAGCCAAGTTAGCTAAATTTGATTTCAAGCAAGGGTTTAATAGAGAAACAACCCAATATGCTGAAGAAGGTAAATGGTTCGATGGTAATCGTGTACGTTTTCGTGCCGAAAGACCAGAGAATATGAGAGGCTATGCTACTAAAGTAAGCACAGCATTTGATGGTTCAGCAAGAGATCTTATAGCTTGGAAAGATAACAGTAATAAGAAGAGAGCTTTGTTTGCTACTCCAGATAAAGTATATGAACATGATGGAGATCAAATAACAGACATAACTCCTATAACAACTGTTGTAACATTAGCTAACGTATTTGGTACAACTGTTGGATCAACAAGAGTATGTTGTTCAGACGGTTCACATGGCAGACAAAAAGGAGATTGGGTTTTATTTACATCGGCAGCCGTATTTGGAAGTGATGTAAGTTTAACAGGCAATGTTTATCAGATCACCTCTATAGTAGATACAAACGTATTTACAATATCAATATCAGGAAATGCAGGTGCTACCTCTACTCAGGCAGGGTCTGCTACCTTTAACTATTATATTGCTACAGGACCATCTGTAGCTAGTCAGGGGGTAGGATATGGAGCTTCAGATTATAATGCAGCAGATCCAACGTCTATTGGTCTGTCTAAAATATCATCAACGTCAGGTAATGCACTCGTTACCGTATCTTGTGCTTCTGCTCATGGTGGTGTTGCTAATGATTTCATAGTATTTCAAAATACATCTATTGATAGTGTTGCTGCTACAATAGGTGGTAATCTTAATTTAACAAAACCAGCAGCAGGTGGTCCACTCTTTACAATCGTATCTGTAAATGGAACACAAGTAATAATAAGTGCAGCAGCTAATGCAAGTGCCAGTGGAGATGTAACATCTAGTTTAAATATGACTGCATTAGTTTATAAACAAACAGGAGGAGGTGGATCTGGTAGAGCTTGGAATGCAGAAGCTTCAGCAGATGCTACAGATCTTGCTCTTGATATTGCACAATGGAGTACAGATAATTGGGATGAAAATGTACTACTAAATAGGAGAGGAAGTAATATATACTACTTTATTACTCAAGCCTCAACGTCACCTGTAAGGGCTACTACTGTTACAACCTCTCCTATTAGTGTTAATTCTGTGATTGTGTCTCCCAATGACAGACACGTAATAGCTTTAGGTGCTAATGAATATAGTCCTACTGCTACAGTTAGTGGTACATTTAATCCTATGTTGGTTAGATGGTCTGATCAAGGCAGTCGAACAAATTGGGTTCCTTCCGTTAGTTCTACAGCAGGAGAGGTGGTATTAACAGATGGTACTCGTATTGTAGGTGGTGTAAGATCAAAGAATGCTATCAATGTATGGACAGATAATTCACTATGGTTAATGGAATTTGCTGGTCCACCATTTACATTTAAGTTTCAACAGGCAGGAACTAACTGTGGATTGATTGGTCCACATGCAGGTATTGATTATAATGGTGTAACATATTGGATGGGGTACGATAACTTCTATGCAAATACAGGACAAGTAGAAGTACTAGATTGTACAGTAAGAAGGTTTGTCTTTGATAAACTAAATACATCCTACTATGATAAAGTATATGCAGGAATTAATTCAGAGTTTAAAGAAATTATATGGTTATTTGTTTCTAATACTGCAACAGAATGTGACAGCTATGTAATCTTTTCTCCTGATGAAGGGTATTGGGTATATGGTGATACCTTCTTTACAACCTTCAAAGATAGAGAAATATTTGGTAATACTATAACTACTGGTGCTACAACAACAGGAAACTTTTTATACAACAATGAACCAGCAGGAGTATTTACAGGAGATGGTGAAACATTAACTTCATTTATTGAGTCTGGTGACTTTGATGTAGATGATGGTAATGCAATTATGTTTATGAATAAGATTATACCTGACTTTGATTTAAGTACAGGTAAGATTAAGTTAGAATTAATATCTAAACAATATCCAGAAAGTACAGACTCTATAACAAAAGAATTTGATATAACGAATACAACTCAGAAAGTTGATCTTAGAGCCAGAGGAAGGCAAGCAAAGGTAAGGGTATCTTGTGCAGCAAATAATGCAAGTTGGAAGTGGGGATCTATTCGACTAGCCTTGCAGGGAGATGGGGGAAGATAATGGCAAGATATCCTACCTTACCAATGAGAATGAGTAATGAAGACCTTATGGATATGTATAAGCAGATACAGAGATGGGGATCAATACTGGTAAATGAACTTGATAGTAGAGATCTGGAAGCACAGAATACACCATCAACAAATATATTTAGAGTTGTAACAATAACAAGTATAGGTAGACCAAAGAAGGGTGACATAGCATATTCAGCTAGTAGTGGTAAGTTTAAGGGGTATGTTAGTCTTGGATCAGAAACATCTTGGCAGGATTTAAACTAATGAAAACAATGGCAGAACATTTAGATTTAATAAATAATAGTACTTATCATCAGAATATTACTAGAGGTTTAGTGGTAGATAAAAGTAGATATTCTATGCAACAGAAACAACAAGATCAATTTAGTAAGTCAAAAAAATTAAATTCTAAAGTTCCTATGTTTGATAATAAAACAAGAAATATGGGTAATTTTCAAGCAGATCAATTAGAGCAGATAGGATATACATATGGTTGATATAAATAATAATATGTTAAGACAACCTCCTCAGCCTATGAGAAGACCTCAACCTATGGCTCAAAAGCCTATGGGACAACCTCCTCAAATGCCTATGAGACAACCTACTCAACCTCCTGCACTAAGAGCTAAACAATTTCAAGGAGCAGCTAAACAAGATCCATTAGCTGCTATGAGAATGGCAGGTGTTACTAAAAAACCAATTCCTCCAATGGTTTCTCCTCAAAAAGAAATGGTTTCTCCACCAGAAGGATTAGGTTCTTTACCTAGTAATATATCATTAACTCCTGAGAAAAAAGAAAATCTTTTTACTTCTGATTTTAATTTAAATAAAGATGTATTAAAACCAGCAGTAAAACCTTTAGTAGCTTCTTTATTAACTAATGCATTAGATAAAGAAACTAAACAAGAATTAGATGAAGGTATTAAAGAAGAAAAAGAAGAAGCAACTTCTATTGCTGAATTAGGAAGACAATCTTTAGGCAGTCAATTTGCTCAACTTAATCCTAATACTTATAATAATATGAGTGAAGAACAGATAACACTAGCAGCAGCTTCAGGTGGAGGTTTAATGAATCTGGCAGCACAAAGAGATTTTAGAGGACAGGTTCCCGGTATCGGACATGGTATGCAAGATAATGTTTATATGCCTATTGAAGAAAGGGGAGAACAAGTAGCAACATTAGCTGTTAGTCCAAAAGAATATGTAGTTGATGCACATACAATGTCTGCTCTTGGTAATGGTAATGCAGATCAGGGAGCTATGTATATGGATGAAATGGTAAAAAATATTAGAGAACAGGCTTATGGTACAAGTCAGCAACCGAATCAAATAAATGGTCTAGCTGCTCTTAGGCCAATGATGGAAAGGGTTTAGAAATGGGTATATTATCTTCATTATTTGGTATTGGTGGCAGTAAACCAAAACAAGAAACAGTTGTTCAATCTGCTCAAATACCACCAGAATTAGCTCCTTTTGTAAAACAAATATTAGGAGAAGCACAAGATCTATATGAAGGAGAAATAGAAAGAGGATACGATCCTTACACAGGTTTAACATCTGCTCCTTTTACTGCTGAAGAGGAAGCTGCTCAAGCAGGAATAGCTGGTCTTGTAGGAACAGCCACTCCCTATATAGAAGAAGCTGTAGGAACATATAGAGAAGGTGCAGAAAAATTTACACCTGAAACTGCTCAAGAATATATGTCTCCATATCAAAGAGCAGTAACAGACATAGAGAAGAGAGAAGCTGAAAGAGTTTTTGAACGAGATGTTATGCCAAGATTTGAAGCCGAAGCTGTAAGGGCTGGTGGTCTTAGTGGTCTTGGAACTAGAGCAGGAGTACAAGCAGCAGAACTTCAAAGAAATCAGCAACAACTCTTAGCTGATATAGAAACTAAAGGTTTACAAAGTGCTTTTCAAGATGCTAGACAAGGTTTTGAAACTCAGAAAGCTAGAGAAAGACAGATGGCAGGAGATGTTGGTAGAACTGGTCCTGCATTATTTCAAGCTGGATTAGCTGAACGTGGAGCACAAATGGGAGTAGGAGAACAGAAGAGACAACAAGCTCAAACAGGTTTAGATGAAGCATACTTTAGGTTCTTGGAAGAGAGAGGATTTCCACAACAAACTCTTGCTGATTATTCACAAACAGTTTATGGTAATCCTGTATTAGGCACTCCATCTGTAACCAGACAAACAACTGAACAGCCATTTGTAGCTAGTCCTGCTTCTCAATTAATGGGTCTAGGTTTATCTGGATTGAATCTGTATGGTATGGGAGGAGGATTTAGTCCGGGTAATTTTTCTATGGGTAATCTTTATGCTCGTCCCGGTATGGGAGCAGCAGCACAAGGAGGACAAGTAGAATCTACATTACCTATTGTTAGAAGGGCTTATTCAGGACCTGTAGCATGGACTCCGGCATCAGTACCTACTTGGAGAGGAGGTACGGGGGCTACTTCACCTAATCAATCTCGTAATTATAATCAAATAATAGCTGATGTATTTAAACAATTAGGAGATAAACAATTTGCAACAAAAGCTAATGATCCATTATTAAAAAATATAACTGGAGACGTAAATAAATTAGATTATTTTAAGCCTGAGAAAAGAGCTATACCTAGCAGACAACTGGAAACAAAATTAAAAAATCAAAGAACAGTAGCTAAAGAAGCTAGTCAAGCTATTGCAGATCAAAGAAAAGAAAAGTTAGGAGAAATTTCTGATCCTTATTTTGAAGGTCAAGAAGAGTTAGCTGGTAAGGTTAATGTAGGAGAAGGAGTTGGTGCTTTTTTAAAAGATGTAGCAGCAGGAGAAGTTAGTGATGCTATAACACCTACTCAAATACTTAGTGGTGCTGTTGCAGCAGCAGGAGAAGAAGCAGGAAAACAAATAACAGAAGGTTTTAATAAGTTAGCTGAAGTTAGAAAAGAAAAGTATGCTGATGATAAGGGAGAAATTATTAGAGAATCAGATAGACTTTTAGAAGAAGCTAACTTAGATAATGCAACAGAAATAGAATTAATGAAGAATCAATTTAACTTAGATGAAACTATAGCTAAACTTCCTATAGAAAAACAAAAATATATTTTTAATCAAGTAGATCAAGTTCGTAAATCAGGCAATCTAACTTTAAATAGATTAAATACTTTAGCATCTTTTATAAAAGCTATGGCTACTGCTCAAGGAACTGCAAAAGGTGGTAAAGATCATGTTAGTGCTATGAGAATTATGAATAATTCTATTGGAAGAAATAATAATGTTACAATAAATTATGATCAGCAAGGTAATATGACAGGTATAGCAGATAGTCAAGGTAAATCATTGAGTAATAAAAATCCTGCTCATATTAAAATAAATAGAGAATTTATGTTAAGAAATAAAAAATTTCTAGATAAGCTTCAAGGTCTTGGTAGGCAGCCAACAAGAACAGATATTATAGAAGCACAGAATGCTGCTACTAATTGGGCAGGAGGTAAAGAGGATCCTCCTATGGTAGATTTTTTTAATACATATCAAGTATATAGAACAACTATAATTGATAATGCAGATCCACAACAAGTAAAATCACGAAAAACAATTCAAAGAAATAATGCTATACAAGATTTTGCTAATAAATATTATAATGGAGATGCAGTTGCTGCTCAAGCTTATTTATTATATAAGATAGATCAACCTGAATTTAAAGCTTTTGCAACCAACCCATAGTAAAATAATATGTCAAATATAGATAATATTATTAATAGAGTATCTAGAGATATTAAAGGTTTGTCATCTCTAGATACTTCAAAAGAAGAAAAAGAAGAAGTACCTTTTTCTGTACTAGGTATAGATCTATCAGGATCTGATACTGCACCTCCTCCTATTCTATCAACTGATGTAACTAAAGATCAAGCTTCTCAGTTAGTAGAACCCTATACTCCTCCTGAACAAGTAGGAGGTTTTCTTGAAGTAGAAGTTCCCGAAACTAAGCCTGAACTAAAGGGATGGGAATCTATAATATTAGGAAAAGGTATTAGACCTGACATAGATTTATCTACGTTTGAAGAAGATGTTAGAATTCCTGAATATAAATATAATATGAATCAGTTAAAGGAAAATTCTAAATGGAATAAAATAGGTAAAAGATTATATGAACGTCTTATAAAAAAAGATAAAGAAAAAAAAGAATACTATTCTAAAATTCCTAACTGGCAAACTGGTGAAAATTTAGAATTACTTGAATCTGGAAAATTACCAAAAGAACCTGAAGGAATGAGTGTATTACCTAGTGGATTTCAAGCACCATCTGATATAACAGGAGATATCACAAAACCTAAAGACCAATCTCATGGAGAATGGTTAGCTGAATATATGTCTAAATCAGGATATGATTTTACAAGTCAGCTACTTACAGTAGCAGATATTAATAGTATGTCTAAAGCAGAAAAAATGGATATGGCAAAAGCTATGAATATGTGGATAGATACGAGTCCTAGTATAAGTTCTACTTTAAGAGCAGGTTGGCATACAATAAGTGATCCAGTAAATGCATTTCTATTAGTTGGAGCAGGAATACTAAGTAAAGTTGCTCCTAGATTAGCAGGTAAATTGGGAATAAGTGCAGCAAGTGCTCTTGAAGCAGAGCTTACTCAATTAGGTGTTACAAAAAAATTAGCAAAAAAACTTGTTAGTGGTAAACGAGTAAGTAATAAAGAAGCAAAAACTTTAGAAAACCTTACTGTTCCTAAAACACTTTCAAGTGGAACAACTGTTAAGGTAGCTCTTGATTCTAGTAGAGTTGCAGAAATGAAAAGACAAGCTAAAATAAATGTAGCTGAGTCTCGACTTAAATTATCTCCTCTTGCTGGTACTGGATGGACTACAGTAGGAGATTATATAGAACAAGAAAAAGAAATAGCAGCAGGTGTTCCTGACTATGGTAAATTAGATAGTGATAAAATTGAAAAAGATTTTAAAGATTATTTTATAAAGAATGAAACTAAATTATTAAAACAACCAGAAAATAAAAATCTATCTACTGATGATCTTATGAATAAACTTAGAGAGGAACATTTTCAAAAACAAATCTTCCTTCCTGAAAATGTAAAAACAGATATAGATGCAGGTAGATTAGGTGGGGCAGCTTTACTTGGTATAGGTTTTGGAACTTTCCTTGGAGCCGGAGGATATACTCTTGGAATAGGAATGAGAAAATTTTCTGATTTCAGAGCTAGAAAAAAAGGAACATATCGTGAAGGATATAAAACTACTCCTGAAGTTGAGAGTGCTCTTGTAGGTAAACTAGATGATAATAATCAACCAGTATTTACAAATACCTATGAGTCTCTTCCTGATTTACAGGGAAAACATATTATTGGAACTCATATTAAAAAAGGTACTTCTTCAGAAGATATTTTTAATGAGGCTGTAAACATAAATAATATTTTATTACCTCAGACTAAAGATAGAGATGGTGGAATTGTTCAGGTATCTGTAGATAGAGGAACAAGTAAACGAGAGTTACAAGATATAAAAAATAAATTTAGATTAGCTAATATAGATCTTAGAGAAGTTACTCCAGAACCTAAAAAACCTGTAGGAAAACCAGTATCTAAAAAAGCAGAGGATAAAGTTGTACGTAAACTAGTTGAAGGTAAACCATTAACTAAGTCAGATTGGAAGTTAGTAGATAGAATACAAGAGCAAGCTGAAATAAGAGAAGCAAACAAACAAATAAGAGAAGATGGTCCTCTTCAATTTGAAGGTGTAAAAGTAAATGATACTAAATTATCTGTTACTGGTAGACCTTTATCTTCTGCTAGTCCAGTTCATGTTAGATCTAAGGATGTTGTAGAAACAGATAGTGCTACAGGACAACCTATGATTACTAGACGTAATGCAGTAACAGAATTTGTAGCTGATATAAATACTTTATTAGGACGAGGATTTAAATCATCAGGAGCTATGGGTGAAGAACTAGCAGAGATTACTAAAAGAAGAGATACGGCTAGAAAAGGGACTGCAATAAATATTAGAGCAGCTATAAAAAATTTAAAAAGAGCACAGAAAAAAGAAGGAATGTCTAATGAAGATTTATCTTTTGCTATTAATGAAGATGTTTTAAATGTTGGTACAATAAAAGGAGAAAATTATTTTGTTCCTTTATTAGTACAGAGAGAAATAAATAATTTAAAAAGAGTAATACAAAGAAATGAAAATGAAATTAATGATTTATTAGGTTTAACTGGAGAAGATCGTATTGGTTTAGGAATGTCTGGTAACAGAGTTTATATTACTAGAAATTATGAAGCTAACTTTAATCCAAAATATCATAAACAAATTGAAAAAGTTTTAGGTGATCCTACTAATAGAGGAAAATATTATCAAAGAGTAAAAGAAGCTAGAGATTATTTTAAAAATTTAATGGAACGTGAAGAAGGAGAGAGTGCTCAAGATTTTGCTAATAGAGTTGATGGAGTTATTAGTTCGTATG
>Ga0208299_1002565_pt1 | contig 12158 bp, 22 predicted proteins | sample 15_taG_FD_184089 | JGI IMG/M metagenome (GOLD analysis project Ga0208299, IMG submission 184089) | Marine viral communities from the Subarctic Pacific Ocean - 15_ETSP_OMZ_AT15312 metaG (SPAdes) (version 2) | ecosystem: Environmental > Aquatic > Marine > Oceanic | place: Pacific Ocean | collected...
CTTTTACCCATCATCATTCTATCCTTCTACTTCTCTGATTTTTGTTGCTTAATCTCTTTATCCTTGTTGGTAATCTTTTCGGCTTCTGCTCTTGTCTCAGCATCACCATACTTCCCTAATCTGGAGAGTACAGATTGAGGTAATCCCCCTTCTAGCGCACATGCCCACGCATCTTTCATTGTGCCATGAGCATACTCCTCTCCCTCAACAACAAAAGCTCCTGTGAATGGATTGTATTTACACTCACTAGAAAAATAAACACTCCCTGCTACCCCGCTTATTAAAACAAGTGGAGCAACTATCGCTATAATAATAAATTTTTTATTCATACTTTTCCCCCATGAACAACTTTTTCACACATGCCCTTCGTTCCCTCTTCTAAGTCTTCTTCCCTCATTACTTCTATTAGCTTCTCTAAATACCACTTGGCTTTTAACAAATCTTTTACCGGGTTTTCCTGCTCCTTATACCTGTACCTACTAACATACTTAAAGATGTTACCTTTCAGGTATCCCTTAAACTCTTCCTCTTCCATACTGTCCCTGATTAAATCGATAGTTTCTATCGTGTTACTATTATAATGATCAGGACTATTAATATCTAACCATTCTTCTTCATCTTTGTGTATCTCTTGCCAAGCCATTGTCTAACCTCCTCTTCCGTTTGGTTTAAATATAACAACATTGTCCCCGCTTCCTTTTATAGACTCTTCCATTATTCTTTTATGCCCCCTGTCTGCTAACTCTTCGATACCTTCATCTAATAAATCCATAATACCATACAGAACTAGGATGGCAATATTAGGATCGTCTGTATAGGAAGTAGTATCAGCTATCTTGACAGTAAACTTAGACAAATCTTTCTCATCTGGTAACAAGATCATATAGAGCCTTTCCTTTTGTAAGTTCTGATACTCTGACATGTCTTCTTCTTTTTCAATCCAATCGTTCATACTACATTCTCCTTCCGAAAACGTCTAAAAAATAATCTAAGTCAACGACAAGTATCGGTTTCTGCCTGTTCATCTTTAATACAAGGATAGGTTCTCCTTCTCCTTTATGTTCCTCTGCTTGTCTATACACATCGTATATGCCCTTGTACTTCTCTTGGTTTTTACACTCAATTTTAAATGGATAAATCTTCTTAGCGGCAGGGGACATCTTTACATCAACGCCTCCCTCTCCCATTATCGCACCTTTAATATCCTCATCCTCTAATTCCCCTGCCCTTTCCAACAGCTTCTTAACAACAAGATTCTGTAAAGCCCTACCTTTAGCTTTTCTTGATTTAATGCTACTGCTTCCTGACATTGAACACCTTCTCTAGCCTCTCCCTAATATATCCTGTAGTCTTAGGAGCAACCATTGCCATCTTTTCTAGCTCTTCTCCTAGAAGAGAAGGGGAGAACACCACAACTCCCCTCCTCTCTAGGATTGTCTTGACAGATTTAATATCTTCATCAAACTTTAAGATATTATCTTTGTAAGTACTGTCAAGCCAGTAAGAAGAATCCTCAAATGAAGGAGACTTCTTCATCCTCACCCCTAAGACATTAGCATACAACAACAGTCCGTTTCCTATGTGCTTATCATTATCCGTAACAAGGTAAACTACTTCACTGTTAGTTTGAATATCAAGAGGCTTAACAACAGACTGAAACAAGATCACTCTAACTCCTCCTCAATTTCTTCATCCTCTAATTCAATCAGTCTGCCTGTCTTCCTGCTATAATACAGCCTACATGCCGGTCCTGTCAACCCAGAAAATCTATTTTTTATAACCCGTATATGGGTTGTATGTCTTTCAGTTTCATCTTCTGCTTGGCCGTTCCTCTCCAAACCAATAACAATATCAGATAGCTGACCAATAGATGCCGACCCTCTAAGCTGGCTAAGAGAAGTAGCTGCCCCTTCTTCATGCCCAGTACTGGAAGGACGCCGTAAATGAGATACCATGAGCAAGCATATGTCCAACTCCTGCACAACTGTTCGTAGCTTAGTCATGATTTCATCAATGGCTCTACGTTCATCACCACTTTGTTGATCAGATACAATGATTGATACATGGTCCAATACAACATACTTACAACCAAGTATCTTACCAAAGTACTTAACTTTCTGTACAATATTATCAATACTATTGGAGCCGAAGTGGTCATAGAAGAACAACCTCCCCGTTCCTAATGTATTATCGAAGGCTTCCTTGAACTGCTGATCTGTAACAGATGCAAAAGAATCAGGAAGATGTAGAGGAGCATTGGCTGCAAGAGACATTAGAGAAAGCCCTGCTCTCTTAATACTCTCCTCCATAAATAACATACCTATGTTATCCTTGGAAGATATCAAGACATGGTTAATTAATTCTTTTAAGAATTGAGATTTACCTAGTCCCGATCCAGCAGTAATAGTAACCAACTCTCCTAAACGAATACCATAGGTTAGCTTTTGTAGTCCTTCATAAGGATAGTTCACAGAAGCCTCTGTTACACCTTCTGTTACAGCCTCCCACATAGAACTACCCGCAACAATACCATCGGGAGTATAGGTCTTTGCTGCCCACCAATCAGTTATAAAGGAACTGCTGGCTTTCTCTTTCAAGTAATCGTTCGCATCCTTATATTGCATCGGCATGATCTTGGCTTTAGGTGCTAACAATTCAGCCGCTCTCTTCGCACCTTTAATACCTGCCTCATCATTATCAAAACAAATAACGATATTATCAAACGACATTAAGAATTCATAGCTCTTGGCAATATCCTTAGTGACGCTTGCTGCCCCTGTTTTAACAGATACTACCGGCCACTTTGATCCAAGCATCTGATAAGCAGAGAGAGCATCTATCTCGCCTTCACATAAGGTAATGTACTTCCCTCCTTCTGAGAAACCCTTCTGCCCAAACAAAACACTAGCCGGTACATTACCTTCTGTATAGAAGTCTTTCTTATCTACGATGCGTACCTTGTTAGCAATATGCTGACCAGCATCATCGAAGAAAGGATAGAAATGCTTTCCATTCTGTACTGTTACTTCATACTTTCTACAGGTATCCTTGGTAATATTTCTCTCTAAGATTTCATCAAGCATACCTTTGGTTAAAGGTTTCTGTTCTCTCTGTATCTGTGATGTTTCCATATCGTCTCCATGTATATGATATCCACAATCCGGTGTAAAGCAGTGTTCACTGCCATTGTCCCAAACAGCTACGTTATCAGCAGACCCACATTCAGGACAAGATTTCTTGTAAGTGTAATCAGACATTTATCTCCTCAACCCTTGGTTCTTTAACAACTTCAGTGAAGTATTTAACGCCTCTTGAATACTGGAAAGCCCTCATGTTAGGCCAACAATCCTCTTTATACTCACAGAACTTACAGATGCGGGGGAGTACTTTGTTTCCTGAAGCCTTCTCAAGTGTAGGCACTTCGCAAGGAGAAGGCAAGGCTTTTTTATCCGCTAAGATAGAGCGGAGATGCCCAATACGATCATACGAATTAATCATCTCCATCGAATCCACCTCCAACAAAGTCACCTCACCAGAAGACTTGTTCATAACAAGGAAATAACCTACATCCCCGCCCTCTGCATCAACGTAACCACTAAGCTGACCAATATACCCAAAGTCATCGTCATTGTCAAAGCCTTTCTTAAACTTTCTGAATCCAAAATCAGATGCAGACTTAACATCAACAACAAACCCGTTGACCTTACAATCTATGTGACCAGTAATGCCATTAACCATAACCTCTTTTTGTTCATCCGTAACAGAATACCCAGCCTCTTTTACTAGAAGAAGTATAAGTTCCTCTACGATAGAACCATACAACATTCGTATTAAGAAGCTACCTTCCATTTCCCTTTGTTCTTTAGGATGATTAATCTCTAACCAGATTTTCCTGTCTGGTTTTCCTATGCTCGACATTCTTAAATGAGGATTTCTAAAGCCCCTTTTGATTTCAAGGGAATTCTTTATTGCTTGTTCAATTCCCTTCAAGAAAGTGCTAAGATGTTCTCTATCTATTTCTTTACTAGACAACATCCTAGCGTAGATATCTTCTGCTATGTTATATATCATATAGTCGCCCTCTTCCCTCGCCTACTATATATCTAGGAGATACGACTAGAAGCGCCACTCCTAGCCCTAGAAATTCTTAGTCGAAATCATTATCCACTGGATCAGAATTGTACTCTACAAGATTGAGAACCTGTACTGCTTCCAGATATAATGATGTACCATACTTGTCAACGAAAGGATGATCATCATTGAAGGCAACCTTGATCTTAACTTCTGATCCATTACCTACGTTGATACGAGATACGTCTATAAGATTACGCTCTCTATCCATAACCTTGACAGGACGGGTAGTCTTCGCAACAATAAATGGTCCATCAGAAGGATGCCCATCCTTGTTCTTCAAGATAACGCCCTTGCTTTCTAACAAGTCTACGCTATCAGTATCCAGCTTACCAATATCAATCTGATACTTCTTGGAATACTGGTCCACTGTGAAAAGATGCGGCCAATAAGCCGTACCCTTAACAACAGCCTTATCATAAAACTTTCTTTCTGCATTAGCCATGATCATTCTCCTTTGCTGTTCATATCAACTAACTTTGCATCACTAACCTCTATACTATAGAACAATTCCCCTTCTGGTACGTACCTGTTGGGAACCTCTACTACATTAGCTTGTTCAACCACAATACCGGGGATTTCCCAAGCCTTCTTACATTCGCTATTAAGTACAAAGAAGGTTAACATATCACTACCTACCTTGTCAAGCAATCTTTTTTTCCTGTATGGAATACGTACATCCTTCCATGCAGTAGGCCACTCGCCTTTCCAAGAATACTTTATCTCAACTTCCCAGCTTTGTCCACCCTCTTCTTCTATATCACAAAAATAATTCTCTTCACTTTCAAGAAGGGACTTGCCTTTGCTTTGTAGATAAGAGCGGATAACATCTTTAGCTTTATGGTCTGCCTTATTATACAAACCTTGATTAAACTTCTTACGTATACCTGTTGTTCCCATCCTCTTCCTCCTCCTTAATGTGTATCTGCCCAAGTATTACCAATCTTAGAGTCAGCATTCAGCGGAACCCTCATACTAAAGAACTTACCAACAGACTGCATCGTCTCATCTGCTATAACACAAACCTCTTCAGCATCTTGTCTAGTAACTTCGTATTGCTGTTCATCATGAATTGTATTCACCAAGATAGCATCTAATCCTCGTTTGTCAATCTCTTTTTTCAGAAAGATTGCCCATTGCTTGCAGACTATAGCACCTCCTCCCTGCAACAGAGTGTTAAGGGCGGCATGTCTTGATCTAATCCACAACCTTCTACCATCCAACCCTCTGATGTATCCTCTCCCTGCTTTGCTCTGCACTGCACGAGAAAGCCTAGCGAGATTAGGTAGATTGGATAAGAACTTTTCTTGTAACTTTCTACCATCATTTGCTGTACCATTTACGATAGAGCCTATCTTAGCTGGCCCCGCACCATACAAGAAGGCATAGATAAAAGTCTTAGCTTGGTTTCTTGTAGCAAGACCCGCTGCTTTCTGATTGTAGGTATGTGGATCACCATTAACAACCTCTTCTATAAAGGTATCATCCATCATATAATGGGCAAGCATCCTAAGTTCCAGGCCCTTGGCATCCATGCCTACTAAACAAGACCTATTGGTATCCGGTACAGTCCAACAGGAGCGAGAGGCTTTGCCATATGGTTTATGATTAGCCACAATGTTTGCAAGGTTAGGCTCTGTGTGTGTCATCCTGCCTGTTACCGCACCCATAGTGAATACCCTGCCATGTACTCTTTCATCCCCTCCTAGTGCATCAAGCCATCCTTCCACGGTCTTAGCCCTAGTCTCCAACATCTTCCACTTAGCTAGGTTCTTGATAGCTTGTGGTGCAGTAGCGGAGATAGTCTCTAGGTTTCTTTCAGTTATCTTTGGTTGTCCTTTAGGGGTAAACTCAACAGGCTTCCACCCAAACTTATTCATTCGTTGTACTATTTGTTGTGGACTACCAAGGTTAAAAGGTTCAAATCTAATAAAGCTAAAGGGTCCACCTACTACTTCCAGTGCATTCGGGATACCCTTCAGGCCCACTATAGACAACCTACCATCCTGTTTTATCTTAGGTATAATCTCTTTAATAAGTTTAGGGGCGGGAAGTATTTCCCTTCGTATATCAAAGAGAATATCATTCGCTTCCCCTTTAACTTCCGCCATCAACTCATGCGCTTTTCTTACATTTAAATAGAACCCTGTCCTTTCCTGTTCAGATATAATACCCTTGATATTATGTTCTAATTGTATAGAAGTATCAGAGAAATCAGATGCTTCCGTATCCATTAAATAATTATATAACTTCTCAGTAAGATTAGCATCTCTTTCACAGTATGTAATCATCTCCTTAGATAGGCGAGAGAAATCATTGAAAGAAATCTTTGGGTATTGAAATCTGTTACCCCATGCTTCCAGAGAATGCCCCCCTTTTCTATCAGGATTAAATAGGGAGGAGAGAATAAAAGTATCTGTTACTTGTTTTGATTGAATGTCTGTACCCCATAACTTATTCAACCAGTACATATCGAATTGAATAAAGTTATGTCCTATGAAAGTATCAACATCCTTAATCAGATGTTTGAAATAATCTGCATCAGTAGAGAACATAACCTTACCTGTGTCCATATACTTTACAACAGCTACCCAAATTTTAGTAGCATCAAGGCCATCTGTTTCTATATCAACAACTGCTTTCATCAGTGGTGCTCCTAACAGTGTCCTATTAATATCCTTTAGAATTTCGCAAAATTATTGCAGCCTCTTTAAAAGAGTACCCGAAAGAAAGTAGATTGTCAAGGCACTCATCGTAGGATAGCTTGCCTTTTTCATATTGCTCTACTGACTTTTCTATCTCCTCTACATTATCATATAACGTCTTCATATTCATCTCGTCCTCACCTTTATTTCTCTTTTGATTTTTTTTTATTTTTCAGGTCATGTGCCTTTACATCTTCCTCTATTAGTTTTCCATGCTTGTCAAGCCATTTGTCTAATGGCATGATCCTCGCATCATCTATCATATTTTCTAACCAATCTGTTGCGTTACTCATTTCTGTTTCTCCTTCTTATCTTCTACTTCTATCATGGTCCATGTACTAACATCAACATACTCTTTGTGTTTAACTTTATTATATGCTTTCATTGTAGGGAAATACAAGAGGGGCTGTAGTATTTTTTTCCATACTACCTTTTTGTTATCGTACTTCCTTCTTGTCGTTTCTTTCATAGGATACCCCTTTGTTTATTTTTCATAGTCTTTTACCATCACATACCATGCGACAGCAAAGACAATAGGTAAGGTAAATAGTAACGCAAAGTGGAACAGTCCACCTGCCCCATTCAATGCTGCTTCAGCAATGTATATATCACCAAGCAGTGCAATAATTACTATCAATCCATAGAGCGATCTTATCACTGACATTTTGTAACCCCTTTTTTAACTACCGTCAATACATCCGCCAACTGCCTTGCACGATCAAGGCTCTCTCCTAATACTAAGTTGATAACTTCTTCACTTTCTCCGTTTACTGATACATAAACATGTTTTTGTGTTTCTCCATGTTTGTTAATCCATTCATCTAGCGGCATGATAAGAGCATCTTCCTCCATCTCCATCAGCCATCCTTTTACTTTACCCATGTTATTCTCCCTTCATTATGTATCATCATAACTCTTTTTATCTCCCATGTCATCGCAGTATATCCCCAACTCCTTAACCATCTTCTTGTCGTATTCATCGGCTATCTCTTTAGCTTCATCATAATAATCACCGATATCTATAACATGCCATACTTGTTTTTTATAGTCCCAGCCATACACATTGTAACCTACACTGTGTCTATCTTCGCATGGTATCATAAGTTCTCGCCACTCTCCACCGGGTACTCTTTCAGAGTTTGCTAAATATACATCATTATCATACACCGGCATGACAAAAGAGAACTTCGTTACTTTACGAGTTATGTATCTAGGCATCTTCTATTCCTCCTCAGTCTGGTCGTGCTTACGAATACTTTTATCTATTTCTTCCTGTAGTTTAACTATTCTTTTGTGAGCATTATTTAATTGCTCTTGAATATCATACACATTCTTCCTTAGAATATCTTCAGTAGTCATAATACTTAAATTATCATGTGTATTGTTCATCTGTTCCTCCTATCCGGGACTGTTCTAACAGTCTGTTTATGCCATACTATATTTAACTTGTCAATCATTCTTTTTGTTTTCGTTTTCATAGTAAAGGTCTAACTCCTTATCTAGATCAAACACTTCATCATAACGAGACTTGCTTGGCTTAATCCTCTGTTTGTATTTAGGTGTCCTCACCTCTTTAGCAATTGGGTTGAACCTAATCCTTTGTTTCCTACTAGGCTCTTTCATCTTCCTACCTTTCTCTATTAGTATACTATAGGACTTCTATAGGATAGTCTATATAATTATAATCTATTAGAAGTCCTATAGGAGACTATATAGTAGTGACTATTCTCTTGTCAAGCATAACAACCATGTTATTTTAGCATAGCTGCTATGCACTATACGCATACAACCATAAGGTGTACTTGTAACATACTCCTTTTGTTCTTTGTATTCAATAGGATACAGAGATACGTTAAGGTATTTAGTAGTGAGACAAGAGTATTTTTAGGCACGGCGACTATCGCCTGTGTCTGGTGTCGGGTCACCACTCTTGTCTCTCCCGATAGGATCATGCAGCAAGTTTGGTGAAAGCATCATGCTCAATCAATGCAGACACCTCAAACTCCCGCTTCAACATGCTTTGTGCTTTATGATCCCCGCCTGTATCATTCAAAGCAAAGGTATCTTCATGGCTGGCATAGTTAGTGAAGGTACTATACACAGTCCACAAGGTGTTACCCCTTATCGCTGCTTCAGAATGATATATTTCTAACATCTTAGGGGCTTTTCGTACACCAAACATAGCTCCAAACAATTCTTGTGCTTGGTGCTCTGATATAGTACGAGATGCCCATGCTTGGTACATCTTAGCCCTTTCATAGAATACTTCTAAGGACTGTTCGATTTCTTCTACGAAGGCATTCATATCGAATCGCTTTGTGTTCTTCCTTCGTACTCTATCGTATTCTCCTGTTATCGTACCGTTTGAACAGAAGAAATCAATCCCACCGAACAAACCGTTGTTACTGGTCAACCCATCAACGCCATGCCATGTGATATGACGCAACCCCATTTCGGTCTTGTGCTTGTAGGTAGTAATAGGAACCCGAATAGACGGGAACACAGTCTCCTGCAATGCCCAAGCACCATGTCTGGCAGTCTTGTACGTAACTTCCAGCCGGTCAAGATGACCAGCAGGTAGCATTTTCTGTAGCATGTCTTGCTGTTTCTTGAAGAAGGTAACGTGGGGAGTAAACCTTTCTCCCGCAAGTATCTCCTCGTTCCCAGCATTCTTAAATGGGTATTCATGACCAACGATACCTAGTCCACGGGTTTTGTTGCCCTCTGCATCCAAGGCATAGATAGCCTTCTTATCAGGGAACATATCAATATTGCCCCATGTCATAGGAATGTCTACTTTTGAACCTGTCAGGGTGAAAGGATCAGAAGCAGTTTCGTTGCTTAGATAATGTATATTCATATCATTCTCCTTTGTTGTGATAACCTATAAATAAAGGATCACATAACTTTTGTCAACCCCTTATTTATATTATTTTACTCACGCAACATTCCACTTCTTCTTCAACTCAGGGTGGTTGCTATCCAACCAGTATTCTATATACCGATTGAATTTGCGACCAAGGTTTTTGTTTCTAATTGCTTGTGCTTTCTTAGCTTCTCGCAATGTCAACTCATTATGATGCCTGAGTTTGCCAGACCATCCGCCTTGTCCAGCGTGGATGGTTTTGATTTTACCTAGACTTGCGTAGGTATGTAGTGTCTGTATAGGCACCCCGAATTGCTTTGATGCCATCTTGAATGTCAACCGGATATCTTCCGGTGTCAGATACTTTTCTTCTGGTATACTGAATGTCTTAGTTTTCATGTGGTGTTCCTCTTCCTAGTGTTTCGGGTAACTTATGTTGGGGATAGTTTCATCCCAACATTTCCTACAAGGTCCGCACTTGCCTTCCCTTGTGTACGCTGTACATTCTTCACCTATATATTCAGTTCCAGGCTCATGTACCGTGCTGGTCAAGTGCCAGCGATTAGTAGCTTTGCCGTTCACTTTCGTACCGCTAACTCTTATAACAATGTTATCAGGTATAGTATCCTTGCCGTATTTCTTTACAAAATCATATAGCAATTTGGCTTCCTTCGTAGGCAACCAATACTTGACGCTTGGCGTAGCTTTTGCTACCTTCAAGATGTTAAGCAAATGCAGCAGGGATTGTAAGTCCCCAGCGTCATGCCATCTAAAGTATTCTTCCTTCGCATGAAGGATTAGCCGCACCATAGCCATAACCCAATGTTTGTGGTATAATGATGCTAATCGCTTCTGTTGTGACTTAGCTACACTAGGGAAAGTGTAGTTCCCCTTTAGTGCGTAGCATTCATAGCACACAGTACCTAATAGCTTGGCTAGGATACTGCCCACCTTGCAGGATACTGCCGGAATACCATATGACTTTCCAGGCATCTTGCTTGGATTGCCTAGTGTCCCGGCAATATCCCTTGCCGCTTTTAGCGTCATAGTCATTTAGTTTTAGTCTCCTTCTTAACCGTTGCATTCCTATGCCATTTAGACCAAGCAATCCTTTCGGCTTCCAGTCTAATTTTTAAGTCACGTATTTTCTTTTGTTTTTTAGTCATATCATATATTCCCTTTCCTTATGTGATATAGTAAGGGGGTCTTATATTTTCAAGGTCTTATTGTATAATACCCTGATCTGAGGACGGGAATGTGGCGTTTCTACGCTTTCTTCACCTCGTATATCCACAACAGCCTTGGCCCTTTTGTGAAAGGGTAGGCCGGTGTTATAGTACCTATAGACCTTGCCTGTATTTAGCACCCACCCACGAGCGGTGCGGTAAATGTTCCACCGGGCTTTGTGCTGGCGTTCCCGGTATATATCCGCCGTTAAGGCTTTCAGCTTCGTTCTCATTTCGTTCTCCTATTGGTTGCAGTGTTTTAGTACTACGCTACGCACTACCTTATACACGTAGTCCTTTTCCCAGTGTGGGAATACTTTGACCGCTTCGGCCTGGATGGACCGCATAGACCATCCCTTGGATGGCTTGGTCGTTTTGATAACTGCAATAGTGTAGTCTCTGATAGTATCCATAGATACCTCCAGTTAACATCCGCTTCGCATTAGGCAGGGTGGGACGGCACCCATATGTTACTCGATACTATGCAGGCGCAAGCTTCCGCTTGACCTTGTTTGCCATGGGCCTCGCAATATCAGACCGGCTAGCATAGCCCAGCATGTTCCGCCAATGGCGGTCAATATGGTGCCGCTTTTGACGTGCGGCCCGCTTTTCCTTGCGAGACATAACAGCCTCTCCATCGCCCGCATTGGGGGGGCATCCCGTGGTCCGTATGACCCTTTTCAACTACACACTAAAGATAATGTTGTGCAGTGCAATATACAAGGGGTAAAATAAAATAAAATGAAATAAAATACTAAGCCATTGAAAACATTGGGAAACAAAATGCATGTTCCTATTCTGTTCCTTGTGTGCAGTGCAGCATAAGAAAGGGGGGGCGTTGTGCAGTGCAACATAAGGGGGGATGGTGCAGTGCAGCATAGTATGCGGCAGTGCAACATATTGTATGGTGCAGTGCAATATATAGGGATGCTATTGATATATAACAGGTAAACATATATCGGATTGATATACTCCACCCGAACATATACCCGGCCATGCCCCCCCTTACTTGCGAGTCATTATCATTACACATAGGGAACGAGGCAGCAAAAGTGTACATATAAACATATCTTTATATCAGCCTACCCTAATGTTATATTAATTCCACAGTGCAGTACACGGGAACGTACATATAAACATATATATATATTAATTTGTTCTAATGTAAGGGGGGGAAGGGAAGGGGCAGGGGGGGTAGTCCTACTATTATATACACAGATGCTCAAAATT
>Ga0208299_1002566_pt1 | contig 12154 bp, 23 predicted proteins | sample 15_taG_FD_184089 | JGI IMG/M metagenome (GOLD analysis project Ga0208299, IMG submission 184089) | Marine viral communities from the Subarctic Pacific Ocean - 15_ETSP_OMZ_AT15312 metaG (SPAdes) (version 2) | ecosystem: Environmental > Aquatic > Marine > Oceanic | place: Pacific Ocean | collected...
TACCTAACTCAGCTATAACTGTAACGCTGTGGCGAGTTGGCTGTTAGGGGGTGCCGGGTCAATTAAATTAATCTATCCTAGTTAAAAGCCCATTCCAATAGGGTTCCTACTGGTCGCTCTGATCTAGCTGTGACACCTATGCACACAGATGTGCAAATGATTACACAAAGGAATACATATGAATACAGGCGTAAGTCTTTGATCTATCGTGCTTTTTTGGTCAAGTTGATTTTTTTCTCTCAAATCTTTTTTTTAAAAGGGCGAGGGCGAATACTTTGTTTAAATACTATAAATCCTTTGGTGAATAAGTTTTGCTATCTCCACCTAAAAGTTTAGCTATGCGTTCCTTAATATCTTCTCTCGACATGCTATCAAGATTCGCATTGATGTTTAGTGATTGAGTCTTATGAACTGACAAACCTGCCAGTTGATTAAGCTCTTTGATTGCTGACACTGCTGCATTAAGCTGTCCTGATTCAAACGCTTCTTCAGTAATCTTCCATAACATCGTGCCAGTCTTTTGTGGTGTGATCGCATACTTCTCTGCTAACTCATCTTGTCTGATCCTAATAGCTTTGGTTACATGTGGTTGATCTTTACCATTGAGCATCTTGTTAGCAGCCACAGCAGGAAACTCATACCCTGCTCGTCTAGCTGCTTCTGTTTGCGAACAAGAACCCTCAGTGTAATGCCAAACAAATGCGTTCTGCATTTCAGTCAAGCCTAGCTCAGTGTCCTTCTCAAATTGCTTTGGAGCTTGACTAATTGGTTTCTTGTCTTTGTTTGGTCGTCTGCTCATCTAATATACTTTCTTCACCTCATAGTTGAAGTCTTCAACACTACTGAACTCATAAGCCTGACCATTAATATCTGTACCTGACAAATACTTGTTGTTGATCTTCTTAATCTTTTTCAATTGAACCATGATATGTGTCCTGCCATTGGGAAATCTTTTGCCATCTTGTAAGTAAATGGTGACATTATATTGTTCTTTGATGATCTTTTGAATCCACTCAGGCAATGTGCTGATTGCTGACATTACTTTAATCCCTCAAAGATCACTTCATCTTTCTTTCTACGATCTTCAAAGACTTTGATCTGTCTGCCACCAGTCAATGTGTGAACCCAATGATCGTCACCAAAAGTGTGAGATAAACCAACTACTTTAGATTGCTCTTGTTCCTCTGCTATCTCTTTTCTTCTTTTTTCTACTACTTCTTTGTTCTCAGTCATTCTGTCTACTCCTTGGCTTTCACCATTATTTAAAATCTATCAGTGTACAGTGTGCAGTGTATAGCTACCTCAACACTCTTCTACATATACCTCGTATAAACCCCTATTTGTACTGTTATATACCATATATATATTATCTTATATACTATATACTAACACTACCTATAGGCTTAAACCCTTATTCTATATGGTTTTCTTAACAGTGTGGCAAACAGTGTATAGTAAGACCCCACACTTAACCATTATCGTTTTATGTATAAAAGTATAAATCATTATACATGACCACTTTCATCACTATACCCTTTTTTACCATCGTTCTTTAAAAAAAAGAGTCGCACATAATATTTCCTGCACAATGCCAGTGCTGTAAAAACCACTGTCTGTGTTAGGGCAGTTGCACCCACATTGAACTCCATGTTTGTCGTGAAGGTTAAGACAGTAAACGCTATTGGAAAGGATATGATTAATCCAATCCCCACATCTACGATGCTCTCCTTTGCAACTTTATTGTTTATCATTCGCCTCTGAGTCTTCACCTTCCTCATCTTTGATACCACTGGCGAGTGGTGTGGTGACAATCACCTGTGCATCACACTCAGGACAGTGCAGATTAGTTTCCAACATAAACTGACCATCCTCATCTACGATGTTGTGGTCGCCACCCCAAATGAGGTCATGATTGCAATGCCAACATTTCATGTTTGTCTCCATGTATTCCTACCTGTCACCATGAACCCCATAAAATTAAAACTCTGCCACACCTTGGAGACAACACCTATCTCATTAAGCTCATTCATCAGTTCTTGTTCTGTCTTACAGTACATACTGACTGATAACTTTAAATCTTTATCCAATATCTCTGTGTCAGTAAAACCTTTACGCTTTTCTTGGATGTGCAACTTGTGAATAATTTGCTGTAATCTTGAGTCATTCAAAAAAACTTTCTCTGCGATCAGCAAAATAGCTCCTGCATCTAACATGGGCTTGATAATGTTGAGCACACGCTTTCTTTGATGTTTACCCAAGAACTGTAAGAAAAACATGCTTACAATCACTGAGGATTGATGGATTTCAGATAAAACAGACTCACAATCACCTTGTATAAACAAAAAACCATCTCTTCTTTGTTCCATATCGACTGTATCGATCCCCATGTACTCACAAGTGGGTATTTGATTGAGACTTGTTAAGAATCTACCTGTAGAACATCCTAAGTCCACCACAGTGCTCTCAGGTTGTGCATATTCATGGGTGATATTGCGAAAAATGTTATCTAGGGTCAGAAAGTTTGGTATTGAAAGTTCTATGTGTTTCTCAAAGTCTGTGATGTCATTAAAATTAAATCGTTTATCTTCCATTATATTTCTCCATTATGAACTTGTTTGATTCGTGATCCTAACCACTCCATGATATTAACTGACATGGCTCGACCACATGCTTCATAGCGTTTTGATACAGGACACTCTTCTTTAGGTTTACCTCTGTATGGAATCTGTGTGTAATTATCAGGGAGTCCTTGCAATCTTTCACACTCAACAGGAGTGAGTCGTCTAATGATGTCGTTTCTTTTGATTGATTCACGAAACACTATAGGTTGTCTGTTACCACCAGTCATGGCTGTCAGTGACCAAGACACATCATTTTCATTCCAAGGAGCTCCATTAGAACCAGTCTGACTATCTCGCATCATAATCGTAGGGTCTTTTACTACAACAGCACCCTGTTCCATTGAGAATCGACCACCTGCTGTTAATGTAGAACTTACTCTTTGTTCTTTGAACTCTTCGACATAGTTTCCATCTCTGTCTGTTTTTCGCCAGTATTCTGTATCGCTTTCTCCAATGTTTTCTTCAGACTTTTGGGCAGTGGTTTTTTGTGTTCTTCTGCTCGGCTTAAAATCCTTTGACATTGGTTGGTTGTCAAATAATACTTTGGCAGGACTTTTCCAGTCTCCTCCAATATGTCCGATAACGAAGATACGCCTTCTTCTTTGTGGGAGGGCGTTTGGAAATCGTTGTGTTCTGACATGTTCAGTGTTAAGAACCCTGTAGGCGAACCCATACCCGAGTTCTGCCAATGACCCGAGAAAGGTGCCAAGGTCTTGTCCTCCATTACTTGACAAGATACCGGGCACATTTTCCCATACCACCCATGTTGGTTGCAATCGTTCAATAAGCTTAACAAACTCAAGTGCGAGGTTTCCTCTATCTTCTCCAAGCCCTTTGCGAAGCCCTGCAATACTGAAAGTTGCACAGGGTGTTCCTCCGACGAGGAGAACAGGTCGGGTTGGTAAGTCTGATGCTTGGATTTTGGTGAAGTCTTCATAATTTTTAATCTCCGGGTAATGATATTGTAATACAGCAGACCTAAATGGGTCTATCTCAGCCAAACCTATACATTCATAGCCAAGTGGATGCCATCCCAGTCCTGCTGATTCTATGCCACTGCAAATTGAAAGATATTTGATGCTCATTTTAAAACTCTTTTAATTTCACCCAATCTCTACAAATGTCCATGATTCTGCTTCTGTTCTTAAAATTGATTTCCTCATCATCTAGCAAAGTCTCGAAAACCTTGTTGATTTGTGAGTCCAACTGTAAGTTAGAGTGGTTTTTTACTTTATCAAATAGCTTAAATTCATCAAAAGCAACTCTTACATGAAATTTCTGTTTAGGTTTGTTTATTTCTTGCCAACCTTTTGTATAAAAAAACTTTTTAACATTATCAGATAGATATGGGCTGTAAAAAATCTTATCGTAATTTTTTGCTAATCTGTTGTGCCAATCGTAACCTGCCCTATTTTCTTGTTTAAAGTAATCATCTCTAAATTCATTCAGCAACTCTAGGGTTTGGCTATAGTTGATGATGGCTTTTTTTGATACTCCATAATATCCATCAGCAGCCCACCCGGACAATACATACTTTTCTTTTATTGTTGGATAAACATATAAAAAAGGATAAACACATTCAAAATGAGTTTTTTTAATACAACCCATTTCCAATAACCTATAAAAATCTTCTTTAAGATTGCTAGTAGGAACTACAGTTCCCACAAAATTCCATCCCATAGTCTCTGCTACTTCCTGTGCCTTATTATAGTCATAGGAATCATGCTCATCTGTCTTGAACGAATAAGCAGTAATCTTCTTTTCTAATCGTTGAGCTGAAAAACCAACACTCATACTATCCACTCCACCTGACAACAAAAGAGCAACCTCTTCATTAGGCACTGTCTCCTCAATATTCTGCATTAAAATCTTATCAATCACTAAAACACATCTCCAAATTTCTTATCAGAACTAAAACCATCGTCAGGAGTGTCATACTTTATGTCATACACCTTTTTACCATTAGTCCTTCTAGGCTCGACTCCATTTTGACTTAGGACTCGACTAGCCTCTTTAAAGTCAGGCATCCTTGGATTGGCTATGCCCATGTCTCTGAGTAACTGAGTCATTTGTACTGGTGAGGTTTTTTCAGCATCAAAATTAACATGTTGTAATAATAAATCTTCGACTGATGATTGGGTTCTGTAACCTTCATTGCTATCTTGTAACAATTCTCTTTCATCAGGTGATAAAAACCAGTTCTTTTGTCCTTGTACATACATGGTTTCTTTAACCTCAGCCCATAATTGTTGCATATCAATACCATGATTAAAGTTTATATCTGTTACAGCGATACACCAAAATCTTCTGTTACCACTGGAATCTGTAAGAAACTCCCTTGCATTGACTGAAGCGTAAAAGGCTGTTCGTCTTTGATAAGTCGTAAAAGCTCTATCATAAGGCAATCTAAGTTCATCTGTCCTAGATGTTACAAAGGCTTTGAGTTGATCTATGTCACTCTTTTTAAAAGTAGACTCTAACTCACCTAATTCTACTATCCAGTGGCTTACAGCCCTTTTGACTGAATCCTTGTCACTTGGGTTAAGGGTAGCACCCTCTAGCAACCATCCTTTATTGTAGTCACACAGTCTTTTAAACCACAGCGTTTTACCTAAACCTTGTGCTCCTTGAAAACATAGTATTCCCTCTAGTTCGACACCATTGGGCTCATAACAAGCTGCTACACAACTAATTAACCATTTCCTGAGCAACATGTCTTTCAGACTTTCAGGTGTACTCGAAGTAATTGTCTTTAAGAAATCAGGCAACCTAGATGTTCCATCCCAAGGCTTGCTTTCAATCCATTCAATGACAGGGTTGTATTCATTGGCGATCACTTTGAGATAATCTCTCACCCTAGTGTGGGGTACTCCAAGTTTGATACAACGATCTTCGATTTCTACCAAACTTGCCTCTTCTTTCATGTCAGCGATAAAATTCATGTGAGGTATTTCTATCTCCATGCGTTTTTTAATCACATTGTAATTAACATGAATGTTATGAGTCTTCATCACTCCCAACACATTCTCTTTCAGGTTCAACATTCGACCTTTTTCTGATTTTAAAAAATCTATATCTGTGGGCACATCGACAAACTTGAGGGCAGGGATAACCTCGCCACTGACAGCCCTGTGGTCGTTGTAGTCGCCTTTTGTTTCAGGCATGTGTACCTCAGCTATACCCCCTTGTTTAATGATCCACTGACAGGCTTTAACAGCCTCTTTCTCACCAGTCTTAGAGTCATCGTTATCTGCCACAAAGATGTGTCGTCTGTCTTTAAGTGTTTCAAACACGCTTTCAGCGACTTTCGATAGGTTGTAAGCATCAAACGATACAAACACAGGACATGACATGTCTCGATAAATGTCAGCACAAGTGGCGTAACCCTCCCCATAATAAATCGTGTCTGAGGTCTTGAGTATTTCTTGTCCAAGAATAAAAAAGCTACCTGCTTTTTTAGAACCAGTAAGAAAACGCTTGGTGCCATCGTCAGAGATAAATTGCATCCCCACCACACTGAGATCATTGTTCAACATGGGAATCATTAAGAGTCCTTTGTCATCCACCTTCAAACCATAAGATAAAACTCCTTTGGTTTCTAAGTAGGGATGTTTTTCACAATCCTCACCTTGCTCCCACATAGCTTGTGAGCGTTTAGCAGATTTAGAATGTTTTTCAGCCTTCTTAACCTCGACTTCTTTCTTGAGTCGTTCTATTTCTTCTCGTTCAGTCTTGGTAATGGTTTGGCGTTTACGATTCTCAGGTTTCCAAATCGCTGTCGGTTGGTCTGTAGATACTCTGTAATCTCCCACCCTTCCAAATGGAATACTTTGATCCATCCACAGTTGGTACCAACCTGACAGCTTCCTTTCACCACCTAAGTTAATGTAAGCACGACCAATGCTTCCATCAACCACCAAACCTTTGCGTGGATCAATCTCCATGCCTTGTTCAGATAAAAAACTTAAAAATTGTGACTCTATATCTCCTGATAAAGGTCGTTCAAAATTCTTGGAAGGTGGTCGTCTTATTTTCAATGTTTCTTTTCCCTATTGCTATCTGTCTAAAAATCTATATAATCCTACAGTAATTTACAAATAATAACAACCAATGGAGTAAAAATATTATGGGATTAACATTAAAATCAGATAGCAAAGAGTTTGAAGCTCTACCTGAAGGCAATCACTTGGGAGTCTGTTATAAGATTATAGACCAAGGGAGCAGAAATGAAACCTATCCAAGAGATGCAGAGCCAAACTCTGAAAATACTAAAAAAAGAAAAACCATTCATGTGACTTGGGAAGTACCTGAACAAAAAATGGCTGATGGTAGACCCATGAGTATTTCTAAAACTTACACTGCATCATTAAATGAAAACGCTACTTTATATAAAGACTTAGTGACATGGCGTGGCAGATCATTTAGCAAAGAAGAACTTGATGGTTTTGATTTGGATAAAATGATAGGTGCACCTGCTGATTTAGAAGTCGAGCATAACAAAGATGGTAAAGCTAGAATAAGAGCTATCTTTAAACCTGATGAATTTAAAATAACTGAGACTATTAATGCAGGGATTATCTTTGACTTAGATGTTTACTGTGAAGAGTTCTCAAGTGATAGCACTGAGGAAACCAAAGCCATGTGTGATATTTATGAAGATTTACCTGACTGGCAACAAAACCTTATCGAAGCAAGTTTTGAATTACAGGGTGCCAAAGAGTCAGGTACAAGTTTTGAAACATCTAAACCTTCTAGTGGATTAGCTGATCTTGCTAAAGATGAGCCAACCAAAGAAGTTACTGAAGATGACATACCATTCTAATTTCTGTTGGGTGACTTAGCTTTTTTGTTTAACATGATGCTTTCCCTAGTTGCCCACAGAATTCGTTATGAGTGATACCAATGATTATGTAAATGAGCCACCTCATTATTTGAAAGGTGGGATTGAGTCAATTGATTACATCAAACAACAATTAGGTGATGGCTTTAAATATTATTTAGAGGGCTCTATGCTGAAGTACAACCACAGGTTTAAATATAAAAACGATAATCCATTGGAAGACTTAAAAAAAAGCCAATGGTATCTTGATCGTTTAATAAAGGAATTATCCAATGAAAAATAAAGAAAAATTACTTTATTTAGCGAACTTAACATCATCCATTGTTGAATGTAAATCAACCTTAGAAAAATCAAAACAGTCATACATAACAATGCAAAAAACATTTACTAATGCTATGGAAACTTTTAGTAGACAAATTAATGATATGGAAGCTGTTGCTGATAGACTTGCAAAGGAAATTGATAATGACTGAAGAAGGCATCAAGTTTACAGTTTATCCATTGCCATCAGCCATGATGTTGCAACACGATTTAACTCCTGACATGGTTAATCTACTTAATAAACATTTGAATAATTTAAGAGTTGATAAAAACAAAACATCCAGTGCTGATGTGTTAGTAGGGCAAATATATTCAGGTGAACAACTCACCATGGATCATAAGTGTGATGAATTAAAACCATTCACACATCTTATGGAGAATCTAGGAGTTCAGTACATTCAACATTTTGTCAAAATGACTCGTTGTGGTGTTCATCCTAAACGATTAGAAATGGATCAACTGTGGTCAGTACATTCTTATGCAGGTGACTATAATCCAGTGCACGATCATGGTACTCAGTCATTGATGGGTATTTCTTTTACCACTTGGACTATGGTTCCACCACAAATTAAAGACAACAAAAATTTAGATTTATACAATTCATCAGGTGCAGTTGATGGGTACCTAAATTTTATTTATGGGCTCAATCAAATCATTGATCCTGAAAGACTGCGACCTGCACAAGCAAGAATAATAAAACCTGAAGTGGGTAAGCTCTTGATGTTCCCATCATGGCTACAACACATGGTTTACCCTTTTACAGGATCAGGTGAAAGACGAACAGTGGCAGGCAACTTAAACTGTTGGGATGTAACACCTGAAGAAATGGAGCAATCAAAAAATGGAATTTAAAGAAGGCGTTTACGCAGACTTACCCTTTGAGGAATACAATGAGATACCTGCGTATCGAGCCTCAGACCTAAAGCAAGTCGATCAATGTGTGTACACATGGAAAAACAAAACAGAGTTTACTGAATCACCTGCGTTTTTAGAAGGTCGAGTGCAACACACAGTTTTTTTAGAACATCATAAATTTAATGATGATTTTGTCATACAACCAAACATAGATCGTAGAACCAAAGTAGGCAAAGAAGCCTATGAAGATTTTATGGCAACTGTAGGCAACAGAACTGCAATCACTCAAGACATGTACGATGTGTGCATGGACAGACGAAGAGTGGTACAAGATTTTATTCCTAACAATATAAACGATAAAACTGAATTGACTGTTTGTTATAAGTTGCATGGGCAAAACTTTAAGTCTAGGTTTGATTGGTACGATGGTAGGTATGTTTGGGATTTAAAAACCTGTCGTGATGCTTCACCTAGAGGCTTCAAGCAGGCTATTAATGTTTATAGGTATCATATGCAGGCTTCTTTGTATGTAGATGCCTGTAAGAGTCTAGGATTGCCTGTAGAAGGATTTTCGTTCTTGGCACAGGAAAAGGCTCATCCATATCCACATGTGGTTTACACCATGTCTGAGGAAGCCTTGGAGTATGGTAGAGCTAAGAACGAGCAAGCACTACATACTTTGTTAGAGGCTGAACACAAGAAAGATTACAAGCCTTATAATGTGCAAGGCACTCAGTTAGTTGAGTTACACGATCTATGGTGATCCATTTTCTAATAACCATTCTAATCTTCTGCGATCATACAGCCAAAAGACTAATAGGTATCTATCACCCATATCCACAGGTAATCCCCTGTGCATGTTAGTAAAGCTAGGGAAAATCAGTGCATGACCTGTGGGTAAAGGATTTACTTTGCCATAGTTATGAAATTCAGTGCCACCACCTTTGTACTTACCAGTATTTAATGGCACAACAATAGAAATATCTGCTGACTCATCGTGATGCCAAGCACCTTGTTGTTTGTCCTTTAGATTGTAATTGGCTATCTGTACTGAACCTATGTTGGAACAGTTGCGTTGCCAAATAGAATAAATGATTGGGTTGAGCACTGTTTGAACCACGAACCACATGTTGCGATATAACTCAGGCACTTGATCTCTTAACACTATCTCAGGTATTTGCCTAAGTTCATCTTCTTCTTCATTGGTTTGGAATTTCATTGTTTGGATTTCATCTATCAACATCTTGCAAAACTTTCTTCTAAACAAGGGCACCTTATAAATATCAGGATAAATTTTAGTGACATGCTTTTTAATGGGAGTGTCTTGCATACGATCCACACCATCACCAGTTGAAAATTTAGACAAGATAGGCAAGGATTCATCCACAGCTTGATAAGTGCTGTGCATGATTGACCAATGCGATTGCATTGATAATAAATAATTATTTAATCTATGAACTGTCACCCATAGAGTTTACATGCTTTATTGGTTATTTGCCAAAGGCTAGTTTGTGTATGATTTCTTCAATCTTGCGATATTTAACTTTCTCTTCTTGGGTTTGTTTGTCTTTGTTTAAGATAGGTAAACCCTGTTTCGACAAAGCCTCAATAATTATTTCTCTTTCTGCATCAGTTAAAATCATTTATGTGTTTATTATAAAAACTTTTTAGGATCAACGCTAGCCAGTCTTTCAATGACATGACTGGTGATATTTTTACTATGATCTCTTTCTTTGCGATCCAAAGCATCAGCCTTGTTGCGATAAGAAGCTACATACAGGTTTTCACCATACCTACCAATTTCAGCATGGTAGTTGTAAACATCGTACATGATTGTGGTTGTCATTATGCTACCTCCAAGGTTTGAAATTTTGATACAGCTTGGTGAAGATCACCACCAAAAATAAGTTTCTCTTCACCTTCCCAAGAGGCACAAGAATAAATTTTGATTGCTATATTTGTAAGCGTTGGAACTTCTTTGAAATTTTTTAATGGTGTGATTTCGTATCTATATTCCAAATCACCATGTTTGTTGTGGTGTTCTGTAATACCACAGTCTCCATATTTTTCGCCTTTATTAATAGACAAAAGAAAACAAGTTGATAAAGCATCCCTATTAACAAGATGTTTCATTGTTTCGTAATTATCATCGTAATATTCAATCGCTTCTTTGATGAATGTAAGACCACCTTTAGGGTAGCCATCATGGTGTTTATATATATGCACCTCTGATTGATCCCACTCAGAAAGTGTTTTAAATGTATATACTGCTCTTGTGCTCATTACTCTACCTCCTTAATTTTAGTAATTTTGATACTCCATCCATAAGGTGCATACACTGTGTGTGTGTCACCCACCTCAAGATTCTCTAAATGTTCGATGGTGAACTCGCCATCCTCATCAATACCCCAGTTACCTTCAATGCCATCAGCTACAAACTCTGCCATTGAAACTGTCTGTGGTTCTGTTTCACCATATGCTTCTTCATTCCAAGTCACTGTAAATTCCATTACGCTACCTCCTTTGTTAATTTTGTTAATATTCTGTTGTTTAAATTTAAACTGTTTTTAACATATCTTTTATCAGCAGTATGGTCGTTTAACATAGCTTGGTCTGTATCTCTATCTTCTTTTAAAAGATACTCAAGATGTTTTGCTTGTGCTTTGGTAAGTTCTAATTTCATTACGCTCCTCCTGTGATTGTGCCAATTAAGGCGATTAATAAAATTGGTACAGCCAATGCACTGAATACATTGGCTACTGGATTGTGGTAAAACCACATGTCGATTGTGTGTAACATTACGCTACCTCCTGAGAATTTTGATTAATATAATTTTTTAAGAAATCTTTAGATGCTTTGAAACAATAACCCTTGGTATTAATTTGTTTGTCACCATCAAAAACTTTCCAACCATAGTAGTCACAATCATTTCTAATTGTGTATTGACCATAAACATAAAGTCTTCTATCAGGATCATCAGTAAATGTTTCATTTTTAATTCTTATTAACTTAATTGTCATGTTGTCTCCTTTTTTGTTATTTAATTTATTTCCCATATACCTATTATGCACTTTTTTGCACAAAAGTACAACTATTTATACCTTTTATTTACATTTATTTTTAGCACTTATTTTCAACAAATATATGTACATTTTTGTATATTAGTATAAAATTACACCCACTATGGAAGAAAATACATTACAGAAAGTTAAATACCCACTAGGCAGGAAGAGTTTGGCAGTAGACTTAGACACTTATAATATGTTGCAAGAGATTTGCGACAGTGAAAGTCGATCTAAGATCGATCAATTGAAAGTGCTGATTAAAATGGCTCACAAACAATTGGTTGTTGCAGACACTACCTACTAGATGTTTGACAAAATCTTTAAACAGAAACAGTTACCTGTTTCTTATCAAATTGAGCACCCCAGTGAAATTGTTGAGTTGTTCAGTCGATTAACCTTGCATCATCAAACAGCATTAATAAGATTGATTTCAAGAAATCTTGTGATGAACA
>Ga0208299_1002567_pt1 | contig 12154 bp, 23 predicted proteins | sample 15_taG_FD_184089 | JGI IMG/M metagenome (GOLD analysis project Ga0208299, IMG submission 184089) | Marine viral communities from the Subarctic Pacific Ocean - 15_ETSP_OMZ_AT15312 metaG (SPAdes) (version 2) | ecosystem: Environmental > Aquatic > Marine > Oceanic | place: Pacific Ocean | collected...
ATTATTTTATATTATTAGAATTTATATTTGAGAAGTTTAAAGTATTTATAAATTTATTAATATAAGTTTTTGAGAAATTATTAATATTTATATAAATAGTAGTTTTAATTTTAATAATTGAATTAATTGGAAATTCATTATATTTTTTTGGAAGATTATGTATTAAAAAAGGTAAATAAGTTTTATTATTTATTTTTAATATTTGGTTTTGGTTTAATTTTAAAGTTTTAATAATTTTAAGTTTTAAGTTTATAATTTGTTTTCAGTTATATTATCCAATATACTTCGTATTTAGTTTGTAAAAGTATATACTTTATTTGTTTGTTTATATTGTTGAGTAGATATTCCACCAACTCTCACTGTTCACAACTGTGAATTAGTTTACATTTGTGAATTATAGAATTCATTATTTTGTTTAGTTGTATTGAATTTATATACTTTTACTATATTACTTTTAGTAGTTATTATTGTAGTAAATTCAGTTTGTTTAATTGATTTGATAATTGACTTACTCATATTGTTATTGTTTAGTTGGTACATATATATTATCCAAATGGTATCGTATTTAGTTTGTAATATAATTAATAAATAGCTATGACATGATGACATATGTGAATGACAGAATGACACAGACAAGATGACATGACAAGATAGCAAGATGAGTAGGAGTAGAGGGAGAGGGGGAAAAGGCAGAAAGCTGGGATGGGATCATAATCGTAAATGAACTGAGTAGACGAATTAGCTTCGAGAGGTGGAGAGAGGGATATTGTGGAACGAAGAGGGGAGGAAAGGGGAGGGGCGTGTTAGGAAAGCGGTTTTCCTAGGGGGAGGGAGGGGGGAGGGGAGGGGGCAACACAATCCCCCAAAATATATAATATTTTTTTTATGTGACATTAGCTAGCTAAGTATTAGAGTAACTGGCTAGTGTCACACTTTCTTTACTTAAGGATATTACTAGGGTAATATCTAAGGGTAGAGATAAATATATAGAGATAGGGAGTAGTAGGCTATTGTCATGGTGTAAATTACTTATTTAGCATGTAATCATACTATGTATGACACTAACTAACTAAATTATAAGACATGGCATTTAAACTAAGATCGTCTGGACTACCTTTTAAAGAAATGGGGAGTTCACCGGTACATCAAGGCGTAAAAGAAGATAAGTTTGACGTTGATGAGCTAATCAACCAACAAAACACTCCAAAGCCACCACCGAAAGATAATAAGATTTACGGACCAATAACTGAGGAGGAGCATAATAAAGTCCTAAATAAAGATAAAAATAAAAATACATATAACCCCGTGACTCCAATTATTCGTAAAAAACCAGAACTTGAGCCTAAGGAAGATATAAAGAAACCAACCATCAAGAAACCAGTCAATGATAAGATAAACAAAGAGGTAGGGCCCGTATCAAAAAAGAAGAAAGAAGAGACCCAAGATTGGTTTAATGTTAAAGGTTATCTAAAAGGAGAACAAGGTTGGATTCCAGACTTTGAAGGAGAATCTACCTCAAAAACAGCTACTAAGGCTTCAAAAGCATTCCGAAAAGGCTACGGTAAAGTAAGTGATACAGTACATAAATTTACCAAGAAAGGTTATAAGGGATTGAAAGATTGGTATATGTGGCCAAGTGAGAAATAGGCCACTACCAGGATTTAATACGCTACCTTGCGGATGTACGGGTACATGTAAGTGTTCAACTCAGGGATATAAGAGAAATAGTCCTGATGTGAATAGGGATATGAATATTATCCACTCTGGAGATATTACTATGAAAGGTGTCGATTTCAAAGTAAAAGGTACGGATAATCTTGGAAATACTAAGATTATGAAACCAGGTAAGGATTACAAATTTCCTGGGACTATAGTAAAAGAGACTAAGGCATGAGAAACTCACCACTAAAAGCATTCGCAGGAAAAGCAAATTCCCAAGGATTATCTCCTACAGCCCTTAAAGCTAAGAGGGAACGAGATGGTAAAGCGGCTAGAACTCCAGCGCGTATGGCTAAGAAAGCAGAGAATCAAAGAATAGGTCAATCATCTAATTATGACCTACATCACAGATCTGACGGAAGCGTAGTTAAAATGAGTACAAAAAATAACCGAAACGTGTGGAAACACGGAGAAAGATAATAATATGGGAAAACCGTTTAAAATGAAGTATACAAATGGAAAGAAGGCGGATATAACCACTTTCCCATTTAAAGGATCATCACCTCAACCAGGTGATTCCCCAGCTGAATTTAATTGGGACGCGGCTAAAAAAGGCGCGGGTAAAGGAGCTGGAGCAGGAGCCATGATGGGAGGACCTTGGGGAGCTGTTGTCGGGGCGATAGGGGGTGGAGCATTAGCTGGATTCACAACAGAAGAGCCTAAAACTATGGAAGAAAAAATTGACATGGCAGAAACTCACCATGTTAACGAAAAGGTTGAAGAAAAAACACAGAAAGCCGTATATAAAGACGGTGTATATCAAGCGAGGCAAGGACTTGACGAACTAACAACATAATTAAGGAAAATAATAACATGGCATTTAAACTAAAATCAGGGAACTCACCACTATTTAAGAAGATGGGAGCAACTCCAGCAAAAGATATGAAGACTGGTAGTTATAAACATGAATTTGAAGACGATTCAGCAGTAAAAAGCTGGCTTGGAGACTTATTCAAAAAGAAAGATGGAGATGGTGGTGGAAGTGAAATTGAAGGAACAAACGATCTCACCGACAAATTACAAGTTAATAAAACAAAAACTCTTATTAACAAAGGTAAAGGTGCTTTGGTTGCTGGTTTTACAAGTGGTTTAGATGCTGTATATGGCACGGGTAAAATACAACCTAATAGTGGAGTTGTTGTTGAGGAGAAAAAAGGAGAGTGTGTTGAGGGTAAAAACACTGTTACAGGAGAACCTTGTAAAGAAGAATCATCTGATGAGTTTAGTAATATTCTGAATAAAAATAAAGATAAAAATAAACAACAAACAACTACTGATGGACAATAATACAATAGGTGGGGTATCCCCGTTAAAAGCAAAAAAAGCAAGGCAATCATCAAGGGGTGGTAAAGAAGCCGGCTATGCAACTGGGACAGCTAAACGAAGAGGTGGATTCGCTAGATCAACCGGTAAAAGAGGTGCTGGAGGTAGAAACGTTGGTGGATACAATGTACAAACTAGTTTCGCTCCTTCTGATCCTTGGGAAAAACCACCTAGTGGTGGGACAACCGTTATGCCAGAAAAACCTTATACGATAGATAAAGACGGGAAAGTGAAAATGAACGTGGGATATGAGCATAAACAAGATGCAAGCCAAACAATTCCAGCTCCAGAAAGTGGAGGATCTTTCCAAGATGTTTGGGATGCAAATAAAGATAACTTTCAAGATAATTGGACAGATTTTGAGACATGGAAGACACAAGCACAAAAAGAAATTGACGAAGGATATTATGATGAGAAAACTATAGAGGGTCAAAAATATAAAAGAAAATACTCTCAAGAAGAAGGTAAAGATAAGGTATACGATATAAATGAAAACACTGACTCTGAAGGTTGGTATAAAATATAAAAATTAATTAATTACATAAAACAAAACAAATGGGATTTAAAATGAAAGGTAGTCCAGCCAAATTGGGCACTATAAGCGGAACGGCTGGACACAGTTCAGCTTTAAAAATGAAAGCGGAAGCGGATGCTGCGTCGGCATTAAAACAGATGGAGTTAACAAAAGAAGAAACTAAAGATGCGTATAGCGAAGAAACTGGTGGACAAGATATTACGTTTAATCCTACTGGAACAGAGTTTACGAGAGATGGTAAGAAAATAAAAGTAAAATCAAAAGGCTCGACTCATAAGAAACTTTTAGAAGCGAGATGGAAAAAAGGTGATGAAGCTTCTGGTGGAACTTTAAATGAATTAGTTGAAGCTAGAAAGAAACACAAAAAAGGTTCTGCTGGATATGCTGAAATCCAAAATAAGATTAATAAATCTTTAGGTTCTAAAAAAGTACACAAAGGAACTACAATAAATGAGGAAGGAGAAACTGTAGAAACTAAACCAGAAGGTACTACTACTAGAAAATCTGATGGTGCAACTGTTATGGAAGGATTAGGAGCTCAAAAAGGTAAAACATTAACATATGCTGAAAAACAAGCTGAAAAAGTTAATATTGATAAAGAAAGACAAGATATTAAAGACGCTAAAGAATCTGGAGATAAAGTAGAAAAAACTCAATCTCAAAAAACAATATCTCAAATTAAATCTGGAAGAGATGACAAGTACACAGGAACAAGGCTTAGTAGAGCTTGGCATAAAGGAAGAGCTAAAAGAAAAGCTAGAAAAGAAGCTAGATTAAGAGCAAAAAACGCTTAAAAATATAGGGATACACCCTAAACCAAGTTATTAACCAAAAATAAAACCAAAATGACTTATTTGTATTACAAGACTAGTACATATACTAGCAACCAAAAACCGAATGAAACAACAATTAAACATTGGAAACACCTCTCCGAGAAGAAAAACTGGAGAATAACCCAATTACCCAACGGATTTTACCAAACAGAGTGTCTAAATCCCGATAAAGAGGACGAATGGCAAGATGTTACACGTAGAGAAACCGTAGAAGGCGCAGAAACCGCTATAAATGGCAGTGTTGAGCACTTTTCTAAAAAATTAGAAGCTATAAAAGGGCCAAAAGTAGTAAAAACGTTCGAATAATAACAGAAAAGGGAGTTAATCCTCCCTTTTTACTAAAAAACAAAAATTATGGCAGGACCATTTAAAATGAAGGGATCACCAATGCAAAGGAATTTTGGAATTGGGTCACCATTACATCAAGATAAAGATAAACCAAACGTAGTGTCTCGAAGTGATGAACAAACTAAAAAGTTAATTAGTCAAGGATACGTAAATATTAAAGGAACAAACCAATACGAGCATTCCTCAAAATATGAAACTCCAGAAGAGACGATCACCAGAAAAGATAACGAGATGGAGGAAAGAAGAAAGAAAAACGCGAAAGAAGGAAACTGGGCATACACAAAAGAGGGTAGGGTCGTAAAACCAGGAGAGCCAAATTATGAGAAGATAAAAAAGGAAGGTAACTGGCTAGACTAAAGCAGCACCAATTTAATCAAATTTAATTTAATATATGGAATACAATCAACCTAGCGAGATTGTCAAAGATGTAAACTTTGGCGATAACGCTAAGAATAAAGTAATAGTTGGCGTTGAAAAGCTAGCAAAAGCAGTTAAATCAACCTTAGGAGCATCTGGAAAGTGCGTTATATACGAAGACGCCAGAGGACTCCCGGTCATAACAAAAGACGGTGTTACGGTAGCAGAATCCGTAGTCTTATTTGACCCGGTTGAAAATATGGGGGCAACCCTCATTAAAGAAGCTGCTAGAAATACAGTGAGAGAAGCGGGTGACGGTACTACTACAGCTACCGTTCTCGCTGAATCTCTGTTAAAAGAAGTTAATAGTTACGACAAAGATGTGACTATAAGAGAAGTAAAAGACGGGATTAAATCCGGTCTAAAAAAGGTGAATGATTACCTAGATAAGATTTCTGTCAAGATCGAGGGCGATATGCTGGAATCTGTTAGTTCAATAAGTTGTAACAATGATACGGAACTAGGAAAGATTATAGCAGAAGCTTATACTAAAGTAGGTAAAGATGGTGTGGTATTAATGGAAGAGTCTCCAACTGAAGAAACATACGTCGAAGTAGTTGACGGCGTGCAAGTAGATTCAGGACTCACATCTCCACATTTCGTTACTGATAAGGACAAGCAGATTTGTGAGCTTGATAACCCATTAGTATTAATAGTATCTTCAGAAATACCGAACATAAGGAAAATACAAACAGTATTAGAACATGTTATTAAGAGTAAAAGATCGTTATTGATCGTTGCTCCGGTAGAACAACAAGTTAAAGCTGCTCTTCTTATGAATAAGGTAAAAGGCAATATAAAGGTCAATATAGTTGATCTACCCGGATTCGGGCCCACAAAGCAGGATACGGTAGCGGATCTTGCTTTTTTAGTTGGGGCAACTGTCATAAACGAACAACTAGGTGATGATCTTGATTTAATCGACATAAATTGTTTAGGAGAAGCTTATACAGCTATTACAGATGACAGGAACACTGTATTAACTATAGAGGCTCCAGAAGAAGAATTAGAAGAGAGAATTAAGAGTATACAAAAATTAATTGACAAAGAGGATAAAAATCCATTTATCAAGAAGAAACACCAGCAAAGATTAGCTATGCTATCAGGATCTGTTGGTATGGTAAAAGTTGGCGCTGATTCAAAGGTAGAGCTTAAAGAAAAGAAAGATAGGATAGAAGACGCTATCTACGCTACTAAAGCTGCTTTGAAAGAAGGTATTGTACCAGGAGGTGGAGTTGCGCTATTAAACGCCTCGCAACAAGTAAAATCTAAAGGTGTTGGTGAAAAGATACTATTAAAGGCTCTTCAGGCTCCTTTCTATACTATATTAGATAATGCCGGTATAAAAATGGCAGATGGATACGAAGATCACGAAGGTTATGGTATTGACGTGGTAACTGGTGAAAGAGCTACAATGGTATCAGCTGGTATTATAGATCCGGTGCTTGTAACCAAGTCCGCGCTTAAAAACGCAGTGAGTGTAGTATCAACAATTATATCTGCAGATTGTGTAATTTCAAATATGAGAATGAATGAAAGCGATCAATAGATATATTATAGTAGACAGAATAAAGACAGAGCCTAAAAAGGTTGCTGGTCTTATAATGACGGATGATACAGATGTAGATAACCGTTATATAAAAGCAAAAATAATATCGTGTGGACATTTAGTCGAGGGACTAAAAGATGGTGACACGATATATTACGATAAGCATGCTGGACACGACATATCATGGAAGGATGTACTTTACCGGGTCATTCGTGATGGTGACGTTGTTCTAGTAGATTAAACCTAAACCATAATCCTCAAACCTTAAACCTAAAAAACGAAAACGAATTATTAATCAAAAAAATTACAAATTATGGGAATGGCTATGGAAAAGTACGTATACTTTAGAACAGTTGCTGATGAAGATGATGATGATGCGGTAGCTGATGCTGTTGCGGTACCAGTAGGTCGTATTACTGGAATGAATCCAACATCTGATACAGCATTGACTATTTGGTTTAGAAGTCTTTATAGTGAGCAAGGTGATGCACAAGCAGCATCTGTTGTTATCCAAGATAGCGTTATATTAAACGTTACTCAAGGAAAAACATCAGAAGTTATGCATACAATTATTAGTGCTATAAACTCAACTGGACCTCAGTATAACGATGGTTTTATCGTTGTAGCTGACGACTCTACAATTGAATTTGGTGGAGCTGCTGGATCTAAATCAGCAGTATATCTTTCACCACATATTACATCATGTGGAGCAATTACAGTTGCAGCAGCGGTAGCTTAATAGTTAACTATTGAGACTAACAGCGCAGGATCTGCGTGAAATGAATATCCTTAAGTATTACAGGCTCACTAGAAAGTGGGTCTGTAAAACTTACGGATTTAAAAAAAAAATTAAATGAGTAAATGGTTATATTTTCATGCTAGCGCTATAGACAGTAACTCTGTCATAAGTCATGACACTGGTACAAATATAGATTTTGGAGCTTTTCCAACTGAAAATCTAACTTCTATAATGGCTGAAGAAGATTACGTTTACTTATACTTTAAAAATGCCACGAGATTTGAAACGGGTATTGGTGGGAGTAATACTGACGAAAATACCTACGAGACAATGGAACAAGTGTATGTTAGACTAACAGTGGGTGAAGATAAAGAGCACACGGTTGTTAGTGATCTCCTTGGCATAATAACTAAAAGCAACGTTGGTGTTATAAAATTCGACGCGGTATCATCTAATTGGCCAATTGCAAATGTTACGGCAATACAGATTAGAAGACATTTAACATCACATACTATAGTTTCAGATTAATGAGATTAACGGCTCAAGACTTGCGTAGTATGAATATCCTTAAATACTATAGACTCGTGAGAAAGTGGATCTGCAAGACTCATGGATTGAAAGATGCGGATTTAGAATTATTAATTTATTTAGATTGTAAAGGGAGATTTACACGAAACGATTTTATCAACGGAGTTTATACATACTCGTGGGATAAAAACAGATGGGAGAGATTAAAACGAGAAGGTTGGATCGAAACCTGGAGGCACAGGAATAGAACTACTATTAAGTACTCAGTATTTAAAACTTCATGGAAATGCTCTCAAATGATTAGTAGGATATATAGAATCCTACTAGGTGAGGAAGACTTACCCACTTCAGAAAGAAGTGTATTTTATAAGAATAAATCATATACAGATAAAGTTTATAATAAAGCTATAGATGATATGATAAAAGATAAAGACAGGTAATATGGCATTTAAACTAGGAACATCACGATCGCCTATAGCTAATCAAGGTCAAGTAGAATCTAAATTGTCTTTTAGACAAACTGATTCATCTGTTCCAGGTACACCTGTATTACGTAAAAGTTTAGAAGGAGGAGTATTAGGTGAAGCGAATAGTGACGGTTCTATATTCATACATGAAAAAGTAGTTCCAGGAAGTGAGCAGGAACAACACGTACTTATGCATGAGATGGTTCATATGACAGATATGAAAGTTGGGAAATTAGCATATGATGATAATTTCATTAAATGGAATGGAGAAATATACGATAGAAAAAATGGTAAAATATTTTACCAAAATCAATGGGTACCAGAAGGAAGTAAAGACTTTCCTTGGGAAAAAATGCCCTGGGAATAATAAAAATAAACAACATGGGATATAACATGAAAGGTTGGAGCGGATTCCAAAACTCTCCAATGAAACAAACTACAAAGAAATCGATGGTGGAGTTGAAAACAAAGATTGATGCTGATGAAAAAAACAAAGCATTTAGAAAACGTAACACTGCTATTCTTAAAAACGACAACGCTCAAGAACAATTGTATTATGATCTTGAAAATGAAAAGATTTCACAAGAAGAGTTTAATATTAAAATGGCTGAATTAAGGAAAGAAGAAAAAGAAATTAAAAAGGCTCTGCCTAAATAATGAGTATATTAACTAAAATAGATTCAATACCTGTATTTACAACTAAAAGACAAGCTTTAAATTGGGGTAGATTAAATGGTTTTGTAGGTTATCGTGAACATACTCACTTTGGGAAAAAGGGATATATAGCCGGTCAAAACAGTAGAGATATTGCCTTTCATAAGTATCCCTCTCAAACAGCGACGGCAAATATGACTTTTCAAAATCTAAAGAAAACTATTGCATCAACCTTATCTAACGGTAGCGCTGTAGATTCTTATAACGAAGAAACTTCAAGTAGCGGTTCGTCAAGCGCTCCAAAACCAACTCTTGGGGGTGATAGAGGTGGAGAAGGAGGGTATGAGTAAAAATATTAAAAACAGTTAAATGAGTGTATTATCAAGTATATTCTCTTCAGGAGCAACTGAACTTGTAAAGGGAGTTGGAGATGTAATAGACAATCTACATACATCAAAGGAAGAGAAGTTAGCAGCAGAATTAAAAGTAAAAGAATTAATCTCCAACTACGAAGTAGAAATGGAGAAAACGATAACCGATCGTTGGAAAGCAGATATGAATTCCGATTCTTGGTTATCAAAAAATATAAGACCAATGACTTTGGCTTTTTTAGTTATATCTACAGTGTTAATGATATTCATTGATGCGGGTACAATTGAATTTATAGTTGAGGACAAATGGACAGACTTATTACAAATAGTATTAATAACCGTGATCGGTGCTTATTTCGGCGGACGATCACTAGAAAAAGTAAAAAAATAAAATTATGGGACAAAATTCAACAGAAGTAGCTTATGGCTTTGGTCAATTTGGATCTACTTATCTAAATGGAGATGGTGCTAAATTGCTTTTAACAGCAGCTACGGCTAAATATTACGTATGCGCTATAACAACAATGGAAGATACTAAATTCCAAGCTTTAGAAGTACTTGATGGTGGTGTTGACTTAGGTATGGGTGACACTTATTTTGTAGCTACAGATGGTCCATATCCTTTGGATACAGATTGGCATGGAGCAGCTGCAGCTGATACTACAAACGAAACTAATGAAGATAGTGATCAAATCACAACTTCTCACGTTTTTCCACAGGGAATTACTATATATGGTATGTGGGACAATGTGGAGTTACATGAGGGATCTTGCATTTGTTATGTAGCCCCAAGACCGGATTATAGAAATAGAGCTTAATGTTGGGTTTAGGAGTAGGATTCTACAAACTAGGTGGGGATAGAGGAGGAAGCCCATGGAACCCCAAACAAATAGCGGGACTAGAACTTTGGCTTAGAAACGGTTGGGGAGTTACCGCTGGGCAGTGGGATGATTCGTCTGGAAATGACAATCACGCTACACAAAGTACTGAGGGTAATCAAGCTAGAGTTTCTGGAGGAGGATTAGATTTTGATGGTGGTTCTTCTCATTATTATGATCTCACAAGCAAAATCACAGTATCAACGAATCACAACTTTTTAGTAGCTATGGTAGTGACTATAAGTTCTTTTGATAGTTTAAATTGTGTTTTGTCCGATGGTGCTAATGAGTTTATCGAATTCCAAACGAATAAGAAAATAAGAATTAAAACATTAGATGGTAGTTCTACTCCTAGTATACTAACTCAAAGTAGTGCTGATTTTGACGTTGATGAAAAAATGCTTATTGTTATTAGTAGAAATGATGGATCAACAGGGACTTTTAATGCTTATAAAAATGGTAGCGCAGTAGCAGATTCATGGTCCAATCAAGCAAATCCTCAAGGAATTGAATTTGCTAATCTAGGTATTAGAAATGACAATGATAGACCTTTCGATGGGATCATATCCGAGATAGTAGTATACGATTTTGGTACTAACTCACATACGTCAGATGAACTTTCAAAATTACACACGTACCTCACAAGTAGGCACGGTTTATAAATAATTAACTTAAATTAAATTAAATGGCAACAAAAACAAAGAAAAAAGACAGTACAACTGCAAAGATCAAAGAACTTAAAGGTATAGAAGATATTAGACCTCAAAAAATAACAGAACAAGAATTAGCTCAACTACAATCGGCAATTAAGACTATTGATAGTCTTACGGGTGAAATAGGTGGTATTGAAGTTAGAAAACACTCTTTATTAAAAGCTATGGAAAGTGTGCATTCTCGTTTAGAAGCTCAAAGAGTGACTATTCAAAAAGAATACGGAACTGATAATATAAATCTTCAAGATGGGACTATTTCTTATTCTGATACAAAAATTAGCCCAAGCAATGGCGAAACTAATAAGGAAGATTAGCATCGGTAAAGATTACAAGAATGACGCTATGCACTATGCCGTGGGGCAAGAAGTGTATGGTGGTCATACTATTTGCGATATTATAGAAGAAGACGATAAGTTTTCAGTCTACATCAAAAAGAATAAAGACGTATTACCCTGGAAGGACTTCAATAAGAATATGGCGGTATCTGTAGAGTATAATCTCGAATACTAATGAAAAGCGTTTACAACTTTGTTGTAAAACCAAAAGGAGAAAGATATAACAATACTAAAAAACTAGATGGTGGAGAGTTGATTCTTAATACTGAAATCTACAATCATCAATTTGTAAATAGAGAAGCTATAGTTATATCAACCCCCATAATTGGTGATACAGACATACAACCAGGAGATACGGTTATAGTACATCATAATGTGTTTCGTAGATGGCACAATGTGAAAGGTATTGAAAAGAATAGTAGGGCTTACTTCGACGAAGATACTTACTTTATAAACGATGATCAAATCTTTTTATATAAAAGAGATGATAAATGGATAGCTCCAAAAGGATATTGTTTTGTGATGCCTTTAAAAGCACAAAATCCATTTAACATAGATATGGAAAAACCTTTACAAGGTATTGTTAAATATTCAGACGGTACGGTTAAGGTTGGTGATCTAGTTGGTTTTAGACCAAGTAGTCAATACGAGTTTATCGTCGATGGCGAGAGACTATACAGAGTTTTATCTAATTTTATTACAATCAAATATGAATATCAAGGAGACGAAGAAGAATATAATCCAA
>Ga0208299_1002568_pt1 | contig 12149 bp, 14 predicted proteins | sample 15_taG_FD_184089 | JGI IMG/M metagenome (GOLD analysis project Ga0208299, IMG submission 184089) | Marine viral communities from the Subarctic Pacific Ocean - 15_ETSP_OMZ_AT15312 metaG (SPAdes) (version 2) | ecosystem: Environmental > Aquatic > Marine > Oceanic | place: Pacific Ocean | collected...
GCTGTATCATCCGTATTAAGTTGATCGATAGAGTTACCTCTTTTCTTAATCGCAGAGAATAAACCTTCAGTACCAGACTGAGCGCCTAATACAGCTTCTGTTGCAGCTGCACCACCATCACCATCATCAGCAGTTAATTCACCCTCAATACATGTCATTTCACAGTAATCAGCGAATCTAGACACAGTATCACCAGCAGCTTTTAAATACCACAAGTAACCGTTTTGACCATCTTCTCCAGAAACCTCAATCCAACCAATTGCAGAAGCATCAGATCCTGATACTTCGTAAAGGTCTTTTAAGATAACCGGTTTGTTAGTGAAAGATAAGAATGCTGGTTGAACAGATTCTCCTCTTCCAGCTACACCTTTAGTGTATTCAGATCCAAAAACGAAACCTGTAACAGCTCCATCAGTAAATGTGAGGTCACCCGTAGCACTAGAATCCATTTTTGATTGAGTATAAGGTATACAGTCATAAGTAGTACCATCAGACGCTACAGCTGTAACGTAACACTTAAGAGTTCCTACGCCCGATCTGTTTAATACAACTGTATCACCAAGTCTAATTGTATGAGTTGTATCCGTTGTTGTTACTTGTCCAGCACCTGTTGCCGCACCACCGTCAGCGTCGATAACACCTGCCGCTGATAAATGTAATTGTCCTTGCTCTGACCAAACCACTTGATCAGCTTGCATTGCTTCTTCAGCGCCTACTTGCGCTAAGAAACCTGAAATTGTTCTGTTACCGAAAACTTCAGCTTCCTTTTCCATTAAATCAGGTAAATATTGTTGAGCCCAACCGCTGTTTCTTAAATCAACGTATGCTGAAGCTACAGTTTGTTTACCTGGAGCTGGTACCGAGTTTAAACTCCCACCAGCCGTAATTGTTCCTATTGCACTTGCCATTTTTTATAAATGTTTTAAATTTGTAATTATTTTCTATTTTTAATTTTGAACTTAAAATCAGAAGAATCATCACCCAACACTTTAAACTTCATACCACCCGCTTCAATTTTTCCATGACTTTGTCTTGGGTTCATATCAACGTTTTTGGATTTAGCAATACTATTTTTCATAGCATCTGCTTTTCCTTGTTCGTAAAAGTGTTTTGCAACAGCGTCCGCATTCATTGCTGTGTATAGAGATTTATGATAACCCTTAGCGTCTGTTAAAGCAGAGTTCTTGTCCAAAAACTTTTTGGTGAAATTGCTTATGTCGCTCTGAGTGTTTTTAACCTCTTCAGCATTGTTTACATTAAACCTGTATTTCTTGTCACCGACGTTATATTCAAAACCTTTGAATTTGTCGTTGAAAACATTTTCAGTTTTCTGTGTAAAAATATCAGAGTTCGTTTTAACTGTTTTTTGAGTTGCTTCTGACTCCTTGTTGTACCTATCAAAGAAATTAATTGCTTTCTGTTGCTCAGTTGTGAGTTTCGATCCAGCTTTAATCTCTTCATAGTATTTAGACTTTTGCCCGTCTAGGTGGCTTTTAGCGCTGGCAACTTGCTCTTTAAGCGCTAATTTCTTTCTACGTATATCTCTTTCGTCGTCAATATCTTCGTCGAATGAGAATGTATCTTCCATAAGGAAGTTAATTTCTTCATTATTTAAATGAGGTTTCGTTTGCTTGTAGTATTCGTACAATAGACTTTGGTCGTCTAACTTTGAATAATCTTGATTAAGCTTAACATAATCACTTAAATCACCTCCAGTTTCCTCCATAAAGTCCATTAACTTTTGGATATTCTCTGGTAATGGTTTTCCAGTAGCCTCAGCTTCAGCAACAGCTTCTTCAATCTGCTCTTCAACCTCTTCAACCTCGTCTTCAGTAATTTCTTCTAATACTGGGGTTTCTTGAGTTTCAGCTTCTGATTGTACATCTGTTTCACCCGTAACCTCAGTCACAACTTCTTCAGATTTTTCTTCCGCCACAACTTCTGTTTCTACTTTTTCTTGTGGAGGTGCGTTTAAATCTACCTTAATAACGCTATCGTCATTGGCAGATTCAAATTTGCTTTCATCAACCGTTTCTACGGTCTGTTCTTGGGTAGTCTCTTCGACTACTTTTTCGTTTTCTTCTTCCATAATATAATATAATAATAATTAATAAATTCTAACTAGGGTCAAACGAACCTAAATCAAATCCCCCACCTAGTATATCATTACCTGCGGACTCAAAGTTTTTAGGTGGTTTTCCACTATTTCTTTGCTCAATCATCTCTGATTGTTGTGTTGCTTGTATCTTTGTTCTTTCGTCTTTACGATCTTCTTTTTGTTTTTCTCTATCTTTCATTCCATCAACCTCAATTCCCTTAAGCTGCATATTGTACTGGAACTCTAAGGCCATAAGTTCTTTTTTGAGAACAACTTCTTGTTGCATTTTCTGTATATCAATTTGAGCTTGCATTTGGTTTAGCTCAGCTTTACCAGCATTTAACGCTTGGTTTTTTTGAACTTCAGTTTGAGCCGCAGCTTGCGCAGCTTTAGTATTAGACTCTGTTTGAGCTTCAATATTTTCTAATTGCATAGCCCTATCTTCTTCTTGTTTTTTCTGTCTACGTATTTTTAGCATTTGATTAGCTAATTTTATGTTACGTATTTCTCTAAGATCAATAGCATCTTCAAGTTCTATGCTTTGCTGCTGTAGTGCCATTTGAATATTATTTTCGAGTAATTGTTTTTCCTCTTCATCTGGGGTTAACTCTATAAATATACCAAAATCATACAAGTGTAAATTTTTTATTTCTTCTAAGGTGGCCGCGTTGTGAACACCTATCGCTTGTATAAAAGCGTCTTTTGTTGGCGAGTATTCTATAATATCAGATATTCTAAGTGACAAACACTCTGCTGTTTCGGCTGTTAAAAACAAACCAGCTTGTAATACATGTCTTGTTGCTACATTTGAATTAGCAGCTGCCATTTTTTGAATACCAACTAAAGCATTTTTATCTGGCATACTACCGTCTCTAGCCTCGTTGAGCCCAGTCACATCTCTTATCATTTGTAGATAGTAGTTATATGTGCCAATTAGCGCCTGCATTTTGTTACCACCAGATCCAGATGTAATTTCTTGAATGGGTACTTTGCCCGGATTGTGATCACCTTCACTTGTAAAGCTTCTTCCAATAACAGAACCTGTTTGGAAGAACATGTTTAAAGCTTCTTGTGGGTTATAGTTTGTTCCATTACCTAAATCAACCTCAGCCAAACCGTCAACATCTAAATAAACTCCATCTGGAACCATTCTAGACATTACTTGTTGTAATTTGAGGTGTGTTAACTGAATCATATCAGCAAAACCTGTTATACGCTTTACTAACGAATCTATCTTGCCGTTATACATTCTAGGAGCGACAATATTATAGTTCATTTTAACTTTAGTATAATCACTTTTTGGACGCATCATGTTTTTAGCCATCTCCCACTTAAGTAGCTTGTCTGTACCTAAAATCATAGCCCCATCGTAAAGGCACTCTATAGATCTTAGCATTCTACCATATCCACCCTCTTTGTCTTCTGGTGGATTAAAACTATCATCCTTGGGTATGATTTTGTCAGCACCTGTTCCAGTTTCTTTAACTTTGTAAACCTCGTTCATATAGGTTTTATAATTAAAGTATAAAACTTGAATAATGTTGTTATCTTCATTGCCCGAAGAGTACCTAGTACTACTATTGTTTTTATTAAACGTTTTATTCTTCATTATATCTTCAAGATCGCTCTCTGATAAATGAGGGAATTGTTTTGCTAATTCGTTTACTGGGATAGATTTCACCTCACCAACATAATATATATCCTCGAAATAAGGCGAATCAGTATGAGAGTAAACCAAGTTAGCTGGATCAACGTAATCAATAACAACTCCTTCAGCTGTATTAAATGAAGTTTTAACAGCGCCAATACCCAGAACCGTTAGATCATAATAAAATCTTTTCTTTATTAATTCATAATTATTTCCTTCAAACAAAACTTTTAATGCTTGCTCTTCAGCGATTTCAATGGCTTGCTTATAACTAAGTTGCATGTGTAGCCTAGCCTCGTCAACGGTTTGAGGGTTTTGTGATTTATCTCCTTTGGTTATATCCATCCCGAATTGAGCCGCAAAATCATTAATATCTTTCATCTCTATGTCCGATATTAAATTTTCCGCATAGTCAGTTCGTTGTTTTAAACTAGTCGGATCTTGTGCAAAAGCACTTATGTCATAAGTTCTTTCAGCAATACCATTTACAACTATATCCACAAATTTAGATATAATTGGAACTGGTTTCCAGTCTAAATTTAAATAGGACAAATCACCATTTATAGATAACTCATCCTTATACTTTTGGATAGACTGTTCGCCTCTAGCGTACAATCTTAAATTATGAAAATCATTATGATTAGATTTATACCTACTATTACTTCTATCGTTGTTAAACCACTCTTGTTCTATTGCTTTACCTACTTTCAAACCATAATCGTAACTTAACTTTTCAGCATCGCTAACTGTTTGACTCGGGAAATAACTTTTAATGCCAGACTCTGCCATATTTATTATTTGATTATTTGTGAATTGCTTCCAGTATTACTATACTTGGAAATGTTTATGTTTAGTGGTTGTTTTTCAACCTTAGCGTTTGGTGCGTATAAATGTCTATTGTTAGCCATGATAGCTAAACCAGAACTTATAGACGCATCATGCTTTGTTCTTTTGTTTATATCAAACTTACTCCAATCATTTAACAGTTCGTTGAAATATAAATCTCCAAACGTTCCATCTTGTTTCATTCCAACGTGATCCTGTATATACATCTCAATTGCAGCAGCATGAGCTTGTTTAATATCTTCTGAGGAGTTAGGTATTCCACCAACTTCTTTTTCTGCTACAGATAGTTTGTTCCATATCTTATCAGGTCTGTTCATGGAAAACCCTCTGTATCCTCTTCGTCTTAAATAATACAATAGACGAGGTTTATTGTTCTCTGCGAGTATAGGCATCCCGTAAAATACTAGAGCCATTAGAACGTCCTCAAAAAATATTTCAGCTGTTGGTGGTCTTGATAAGTATTCTAAAAAGAAACTGTTAGCCGGAGCGTCTTCCATACTAAATCTAGTTAAGCCATGCAAAGCTCCCTTGGATCCAACTCCATCTACTGTACCTGATATATCGTAACTATCACAACCAAAAGCTCCCATGTGTTCATTACCAGGATATTTAATACCGTTTTTAAGTACAACTCTATTTTGTAGTTGTTGAGGTGGAACCCAACTAACTTTAAATCTTCCTTTTGGATCTGGATAAAATATAACTTGAGAATCTTTTATACCATTTACCCATTGAAAATTACCTGTTGTAACCCCTAAGGTTCTAGACAACTCCTCATTGTGGTCTATCTGCTCGTATATTTTAACTAAGTTAAATATACTTCCTTTCGTCTCATCTCTAAACGCGTGTTCAGTTGTTCTTGGGAATTGACGGTAAAATTCGTTTAATCCATCTTGATCGTCTTTTAACCCATCAACCTCATTCTGCCAGTTATCTATTACACCTACATCTATCAGTTCACCGTCTGGTGCGAATCTATCGATATCAGGAGTAGTAAAGACTGGAACTCCATGCTCGTCAATAAACCCTTCATAGTTCCATTCCATTGGGATAAACAAAGAGTATAAGCCAGACTTTGTCTGACCATTTCTATTTCGTTTCGTGACATCTGAGGCATTGTATAGTTTTTTAAAATTCTCTCCACCTTTATCTAAAGCATTTGAAGTTGAGCCCATCATACATTTACCAATAATTCTACTACCTAATCGTAAACATGTTTTTGTAACCCTCCAGTTATTTAAAATATTATCAGGTCTTTCCCACTTACCACTTTCATCATGTACTAGTAGTGCTAGTTTCTCACCATCATAACTATTGTCTCCAGTGTTTTTCCAATCTATAGTTGTATCTAATCCTTGTATATCTTCCAGCTTTTCATTAGCTGTAATCTTTTTTCTTGTAAACTTGCTAGCAGGTACACGATAAGCAAGCTCGGACTTAGGACGATCCATACCATCTTGGACAGGTTTAAAAAAGAATGGATAATTGATTGATATAGGGACAACCTTGTCGGTAAACATTTTTTTAGCATCAGCTCCTGATTTAGATAGTATTCCATATCTACTATCACTCGCAAGAGTGGCTAAATTAACGGTTTCTGCAGAAGACATGAAAGAAAATCCAGAACGTCTATTTTTAAGGTAGCACATTCCGTAACATCTCTTATCTGCTTTACAAGCTTCCCAGAATATATAGAACAATCTATTTGCTTCTCTAAAATCTGCGGCACCTACGTCTATCTTACTCCATTGCAAGTACATATAATGTGTACCTGTTATCCAAATCGGTTTACCATTGTTTGTAAACCAGAAACCCTCTTCCCTTCTTCTAAATTCTTCGTCTATATAATCATGCCATTGATCTTTCTGATCCTCTGGATATGATCTCCAATCGAATATATTCTTTAAACGTTCTAATTCTTTTGGTTGTTCGAACTTAACCCATTTATCCTTTGGATGTTTATATACATCTTTAGGTGCTTTAGGTAAAGCTATGGCTAAGTTTTGTATTTCTATAATCTCACCTATCTGCCCATTGTGAGATAACACTATAATATCGTGTTCTTTATCGTAACCGTATTTCCATTTCTTACCCTTATTAAGTCTACTAATAGTGGTCTTTTTTACAGGTTCAACGGTTTTAACCAAACTTTGCTCGTACATTACTTAGATCTACCTTCTGCGAATCCTTTAAAAGTCTTTTCCTTTCTCTCTTCAGGTGTTTTTCCCTCCAAAAGGTTTTCTTCTTCTTGAATTCTGTTAAGTATCTCAAATGCGTCAAATATAGCTAGTTTTTTAGTAGCTGCGGCATTTTTGAGTCTATCTGCTGATATATCATCGTCTGAATCAACGATTGCTTCCTTAGCTACTTTAATCAGCTCTTCAACTGCTTTGTGCCCAGCTTGGATTATATTCTTCTTCGTTTCCTTGATGTTCATATTTGATTGTAATAAAATTAGATAAAACTCGAAATAGTCTCTCGCCATCAACGATAAACTCATACTCACTACTTGGTCTATAACCAACTAGATCACCAACCTCAACTGTACCGTCAGAATATTTAACGATACCTTGTAAAGGTTTTTCAGATTTAGTGTTAAACTGATCTGTAGCTTTTAAAGGTATTACAAAGCAATATCCTTTTGGAGCTATCCACTTATCTTTTCTTTTATATAAAAAGATTTGATCGTCGTTTATAAAATAGGTATCTTCGTTAAAGTAAGCTCTACTATTTTTTTCAACACCTTTTACGTTATGCCATCTACGAAATACGTTATGATGCACTATAACCGTATCCCCTGGTTTTATGTCTGTATCACCAACAATTGGAGTTGATATAACCTCTGCTTCCCTATTAACATATTGATGGTTGAAAATCTCCGTGTTAAGAATTAACTCTCCACCATCTAGTTTTTTAGTATTGTTATATCTTTCTCCTTTTGGTTTTACAACGAAGTCGTAAACGCTCTTCATTAGTATTCGAGATTATACTCTACAGACACAGCCATGTTTTTGTTAAAGTCTTTCCACGGCAACACATCATTTTTCTTTTTGATATACACGGAGAACTTATTCTCCTCTTCTATAATATCGCAGATAGTATGACCACCATACACTTCTTGCCCCACGGCATAATGCATGGCGTCATTCTTATAATCTTTACCGATACTAATCTTCCTTATTAACTTCGACATCTAATGGGTAGTTTATAATACCATCTTGAATATTAACATCAGCTGTGCCGTATTCCTTCTCAAACTCCTCTCTTATCTCACCAACGGCTTCTTGTAAAGCAGATATATGGTGCATAATAGCGTGTTTTTTAGTCTCCATTTGACCTATCTCTATTTGAGATTTGTTTATATCATTTATTACCGCTTGAACTTTCTCCAATTGTTCATTGGTAATCTTCTCAGGTTTAGCACCTTTAAGTTCTTTAATTTTCGCGTTTGTACCTTTTGTTTTTGTTGTTGCCATAATTTAATTTAATTTAGTTTACTTCTTTACTTTTTCTAATGATCTGCCGCCGAAGTAAGCACCGATCACGGTTATTAATACTAATTGTAATAAGTCTGTCCATTTAGGTTCGACTATAAACTTTATTGTTCCAGCGTCAATGAATATCATTAAAACTGTGGATACTACCAAGAAGGCTAAAACCAACGGCCTTATGTTCTTGGCTAACCACGAATCTGATTTCATATCAGCTTCCCATCGAGATGTAATTTGCTTTTCCATCTCTACCTCATAATCACTTATAAGTTGCTTAATTTTAAGCTCAGCGGCAAGTTTTTCTTCTTTAGATGTATGTAGGTTGTCTATAATCCCACCTACGCCTTTTACAAGTTCAGTTGCTCCAGAAGAAAATATGTTTGATAATATACTCATATTAATATTTTCTTTTCTTCTTCTTTTTCTTTGGTTTCGCTTTTGGAAATGTTGGCATGTTATCTGTCTTTATCTTTAATCATATCATCTATGGCTTTGTTATAAACTTTATCCGTATATGACTTGTTCTTATAAAACACACTTCTCTCTGAAGTGGGTAAGTCTTCCTCGCCTAATAGGATTCTATATATCCTACTAATCATTTGAGAGCATTTCCATGAAGTTTTAAATACTGAGTACTTAATTGTTGTTCTATTCCTGTGTCTCCAGGTTTCGATCCAACCTTCTCGTTTTAATCTCTCCCATCTGTTTTTATCCCATGAGTATGTGTAAACTCCATTGATAAAATCGTTTCGTGTAAATCTTCCTTTACAATCTAAATAAATTAATAATTCTAAATCTGCGTCTTTGATACCATTAGTCTTGCAAGCCCACTTTCTAACGAGTCTGTAATACTTAAGTATGTTCATCTCACGTAAATCTTGAGCGGTTAATCTCATTCTACTAAAACCACGTCTCCAGCTCTTATAACTTGGTATAACACATCTTTCCACGTAATACCGTGTCCAGCGTGCTTATCGTAATATATTACATCGCCATCTTTTAAACCCTCAGCTAAACTGCCACATGATATTATCTTTGCTCTTAAGTATCTATTATCAACATCAGTGTCTTCTGTCATTATAAGACCAGCAACCTTTTTAGGTTCTGTCTTTATCTTGTCTACGATTATATACTGGTTAATTGCTTTCATTCATTCTCATATTTGAAATTACACAATCTGCCGAGATGATAGTTGAAACAACTGAAACGGCATTCTTAAGAGCGGACTTGGTTACAAGTACTGGATCTATGATACCAGCTGTGATCATTGTAGCTCTTTCACCAGTTATAACGTCAATACCGTAACCCTCGTGATCTTCGTACCCATCCATCATAGTTATACCAGCATTATCTAATATAGTATAGAAAGGAGATTGAAGGGCTTTCATTAGGATTTTTTCACCAGGCGTTTTAGCCTTAACTTTTTGAGATGCGTTTAATAGTGCAACTCCACCTCCCGGCACTATCCCTTCTTTTAAAGCAGCTTTTGTTGCATAGATAGCATCTTCTATTCTGTCTTTCTTTTCTTTAAGCTCAACCTTAGAATCAGCACCTACTTTCACCATTCCAACAGATCCTGATAGCATAGCTAGTCTTTCTCTGTGTTTCTTTTGTATAAACGGGTTCTTATCCCATTTATCTATAGTTTTCTTAATACTCTCGATTCTCTCTTCCATCTCCTCTTCTGGAGTCTCAATAGTTAGCACTGTGTTTTTATCATCAGTAATGGCTGAGTAAGCTTCTCCCAAGCAATCTATGTCGATTAAATCAAGGTCATCGCCTAACTGCTCGTTGATTACTTTAGCGCCAACTAAAAAAGCAAGATCTGCAACGGTGTCATCTTTAGTAGGACCAAAACCTGGAAGATCTATAATATTTACTTTTATATTACCTTTTACCTTGTTCATAAGTAAAGCAGCTTTAACTTGTTGTTCAACCTGCGCCACTATTAATAAAGGACGCTTAGTCTTAATAACATGTTCTAATACTGTTTGTATTTTTCTTATGTTTGGTATTTCTGAAGATACTATTAATACTAATGGGTTATCAAGCTCACATATCTGCTTGTCCTTATCAGTAACGAAATGTGGAGATGTGAGTCCTGAATCTACCTGTACGCCGTCAACTACTTCGACATATGTTTCTTCAGTTGGAGACTCTTCCATTAATACCACACCATCTTTACCTACTTTAGTATAAGCTTCCGCTATAATCTTTCCTAGTTCTGTATCATTATTACAACTTATTGAACTAACAGATTCCAGCATATCGCCCTCGATCTTGACAGAAATCTTATCTAGGTAATCATTTACCTTCTTAAGACCGGATTTAATCCCGTCTTTAATTTCTCTTGTGTTAACATCACTTTTGTTAACTTCTTTTAACAGTGACTCAGCAAGGACGGTAGCTGTTGTAGTACCGTCACCCGCTTCTCTCACTGTGTTTCTAGCAGCCTCCTTAATTAAGGTAGCCCCCATGTTTTCAACCGGGTCAAATAAGACAACAGATTCTGCTACTGTTACTCCGTCTTTTGTTATTACCGGTAAACCTCTTGCATCTTCGTATATAACGCATTTACCAGAGGCACCTAGGGTTGATTTTACTGCTTTAGCTAGCTTTTCAACGCCAGCTACTATTTTGTTCTTTGCGTTATCGCCAAAGTTTACGTCTTTGACAATCTCGCTTGGATGATTGTATTCCATATATTAAATTAAATTTGATTAAAGTGTACTCTATTCGAAAGTTTTTACAACCTTTGGCCCTTTCGTAGCCTCTAACTTGTCTGTAAAGTGCTTAACACTACCGTTTATAGCAGTCTCTGCGCCTTCTATTGTTTCTCTACGTGTAACATCTTGCCATTGATCCTCTTTATCAGGGTTTAAGCATTCTGTTTGGTAAAATCCATTAGGTAATTGGGTTATTCTCCAGTTTTTCTTCTCAGAGAGGTGTTTCCAATGTTTAATTGTTGTTTCATTCGGTTTTTGGTTGCTAGTATACGTACTAGTTTTGTAATACAAATAAGTCATTTTGGTTTTATTTTGGTTAATAACTTGGTTTAGGGTATTTCCCTATTTTTTTGATCCTTTATATTTAGGATTATATTTTTTTGTGCTAAATCTTATTTTTTTTCATTGGTAAGCCATATTTTTTAGCTGCAATGTTAAATGATTTTTTATCTGTGTCAGATAATTTATCATACGCCTTCTTATTTGGAACAGCTTTTAATAGATTTTTTGCTTTTTCTGAGTACCCTGGTAATTTAAATGCCATACTATCTTTTGTATTTAGTTGATTTATTTCTAGACTTAGATGTCTTCTTCATTGTCTTCGTGCTAAAGCCCTCTCTCTTCGTTCCTTTACCATCGTTTCCTCTATTTGCTTTAACTGACTTAAATCTGCGATCTTTGTGATCATAGTCTTTGTCTTTAATATCTTTACCCTCTTTTATAGCTTTTCTACGTTTAACTTGATTCTCCGCTTTCTTAGCTCTTCTATCCGGTGTCATCGCTGCTTTCTTATCGCGAATAGCCTTTGCGCGTCTTGCTGCTGGAGAGAGTTTTTGTTTCATACTTAGTATGATCACATGGTAAAAGAGTAATTTACATAGTGACAATAGCCTATTACTCCCTATCTCTATATACTTATCTCTACTCCTAGATATTATACTTAGTATAATATCATTAAGGGGAGGAGTATTAAAAAAACAAATACTGTGACAATAGCCTATTACTCTAATACTTAGCTACCTAATGTCACATTTTTATGTTGTAAATATAGAACGATTGTGTTGCCCCCTATCCCCCTGGTACCCAGCCAATTACAAAAACGATTTTTATTTAGCCCACGGCCCCCTAAACCCGATCGTTTCCCCCAAACTTTTTGCGTTTCACTTTTCAACACACTTACTTTGATCGATCGAACTAACTAACTAACTTACAAACTAAATACGACTACATATGGATAATATAACTGTAACAACAACGAAGTTATTACATTAAATAAATTAAATTATGTCAAAAGAAATTAACAACATTACTACGAAAAGATTCGTAATCAGAAAAACATT
>Ga0208299_1002571_pt1 | contig 12135 bp, 17 predicted proteins | sample 15_taG_FD_184089 | JGI IMG/M metagenome (GOLD analysis project Ga0208299, IMG submission 184089) | Marine viral communities from the Subarctic Pacific Ocean - 15_ETSP_OMZ_AT15312 metaG (SPAdes) (version 2) | ecosystem: Environmental > Aquatic > Marine > Oceanic | place: Pacific Ocean | collected...
TTACGATCAGTATACACATGCACATTATTAACTTCCGTTATATTACTTTCTGAAGTTGATCGTGTTATTGTATATGCAAGAAACCTATCGTAATCCATCCAGTAAACTCTATCACCAGCGTAGTACATTGTATATGGGTCTAATACAATAGCAGTTGTTGGTAATGTCATTTCATTTTTATTACTAGTTACTTCTAATTTTCCTAAAGTGCGTGTGTGCCTCCAACGATAGTTAGAGATAAGTCTTTCAAACTCCCTATTAGCAATATTAACACACATCCCTGCATCTTCGGTCTGCCCAACTCCAGTTACATTTTCAGAGTCAGTAGCAGTTAGCATATCCTGTACTATTTCAAGGAGCGTAAGTTTCATAGCTTATCTCTTATGTTGGGGCAATAGTAAACATAACTGTGGCAATTACAGTATTAGTCGATGCTCCATTTGTAATCACTTCAAGTTTATTACCTATTGCTAGAGTTCTATTCGCAGATGGTGAAGATGAATCCACATCACCAGCAGCAGAGCCAGATTGAGTGATAGTAATATTACCATTTGTTACAGCCGTTCCGTTAATTTCAGTTGAAATAACTACGTCTGATGTTGCAATAGCACCGTTAATTATAGTTTGTATTTTAGTTATATTACCTGTACATGGGGAAGGTATCCAGACACTTGCAGCCGTGCTTACATCTGCCATAGTAACGGACAAGTAAATATTATTATCAGCAGCAGTCCAAGCTCCACTCCCAGAGCCATTAGCAATATAAAGATCGTCGGCGTTTGCAGAAGCCACACCCTTCGGCTCGTGCAAGTCTGCCCCAGTTAGTGTGGAATGTGCAGTAGCCATATTATTCTCCTTATAGTATGGGAGGGAGTATTAGCCCCCTCCCAACTATAGTTTACAGTTTAGCGGCCTTCATTCTCGTATGAGAGTACGAGTTGGAATACTCCAACACCAGTACTACCATCACGATCAGCCGTGACATGAATAATGTCACCTTTATTGAAGCGGCTAGTGTCCGTGCAGAGAATCTCTGCTGCACCATACGCTGCAACGGCAGTGTCATTATCCGTTCCTTTAGCTGCTTCAGTACCAGAGCCAATACCAAAGTACCCAAGTACATCGTCAGAGTTAGTCTTATTGATAAAGGAGAGTTCCCAACCAACAGACCCATCCATAGCTACTGCACCATTAGCGTACTTTAACATAGAAATTTTGCCATTGTCTTCAGCAACAATTTCCCATGTAAAGTCAGCAGAAGTAGTAACATCTTTCATGTATTCTACTACTCCATCTTTTAGGCGATTAGTAGCACCAACTTGGTCATCCCACGTAATATCCGTAGGAATTTGGGTACTTGCTAAGTATTCACCAGCACCCGCACCAGCAGCCGATCCAGCAGGAGTTCTTACTTGAGCCATTTTATCCTCCTAATCAGTCTGTAATGACTATAACAAGTGATTCTGGACGATACAGCTTAATGCCGTAACGCATAGTCACATGATATACGTCAGAACGAGTGTTGTTGTCATACCATGCATCCATATCAGGCATGGCCCTCATTGCTCCGATGAAGGCTTCTTCACCAAGGAACATATTAGCTACACCACCAGTGGCAGTTAAAGCACCAGCACTGGGGGCGGTTGCCGTGATAGCATCCGTAAGAGAGTTATCAAGGAATAACGACTCAAACAGATCAAATCCAGCAAAGCGACCTACATAAGCCGTACCGTTCATACCTTCTCGGAGATGAGCGTTAGAGCCATATACGTCTTGCTGAATTACATTACTGATCGTCTGCAACTGGTAAGTTACTTCTGGATCAACAAATGCACGACGGTTTCCACGCATTACTTTTGATTTATCCAAAGCAAGTTTAGCTTTTTGGATGTCAGCAAGAGCAATGACACGAGTCGTACCCGTACCAACATAGCGATGGTCAACGCCATTTATGGTATTAGGGTTGGCAGAGGTTTGTTCTGATTGCAAGTTGGCAATATCAGACTCTTTCTGCTCTAGCAGCGCACGAGTTAGTTTCTGGACAAAGTTGCTTTCTGCAACGCTAACATAAAAACTATCGTGACGAAACTTCTCAGGGATTTTAAAACCTGACTGATAGTATTTGTCGATAGTTAGCGTAAAGTTGCCCGTAGTTGGGTCATCTAAAGTGACTTGCGCCCCTTCAGAATAATTTCGCACTGTCATTTCTGACAATGTGGGGATGTTCAACGTATCGCCATCAGGAAACTCAGTTATCCAACGGACATGAGAATCCATCATAAGCTCTTCTTGAAGAACATCCTTAACCTCATTTGCCCATACATTTGTACGGATCAATTGAGAATTATTGGATGTGTCGAGAGCCATCTCGATTCCTCCTTAGTTAAGTTGCAAAGAAATCAACACCTCGTTCCGCAGCTTCGGCGGCAGCAACCTCCATCTGCTTACGGAACTCGACACTCTTATATAAGCGTGGGTTTTCTTTCCGAACTTCCCGACACTTATCCCAGGTTAGTACCCCTTCAAATGCTGGTACGCTCCCAGAAGAGTTGTTGATTGCTGGCGTGTTACTAACATCGACTTCTGATGTAGGAACAATGCCAGTGATGAATTTAACCATTGTATCTGGGTTTGTTCGACTCAGATTATCAATGACATCTTTTACATTTTTGTCATTACCAATGGCTTTGGAAACGGCTGCTTTAACATTAACTTCTGAGCCGTATATTCCGACCAATTTTTCTAAAGAAGTATTCACATTATTTTGAGCTTGTGCGAGTGCTTCTCGTTGTTCAAATTGGTCATTCACGATCTTCGCTACATCTTCCGTTTGAATTTGAGTCTCAACTGGTGCTTGTGGTGGAGCAGGAGTATCTGTACTCTCTTCCTCATTGGAATTACGAATTTCGCTTAGAACCTCGTTAAGAAGTTCTTTTCCACCTTTGTACTCATTCAGGTCAGATTTGAGTTCTTCAATATGTAAATTAGCGTGGTGGTACGCTTTTGCCAGTTCGTCTGTTGACTTATATTTTTTACCGTCACCTACTAGTTGGTCTACATAAGCAGCTTGGGTAACTTCTGGTTCTTTTGCTTCTTCTTTTGGTTGGTCAACCTCTTCTAAATTTTCTAGAGCATCGGTCAATGCTTCAGTCATTTGATAACCCCTTTAATAAATTTAAGATATTTTTAGCTTCGTATGCTTTTCCATCGTGAAAAGCTCTTTCTTCTCCATAACCCTCGGTAAAGGTGTTATCAAGAATCTCATCATATAGGTAATCCCGCAGGAATCCCAGGAGGTGCGGACTCCCCTTCGCCTGGGCCAGCACTGTCTCCTTGTCCTCCTTCTTCGGTAAAAGTCTCGACACCAGTGCCGGAGACATCTCCAACTCCAATTGGTTGCCCTTGGCTGACCTCTTGGAGTCGTTTAGCTTCTTCTTGAGCGATTGCTTGAAGTCGGACATCCTCTTTAATTCCTGCATAATCTTCTACAATCCCTTCATCTTCAATGTTAAGTTTACGTTCCCAGAAACTAGCTAACTTAGACCCATCTACATGCGCCCTAACTTTCGGGTCTTGCATTGGGCCTGTCATAAAGTTATTCATCTCTAGAGTTTCACGATTACGTCTTGTCCAGTGCCTTGCACCTACCGCTACAAATTCCCCTCGTGACAGAGCAGTTTGTTGAGCTAATACTGCTAGTGCATCAGCTTCAGCACTTTCTCCGAATATTTCAACATAATCTTCAATATCAAAATTGAGGAGCATTAATTCAAATGTTTCTTTAAGTAGACCTTCCAGCATACGTTCAAATAAACGTGCTTTATCAACGAACATCATTGTTGCGTTTTGATCTAACTTACTAACCTCAAATGCTGTCTTTTCACCAGGAGTACGGATACCTCTTGTTTCCGGTGGCGCACCAGCCATCTCCTCCATCATACGGTGATAGTTAGCAATTTGGTTATCGGCATTTAAAGCTGTAGCGTCAGGAACAATAGAACGCACATCAGAATCAACACCACCATAGTATATTGCCCCTGGTCTATATCCGTCTGAAGGTTCCATTACATCATCCCCTTTCACAAAGAGGACGGGTTGCGCTATAATATCAAATACATCTGCTTTAAGATTTTCTAGATGATCTATACGATATTGCATACCAACAAGATTATCTAGTGGACCTTGCGCCCATGAGTTATCTGGTCTAATACGCCATCCTGCATGATGTATCCCTGTAAAATTAGCAGGAGAACGGGAAGGCTCGTTACGTATAACATGGACTTTATCCATGACATATACGACTCTATTACGTTGTGTTTCACCAGTTGCAGGATTGAATACATCACCACGATAGATAAGTATTTCAGCCATATCCTGTTTAAAGTATTGATCGAAACCACCGTAACCATCCATATTTAGGCCACGATTTTTTATAACCTCTACCCAATCATCTATTCCTTCGGGATGTCGAGTAGATATGGCTTTTTGAATAATTCCCTTATTAAAACCAGCATTAGGGAATTTATTTGGAAAATCTTTTATATCCGCTACATGAAATTGTGTTCTTTCGATTTTAGCACTTTTATGGAATTTTTCACGAGGATTGAAAACAATATCCATTGGCGATACACGCTTCCAATCTGGTCCTTTATATGTAATGTTATTATCGTGACCTCGTTCCAGTACATAATCAACAGATACAAAACAATTACCGTAATCCACAAAATCATTTGCTAACTCCCTACCTACAGCTTCTCTAAATTTACGCTGTTCAAATTTGACCATTAACCATTTTTCCATAGCTGTAGCTACGGATGGAGTTATTCCTTTTGGTGCAGGGAAACGGAAGAATTGAGGCATTGATAAAGAAGCCTCAAAATATTGACTTTTAAGTGTGTCAGCTATTTGCGTAAGTTTTGGCTGATGTGTTCTATTTTTATGAATTAAATCAGCAGCAGAAGTACTATCAATATCAGTAGCATAAATAAAACGTCTTGCTTCTTCGTTTAGAGTAAGGGCATTACGCCGTTCTGTATTATAACGTGTCCACATTTCTGATATACGCACAGCAACATCATTTACATCTTCTATCGAAAGTGTGTGTCCACTCGTACTTGCTTTACTCATGCTGCGACCCCTCCAAAGCGTTTATGGAATTGTAGCACGTTTGTATTTTGATTATAACGCCTTTGGATTGGTTTAACCATTAAATCTATACACATAGCCCATGAATCCTTAGTATCGTCATGTAGGGGGTTTACTGAGACAAGTTCATCTTCTAGAACTTGACAATTACCCCCACGATAATGGTATATAGCTCCAGATTGGTAAAGAGGTTCCAATATACCATTTACCCTCGCAAACTTGCCTTCTGTATTTGGTGGGATATAAAGATCAATAGGAATACGTATTCCCATCTCTGTTAATCTATCTGCCAAATCTTGTGCCACGAGTCTAAACCCTGACACAGCTTCGATTCGCAGTTTTTTGAATATGTATCTTTCGTATGAAGATCGCAAACGAGCCAATATTTCGGATGTTTTTGCAGATTTGAATCTATCAATATCAATAACGTATCTATTCCCGTCCTCGTCAATCGCACCAACTGTAACGACTGTATAATCTGCGGTGTCTTTTGTAGATGCAGCCATATCAACTGCCGCATAGACCCATACTGGTCGCCCTTTAATCGTCCAAAGCCCTGCCACATATTCAACTTCTTCTTTCTTGTAGTATTTAAATAAATCACGGCTTATAGGGGCAGTAGACTTATCGTTAGGATCGTTATAGTATTGTGCGTAGAACTGTGTTATCTCACCTGTAGCTTCATACACAGCCCTTTTCTTAGCTAGAACAGTAGTGTTAAACCCAAAATATTTACCATCTTTGCGTTGATGACGAGGCCATAGGAACTCCCCATCGTCCTCTACATTATCCATCATCACAGTAAACATAGGTATTTCATTTACTGTAATATCACCATCTTCATTTTCTTCTGGTTCATCATATGCCATATCCATCATAATTTGATAGGCATCTTTAGGGTGGTATCTAGTACCAACTACAAACATGGAACTATCAGCACTCATAATAGACGCTGCTTGTGCTGCCCATGAATTAACGTCCCTACGGCCTGTTTCAGTATTATTTTCTGGTACGACAATATCATCTAAGATAAGTTTTTTACAGTGTTTCCCAGTAATTGTTTTCTCTAGCCCACAAGTCATAAGGGTAGAATCAACCACACCTTCGCGTTTTCGGTATGGATGATCTACCACTATAAATGTCTTATTCCAAGCTTCTCTTCGTCCTTCTTCTTCGTTAAGTAACCCAGGGAAATACCTCTTCATTATTTTGTTGTCTATAATTGATTTAATAAATCTTAATTGTTCTTCGGCCTTTTCAGCAGTCGCACTAGCATAAATGATGGTAGTAGAAGGATCACGAGTTATCTCCCAAGAAGCGTAAAAGGCAGCATAACGAGACTTACCGTGATCACGAGGCCAAAGAAGTAGACGATTTTCATTTGCATATTCCTGCGCCCATTTACACATTTCAACATGACAATGTGCCATTAACTGATAAGGAGCTACTAACCGTATAAAGGCTTCAAAGTTATTTACAGCCGTATTACGTAACTCTCGTTGTACTTTAGAGAGATGTTTGTAACTATACAGGCTATCGGCATCAACCCATTGCATTACAGAGTGCGCTTACCTTTTTTATACTTTCTTTCATGCCAACTTGAAGTACCTTCTACACCAGAATGTGCTGAATAACTACCAAACATTTCGGATAGCGACTTACCTATCTTATCCGACAAACTATTATCAGATAAATCAGGAACTTCGCCAGACCATTCATCCCCAAATCCTTTAATTTTAGGTTTAGTAGTTTTACTTGGGTTTAACCGTGGCCGTGGATGATGATCCCCATGCACACTCATTAACGGCTTTCCGGCTTTTACCCTTTCTGCGTAGGATGTACCTGTAACTGTGGCATCATCCTTTACAACCTCTTTTGCAATCTTTGCAGGTATAGTCTGTTTTACCTCATTAGGTACTTTCTTTACAGGTTTTTTCTCACTACTAGATTCAACAATTGGTTTGCTATTAGTTGAAATTTCTTTTTGATTAGGGTGACTAACCTTGTTTATCTTAGTTTGACGCTCTTCCCATTCGTTATGATCTTGTTTATCCCACATTTTTCTGCGATATGGTGTTTTTGTGTATGGGTGAGAGTAAACCCAATTTGAATACGTTTCACCTTCTTGGTCTATTCGACCTTTCGATCCGGTTCTACTAATATTTCTACGTATTGCTTTTGCTTCTTCATCTCTACCAAGCACCCAATCAACTGCCTTGTCAAACATAGAGGGTTTCTTTTCAGGTTTAACTTGCATAGCTTCCGCACCGATTGCACTTTCAGATTTTGTATACATCTTTTGTGCTGCTGGACTTAACTTAGGCGTAGTCCCTTGTTTTTTATGCTGTTCAGCTACCCTTGATCTAGCAACAGCCCTTCTACCCCCTTTTGTTTTTGTTCCAGAACCAACGTACTCATTAGACCTGCCATAATTGCTGACGAAGGGGGTTTCTGGGTATTTTTTCTGAGTTGTTGCTTCTTTATCTCTTTTCTTAACTGGAGTACCTTTAGGCTTTGCTCCCCTTGTACTCATCTGTTTAGGGTCTTTAATATTTGGAAAATCACCTTCCCTTTGAGCGAAAGGCTGTGCTGATGGACCCTGCCCTCTTGTAGGTTTAGTTTTTGACATATCAGTAAATGCAGAAACATCACGTTTCTTTTTCTTTACTGTTGTCTTTGCTTTAGGTACAGGATTTTTCTCGACAAGGTGTTGCCTTTGGGTTGCTTTAGGGCCAGTATTCTTGGCAATAGGAGCATCGGGTATAGTAGGTGTAATAGGCTTTACGTTTTTTCTTTCCAAAGCTTGCCTAGAAGTTGTAGTTTTTCTTTTCTTAGCAAGTTTTTTAATTTTTTTACCAGATTCAAGAGATCGCTCCAGTGATGTCTTATCATCCCCAAAAATGGACTTATACATACCAGCAAAAACGTGATCTCTTTTACCCTTTTTCTTTTTTGTAGTACTGGGTTTCCTTACATCTGCCATGTTACTTTACCTCAACTAGTTTAAGCCCAGTGGTATCCATAACACGGGCAATATCATCTTCGACTTCATCGTTAATACTTGCTTGGATTTTAATTTGGCGGTCAACTTCAGCTTTACTTGGCGCACCAACCTTACGAGGTTTATATCTACCTTCCGCAATCCACTTTGCTGCGGCTGACCCTTTTGGGTCTAAAGCTTGGTGACACAGATTACCAATAGCTTCAGAGCGTAGTTTAACTTCTACTTCAGCTAGCCAATCAATAAGTATCTTATCACGGAACTCAGGCCACTCTCTTTTTATACGTTGCCATTCGGCCCATGATCCTGCTAATGCTATCGCAGCATTGTATTCAGTTGGGTCAGCAATGGCAACAAACTGTTTACGCCATTCCTCTAAATCTTCAGTACCTTTATCATTGTACTGAGTAAACTTACCTTTAGATGGGAATCTAGAAACAGTCATTATACTCTTCTAGTTATTTGACGTTTAGCTTGACGGTCTTGAGCGCGTGTTCTAACCAGTAAATCAGGCTTATTACCTGATCCTGCGGTGGATACTGGTTTAGGGGCTACTCTTTTCTTTGGTTGTGGGATTTGAGCATCGCCACCGCCGTGAGGATCATCTGGTGTTGGAGGAGGGTTATTCCCATACCATGATTCAGTATCTCCCATACCCCCTGGTTTATGTGGATCATATAATCCAAGCGCACTTGCTACTGCATCAAGACCAAGCCCTATAAAAAAGCCTGGTGGTCCACCAGCAAGACCAGCTTTAGCTGCAATAAATGATCCTGCTCCACTTACAGCAGCTTTTCTTCCAGGGGCTTGAGTCCATTCTTGTTTCTGCTTATCCCATACACCTTGTAAACCGCCTTTAGAGGCACTTTCTTTCTCTCTTGCTTGCTGTAGGAAATATCTATCGGTGGATGGATGCCTATCAGCAGGTGTAATTGGATTATAGCCAGGGATACCTCTTTCTGCACCTTGTTCTTCAGTTTGACCATAAGGGCTTCCAGCATGATCTGCTCCTGCACCTAGTACAGTAGATTCTCCAGGTTCACCCACATCAGGTTGGTCGCCAAAATCCACTTCATTAAATGAAGTTTGCTGTTCTTCGGAAAATGCATCCCAACCAGCCATTACTTTTTCCTCTTATGGTTCTTATTGTTGTCTTGACTACGGTTCTTTTTATGGGAAATCATACGCCCTGACTTATGATCTGCTTCGGGTCTACGGGCTGGATTTCCTTGATTCCCTTTTTTAGGTTTGATTCCTTTACGCCTTCTTTTACGGGCAGACTCGACACGCTTCCGCTTGTGCTTCGCCTTCTGATTCTTCTTGCGTTGACGGATGGTTTCCTTAGACGCATTCTTTTTATATTCACCCCGTTTAGGCACTATCTTGGGAACCGTCGTGCTTTACCACGAGGTGGCAGTATACTAGGCTTATTCCCTTCGCCGTATGGCCTGGCCCGTAGACTAGCGAAAAAGTTCGCGGGTAGCTTTGGTGAAGAACCAACTATGCCTCGGGGGATTGGAGTCTTTTTTCCACGAGTTGGCTTCCAATCTTTATATACTTTTGGTGCTTTAGTACTATGTGGGATACTAAGTCGTTGCCCAGGAGATAACTTGTCCTCATGTGTTATTTGTGGGTTAGCTGCTTTTAGCTGCTCTAACGATACTGCATTATCCCTTGCAACAGTTGACATCTTATCACTAAAATACTCGCCACCTTCTACTGTATGCTTCGGCATATCATGTATTTCTCTACCACGAGTATCCTTAGTAACTCGTCCAGCCCATTTAGTAGAGCTTCCAGGAGTATGAAGTCCTAGCGTCTTATATTGCTTATACACATTTTTTCTAGGGTCCATAGCTTATCTCCTATTTCTTACTCTTTAAGCATCGTAGATGAGGACACCTACGAAGTTATCCCCAGAAAGTTGCTTAACGTCCACAAGGCGTAAAGTCTTACCATCATCAATAGTCTCTATCTTTGTCTCCATAGCTGCGATAACCTCTACGAGAGTACCTGTTGGAGTAAGATAATCTACTACTGCGTAATTAGCCATAGTCTATTCTCCTATTTCTTTTTCTTCTTGGAAGTCTTCTTCTTCTTCTTCTTTCTCTTCTTTTTATTAGGTGGACGGCCCACCTTACTTCCATATGTACCTTTGCCGTAGGGCATTACTGAATCGGTTCTTTGGAAGTTACACGTTGGAAGTTGGATGATTGTGCATTAGTAGCGTGTTTTGCTTCTGCATCCATTTTTAGTGCTTCCCACGGAATAACTGTACCATCGGGAAGTACTATTGCATGTCCTTGATTATCCATCTTATCCTCCTATTCTTCAAAGTCTTGTATTAATTCTTTTTGTTTATCCGGTTCACAGTCACATTCCGGTCCACACGTACATCCTTCTCTACCGCACTTAGGGCATACTTCATCATCTTCCAGGGGAAACTTATACACACTCATTTCCATCGCCCTCACGAATAACATTCCATTCATTGTATAACCTTAATAGTGTGGATAACGAATACAGCAACATTAACGGCAGTCCAGGCTAGAAAGAATGTTGTTATCATTTATATTAAGCTTTTATTTTTTCTTGAATAGGTATTTCTCGGATAAAGTCTGTAGCTACAATAACCCAGTGGTTTAAATTCTTTATCTTCCACACATCTGTTTTTATACCATCTGCATCTTTATAAGAATGAAGTTTAGTTTCAAACTCCATCATCATAGGTGCAGGTAAAGCTCCACACATACCTGCCTTCTTAAATGCTGTAAATATCTCTCCTGCCCTGTATACTGATTTTTCATCTGCCTTGGCTAGTTCCATGATAGCTTCGGATGAATTACAGGTAGCTCTTACAAGTCCAACTATTCTATCAGCATATACAGGAGAGGAGCAGAAGATGAAAAGTCCTACGAGCAATATATTTAAGAATGACCTCATGTGCTTTGCCTTCTGCCCCTCTCTATGATATCTAAGCAATTTTAAATTCCTTTGGTTTTAGTTCATCTGGCATTTCTTTATTCAATTCTATCGAAAGAATACCATTCTCCATCTTTATATTGCCTACTTCGATATATTCAGCTAGAGGTAATTCACGGTGGAAAGCTCTTTTAGCAATTCCATGCATCAAGTAGTTTTGTTCTTTATTCGTCCATTCTCCAGAAATTCTCAGTATATTACTATCCAGGGTAATTGAGATATCATCTTTACTATAACCAGCTAGAGATACATCTACACGAAAGTTACCTTCATCTAACTTTACCATATCCATGTGTGGGAACTTCTCCCTTGTAAGGTTTGTGAGCATATCACCCCACATATAACCATCAACAAGGATATTAGGTATATTAACACGAGTCATCGTATTCATAATTTGTCCTCCGAAAGCGACATACTTGCAGCCTTTCGCACTACAAGCTTCTATTTTCTATTATACTGCAAATATTGGTAATTGTCAAGCTTTTTTGTAAAATAAATTTTTTACTTGACAAAGTGGTTCTCAGACTGTATAATAGAATTATCGGTTGTACCGATAGTATATACTATATACCTTGAAAGGATATCAATAATTCATTGTAGAAATTCCTGAGTGACCTCTCTTAGAGGTCAGAGGGAACCTAAACCCCCCTCCCTGCCTTTTTATATACCCCGATAGACTAAAAATATATTTCCCAAGTGATAATGTAAGGTGCAAACTTACACCATACAAAAGCTATTGAATTAAACCAACAAACCACACGCAACATGGCGCAACGCTAGGCATCACAGCCAGCCAATGACAGCCAGCACCACGCCATACCAAACGCCAACCGATAGCGTACCGATGCAAGCGGTATCAGAAGGGGTTCCGGTATCATATACCTACCCCCCCAAATTTCGCCTCCGCTTACGCTCCGGCATTATAGTCTGCTTCGCAGTCTCAATACTAAGGCTCGCCTTGCGCCTCGCGTAAGGTGTGCTTACGCACAAGATGTTCGTCGGTATCA
>Ga0208299_1002573_pt1 | contig 12133 bp, 10 predicted proteins | sample 15_taG_FD_184089 | JGI IMG/M metagenome (GOLD analysis project Ga0208299, IMG submission 184089) | Marine viral communities from the Subarctic Pacific Ocean - 15_ETSP_OMZ_AT15312 metaG (SPAdes) (version 2) | ecosystem: Environmental > Aquatic > Marine > Oceanic | place: Pacific Ocean | collected...
TTGTTGTGGAAGCTGGGAGTGTTGAAGTGTCGGGCGATTAACAACAAAGTTGCGTGTGGACCTGAACAAAAAGGCATTTATTCTTTGTCATTTTACGTTTGCCAAAATCTTCATAACTCAGTCTCGGGATTGGCCATTTTAAAAGTAGGTATTTTAAAAAATGGATAGTAAAATCATGAGAAAACAGGAAACAGTAGATGACAAATATAGTTGTCGGACGTCAGGAAATTCTTGATTCAAACATGTCAATTCACGCCTATGAGCTTTTGTTCAGAGGTCAGGATTTTGACCTGAGCAGCAAGGATGGTTCAAGCGAGGCCACCAATCAGATAATTACGGACACTATTCTTGAAATCGGACTTAATAACGTAGTTGGTAACTCAAAAGCATTTATTAATTTTACCGCCCAAAATCTGTTGGAAAAAATACCACTTTATTTACCCAAGGATCGCATCGTTATCGAGGTTCTGGAAAGTGTGGCAGTTGATTTGCGAATAATCAGCGCGCTTAAAGAGCTTTCTAACGAAGGGTACACCCTTGCATTGGATGACTTCCAGATGAGTTCAGAATGGCGCCCACTTCTGGAGTTCGCTCATATTGTGAAACTCGATGTGCTAGCCAACCCGCTACAGGAAACTCTGGATCTAATTAAAGAGCTCAAACCATACAACCTGACCATTTTGGCCGAGAAGGTTGAAACTCATGAAATGTTTGAGTTGTTTCGTGATGCAGGTTGTGAGCTGTTTCAGGGCTTTTTCTTCAGTAAGCCAAATACTGTTAAAGGCCGGCGAGTAGGCGTTAATCATCTCGCTGCGGTGAAGCTGTTAACACTGGTAAATGACCCTGATGTTACTTTTTCGGAGCTTGCCTCAATCGTTTCTCAAGATGCTGGTTTAAGTTATAAATTGCTTCGTTATATTAATTCCGCATTTTTTGGCCTGCGAAATAAAATGGAGTCCATAACACACGCTGTATCTTATCTGGGCCTGAACGAAGTAAGACGTTGGGTCAACGTTTTGACATTAGCTACATTGTCAGGCAAGCCCGGTGCCAGTTTCCAGCAAGCGCTGATCCGGGGAAAAATGTGCGAATTGACTGCGCTTCAGTGCGGAGAGCAGGCGGGAAATCTATTTCTGATAGGAATGTTGTCTTCTCTTGATAGTATGTTGGATATCCCCCTGGCGGAAGCATTGGAGCAGATGCCAATTGGTGAGCAAATGCGACAGGCGATTCTTTTCCAGGAAGGTCCTGCTGGAGATATCCTTAATGATGTTCTCTCTTATGAACGCTGGGAATTGGCACATGAAAACTTAACCTGCCTAAGCCCGGAAGAACTTGGCAGCCTGTATTTGAAAAGTATCGAATGGGCCAAAGACGCCTTTGGTCAACTATAAATACCGAGCAGACATATTGCTGGTTTAATATAAAAAATCAGCTGTTTTATGTGCTGATATGTGAGAACGATCATCAGGTTTTTAGCTCTCTGGTCTTGGTAGATATCCTTCGCCTCAACAACGTGTTTGTTTTCCCCGACTCGGTATGAACAGAGTTTGGAGGGTGCTTATCACCTGATGGCAAGCTAGAAAGGCAACAGAGTAATCTGGGTAATCTGGGGTGTTATCTCGTCTCCAAGTGAATAAATCGGGTAAATCAGCTAACTTGAACCTTCGTTATCCTACAAACCAGACATGTTTGTGTCGGCCAATAGTAATTGAGATAATAACAAACTACTTGTGCGCTATGCCTCAGAAGCAAGCCACCTGTCAGCCAGGATCAACCCCCATTTATGACGGATTTAAACACCAGTAGGTTTGCCAGGCGGGCAGACCATTTTCGTGAATTTCACCGGCTCAGCTTGAGCCGATATCATTCCTACAGCGAGCTCTACGCTGATTATCTTAAAACGGCGATGCGCTTATTCGATATGCCGACGGGTATTGTCAGTCGAATCCGCGGTGATCAATATACGATTCTTGCTATTGAACCCGGTACCACGGGCTTGATCACCGGAGATACCCTGCCACTCGGTGAGACCTATTGCTCGGTAGTCGTCAGCAAAGACTCGACCATGGCGGTCACCCATGCAGCAGAGGATGTTGCTTTCTACGGCCATCCGGCTTACCGACAGATGCAACTGGAGGCTTACCTTGCCACGCCTATTCACGTTAATGGAGGAATTCATGGCACCCTGAATTTCACAGCTCCAGAAGTCCGAGAGCACCCTTTTGATGACATTGATATAGAACTCATTGAACTCATGGCTGGGCGAATCGGTCAGGTCATTGAGCAGCATCAGGTCGATCGTGAGAGACGGGAAGCTGTCAAACGGTTGCGTGACAACATCAGGCTGTTTGAGAGTGCGTTCGAATATGCCCCGATCGGGATGGCTTTGGTGAGTCCTGAGGGCCGCTGGTTAAGGGTCAATCGTGCGATTACCAAAATTTTAGGTTATACGGCAACCGAATTGTTGGCTATTGACTTTCAGGCCATCACTCATCCGGATGATCTGGATACCGACTTGAAGTTTCTGTGTGAAATACTGGCGGGTGAGCGTGACACCTATCGGATGGAGAAGCGGTATTTTCATAAGGATGGGCGTGAGATTTGGGTCCTTCTGAGTGTTTCAGCGGTTCGCGACGAGCAAGACAATCCAGAGTATTTTGTTTCACAGATTCAAGAAATCACGGCTCAGAAGCACGCAGAGGCGGAGTTACTCTGCCGTCAAAAAGAGTTGGAGTCAGCGAATCGAAAACTAAAGCTGTTGTCCGCCACGGACCCACTGACTCAACTTGGTAATCGACGTGCACTGGATAAGCGGATGCAGGAAGAGTTACAGCGTAGTTCGCGAACTGGGGAGCCGCTCTCGCTGGTGATCGTGGATGTTGATCACTTTAAACATTATAACGATACGTACGGTCATCCCGCGGGGGATGTGGCACTCCGGAAACTGGCTATCGCTCTCAAGCAGGTGGCTCGGATAACGGACACTGTTATACGGCTAGGCGGTGAGGAGTTCTTGCTCCTGCTGCCACATACTGATGAAGCTGGTTGTTATACAGTGGCAAAGCGCCTTTCCCGGTTAGTTAGTAAACTGGATAATCTGGAAGCAGCGATTACTGTGAGCACGGGAGGAGCGACACTGATACCCGCCATAGGAACGACACATATACCCGAAGCAGACGCTCTGTTAAAGCAGGCCGATGATGCGTTGTACCGTGCCAAGCAAGAGGGAAGAAACCGCCATTGCCAGTCGCCATTACTGACCTGCTGAAACATCTCCCCCTCAAGCACTGATTACATTCCGGTAATCTGTTGGGGACAATAAGAGATATGGTATGCCGAGCTCTTGCAGATACGCAGCGGCTTTACTTTTGAAAGCCCATCTCGATTGTTGAACGTGGTTTTGTTCCTAAGGTTTCTAGGCATACTTGCCCACTACACGAGGGGCCCGAACACTGGAAGGTAGCGCCTGAGGAAGAAGGATGAAGGCAACTACCCAAGAGCAGTTCACCGGACATCAACCAACTCTGCCGTAAACCTGGCCGGGCCAGTGTCATCGCAGCCGTAAGGACCGTGAATACGCTTATCGCCGAGCTCCGGCCCAGCAGAGCGGCGATCAGACGACCGGTCAGGCAAACCAACCACAACAGGAACCCGCACTGGATTCGATGCACATGAATGGCGGAACGCTGCCGTCAGATAGTGTTTACTCCGATCGAGAGGGTTCCTCTCGACTGACCTGTTCTATTAGTTCTTCCCGCAGTTCATCAAATTCTGTCGGTCGCTCCGGCTCTCCTAGGTGATCACTGCTGTCCAGTAGCCGCAGTAACCGCTCGCGGGTCATGGCTTCGTGTAACTCCCGCTGGCGACGCTCAGTACGCAGGGATCGGAGCAATGAAGAGGCCATAAAAATCATCAGAATCATAAATGGAAAGGCCGCCACGATAGAGATGGTCTGAAGCGCTGCCAGTCCACCACTGAGTAGCAATACACCAGCCACCAGTACCTGAATCACACCCCAGGTCACGCGCGACCAGCGGCTGGGCGTGAGCACACCCTTACTGGTAAACATACCCAGCACAAAGGTGGCGGAATTGGCCGAAGTAATCACAAACAGGATAATCAGCACCAGCATCAGAATACTGACAATCTCCGCTCCCGGCAGAAGTGCCAGGGTGGCAAACAGGGCAGAGCTCATCTCTTGCACTACTGCATCGCCCAAGGCTGCACCCTCAAATAGTTCAAAATAAAGCGCCGAGCCACCAAAGGTCGAAAACCACAGCACACTCAGCAGTACCGGCATGCCGATCACACCCATGACAAATTCGCGGATGGTTCGACCGCGGGAAATACGTGCAATAAAACTTCCCACAAATGGCGCCCAGGAGAGGCCCCAGGCCCAGTAAAAAATCGTCCAGCGCTCTACCCAGTCATCGCCGGTATAGGGAGTCATCACCAAACTCATGCCCATAATATTGCCAAAATAATCACCGATAGCGTTGGTCATCGCGGCGGTAATGAAATCGGTGGGACCGGCAAAAAACACAAACACCAGTAGCGCACCCGCCAGCAACATATTTAAATCACTGATGTAACGCACGCCACTCTCCAGCGGCGCCAGCGCACACACCAGAAAAATCATTGAGATACCAGCCAGAATCATCAGCTGCTGGCTGGCACCAAAAGGCACATCGCTCACTGACACCAGCCCACTGTTAATCTGAATAACACCCAGCCCCAGCGTGGTAGCCACACCAAACACCGTCGAAACCACCGCCAGAATGTTGATCAGATGGCCGCGGGCACCATCCACCCTGTCACCCAACAGGGGTCGAAAAGTCTCACTGATCAGCCCCGGGCGCTGCATCCGGAAGCGTACATAGGCAATGGATAACCCGACCAACGCAAAATTGGCCCACTGGTGAAAACCCCAATGAAACAGCGCGTAGCGCATCGCAGCCCCCGCTGCCTGGGGACTACGAGGCTCGGCCTCGCCAAAAGGCGGACTGACAAAGTGGCTCATGGGCTCTGCCACTGCCCAGAAGACCAATCCCACACCCATGCCAGCAGAAAAAATCATCCCCAGCCAGGTGAAATAGGGGAATTCCGCTGCTTCGCCGTCAGCCCCCAACCTAATATGGCCATAATCGCTTACAGCAATACTGATGCAGAACAGCAGAAACCCACTCGTGGCAAACAGATACAGCCAGCCAAAATGCTCGGTTGTAAACTTCAGCCCAATGCCAGCCCATGCCGACAACTGCTCGGGATTGACAGCCCCCAGGCCGACAAAAGCTGTCAGCAGTATTAACGATGTATAAAAAACCCAACCGGGACGCTTGTTCATGGTGAATAATCCAAACAGCGTAGAGCAAAGAAATAGCGCGGTGATGAACTTAACATAGCTGGTGATTGATGGCTAAAAGGCCGGGTAGTTATTTGCCAGTGCAAAATTGCAATTTTTTATGGCGCAGCAATTTGTTTTTGAAAAGACTCCTGTGTTTGTCCGGTCTTAAGCTCCGAAAGCCTGGTTGTTTTGATACAGACAGATAGTGGCTTCTACTATCGATTTGATCTTTAAATTGGCGGCGATGCAGTATCCAACAGAAGGTAAAAAATAAAGTTTAAGTTAGTGAGCTCTGTCAAAAACTGCAATGCCTTCTTCGGTATACGCTGGTTCACCCTTTACCACCAAAAGCAGATGTCCGGTTTGCAATTTGTCATTAAAAACCAGTGTAATTTCGCCTACGAGTAGCGGAGAGATCGACTCCACCAAGCCGCGAGCAATGCTGGCATCCTTAGGGCGGGTATATATGATCACATCATCGCCAGAGTCAAAAGTGGCAGTCGGAGATTTCGCATCGGCACGGAATTGCCCTAAATTGTAATGTGCCAACAGCCCGCCAATGGTCTGCGCCAATTGATGCGTCTGCTGGTGCGCACCCTCTGCCGTAGCGATCACTTGGGGTCCCACCAATTTGTATTCCGCGCGCAGCTCGGAGAGATTGTTCAATATCTGTCCCCTTGTAACTTCGGACAGTGGTGCTGAAACCTCGAGGTCCGCGTAATTCGCTGGTTGATCAATCTGCAATCTTTGGTAATTTTCGGTCTGTGACAGGGTGTGAATTTCCGCACTATAACGATTGTCACCGTTACCAAAGAAGTAAATCAACAGCAGCGCCAACGACACCACAGCGGGGACAACCCAGGCGTATTTGCTCGCCGACTTGATTCCAAACCATCGCTGCAACATAAATTGGTTACCTCCAGGTATCAGTTCAGGGCTTCGCCCCGATTGAATTGAAAAAATGCATCTGTTGTCTCTCTTAGAGCATAGTTTAAGACTGAAAATTTCAGCTTGAACTAACGCCGAGGGCCGACTGTTTAAGACAGCGACTGCTTCCTCGCCTAACCGATTTTCTCAAGTGTTTGCCATTCCCTTTTGAGGTGGGCTACCAATGGTTTCAGTCCCGGCTGTACCGGCTGAAGCCGCGCCTGTTCTTGGGGGTTGTATCCCGACTTTTGTATTGTGGTACACCTCAGTCATTTTTAGTGGTGTTATCGGGGATAGTTCACTCAGTATAGGCCATGCTATTTTTTACTGGCATTGCTCTATGACGTAGTACAGGCATATCCCTCAGTAAATTTATGTAAAGACTCCTTGTCGAGCTCTCCACAAATTGAAATATGGGCTTCCTGTGCTAGGCTCAATGTAGGTCAGCACATCACAAACACCCATAAATTAGCGTGTTGAAACATCCAAAGCCGAAAAAAGCCACAATTATAAAATAGGGAAGTTGGTGCTTTTCTCTTTCCAGATTGTTGTGGCTATTAGCAGCTTGGGGGGCAGTCCGCCCCGATCTTAGACGCGAATTCCGAAGGTTTGAACCGGCTTAAATTTTTAAGAAAATGGGTCAACGATATGAATAGTAAGAAACATTTTACCAGTAAAAAAGTGGTTGTCCTGGTTGCCGACGATTTTGAAGACAGCGAGGTCAAAGTACCTGTGGAATTTTTCGATTCCCAGGACCTGGATCATGAATTTATCGGTGTTGCGGCCAGGAAAAAACACGCGGGTAAGCACGATCATGAAGTGGAGACCCAGAAAGCTGTGATGGGTGCCGATATAGAGGATTACGCTGGTTTGTTGATTCCTGGCGGCCATGCCCCCGACAGTATGCGACTGGATAAGGATATGGTGTCTTTCGTCAGGTCCTTTTGCGCTTCGGGCAAACCAGTAGCAGCCATCTGTCATGGACCCCAGTTGCTGATAGAGGCTGGGGTAGTCAGAGGTAAGACTATGACTTCTTGGCCCTCTGTGGCTACTGACCTGAAAAATGCCGGCGCAAACTGGGTGGACAAAGAAGTGGTGGTGGACGGAAACCTTATCACTTCCCGTAAACCGGGCGATCTTGATGCTTTTTGCCAAGCATTCGGCGAGCAGCTAAGTAATCTAGAACCCGCAGCTCTCTGAGTGATGCGCCATAGTTGTTTTCTGGCAACCGCCGTTCTTTACTAACCTCATTCTAAAAAGCAATTGTCAGGATTTATCGCATTAGATCCGTTTGGTTTTACGTGGAAACATGAGAGAAAAACGACCGCGATTATTATCGGATCCACTAACAATTAAATCAGGAGCTAACTCATGGCACAGCAAGCCACATTGTACCGAATGGAAACAGACGATCATATCTGTCCTTTTGGCTTAAAATCTCGCAGTCTCCTCATACGTAACGGATTCGACCTGGATGATAAAACCTTTAATTCACGCGATGAGGTCGATTCATTCCAGCAAGAGTATAACGTCGACACCACCCCGCAAATATTTATTGATGGCGAGCGAGTCGGTGGCTACGAAGAGTTGAGGGATTATCTGGGATTGGAGCAGGAGGGTGATAGCGGTACTACCTACAAACCGGTTGTCGCCATATTTGGCTGCTGCTTTTTGGCTGCATTGGCGTTGATGTGGGCCAATGCAGGCAGTTTTTCTTTTGCCACCCTGCTAACTTGGTTTGTCGGTCTCAGTATGCTGGTATTGGCTATTCAGAAACTTCAGGATGTCACAGCATTCACAAACCAGTTTGTCACCTATGATCTGCTTTCAAAACGTTTTTTACGTTACGCTTATTTTTACCCGTTTGCGGAAGCATATGCTGGGCTAGGTATGTTAGTTGGTGTTTTGCCTTGGCTGTTTGCTCCGGTCTCACTTTTTATCGGTACCGTCGGCGCAGTTTCAGTATTCAAGGCGGTCTACATTGACAAGCGGGAGCTTAAGTGTGCCTGTGTCGGTGGAGGCAGTAGTGTGCCATTGGGGTTCGTGTCCCTGACTGAAAACCTGTTTATGATATTTGCCGGTATCTGGATGATCATGACCTTCTGATAATGACCAGGATAAACCTTCACTTGTTCATCAGGAGCCATGGTTCTTCATCTGGTCGATCACAGACCTTGAATAGAAACTCTCTTATGAGTGTGGAAGGTTCTCTGGTCGTTAAATAGAAACGCTTTTGTGCCAAATGCGTAGTACCTGCAGGATAGCCAAACGCTGATGTTAGAGCAGGATCTTCCTGATAAATAATTAAGTGAAATCTGCTTTTTTCAGGCGGCGTCCAGTAAATGGACGCTGAACCAACCCGCCGGGTCTACCCAGAAGCGACGGGGCTTGAAGCCTGTCTCTGCAGCCATTGCCTGAAAACTCTCGATGCTGTATTTGTAGGAGTTCTCGGTGTGAATGCGCTCGCCCGCCTCAAGGTATAAAGGTGTCTCGGCCACCGTGACAGTTTGTGATTTCAGGCTTTCCAAGTGCATTTCCACACGACTTTCAGCGTTGTTGAAAAACGCGAGATGGCGAAAAAATTCCCGGTTAAAATTTCCGTCAGCAAGGCGGTTAGTGTGATCAAGTATATTAAGGTTGAATTGGGCGGTGACATCGGCACTGTCATTGTAGGCGGCGTTGAGAATGGTGTTCTTCTTGCGCAGGTCGACGCCGATCAGCAGGGCGCCATCATCGCCGCAGGCGTCGTGCAAATGCCCCAGAAACATCCGGGCCGCAGTAGGTTCGAAATTGCCGATAGTTGAGCCTGGAAAAAACAGTAGTCGCGGCGCATCGGGCAGGGTGTTTGGCAACGGAATATTGTTGCTGTAATCGGCGCATATGCCGTATACAGATAGCCAGGGGTATTGCATCACTAACTGGTGGGAGGCGCGAAGCAGGTGACTCTCGGTAATCTCCAGTGGTACATAGGCCGCAGGCCTGAAGGCATCGAGCAGCATGGTTACTTTTTCACTGCTACCGCTGCCCGGTTCGATCAGTACCCGGCCGCGTCCTACAGTTTGTGCCATATCTTTGCTGTGCTGGCGGAAAATCTGACCCTCCACCCTACTCAGATAATACTCAGGCAACTGTGTAATTTGATCGAAAAGGGCCGCGCCCTTACTGTCGTAAAAAAATTTTGGTGCAATACGGCGGGGGCTGGCTGTCAGGCCCGTCAAGATTTCCTCGCGGGTATTCTCGGTGGGGCGTGGCTGATAGTAAAGGCACAGTCTCTCATTGACTGCGGGCCCTGCTACCGGACTGAGCCCGCAGTCAATGAGTTGTGATACCTTATCCATGCTGTATTTCCATGCTGTTTATCGTTGAGAGCGGGCGAGCCTGAGACCACTGAACTGCCAGCGATCGCCAGGATAGAAAAAGTTTCGATAGGTGGCCCTTACATGATGGACGTCGCTGGCGCAGGAACCGCCCCGCAGCACCATCTGACCACTCATGAATTTACCGTTGTACTCGCCAATGGCACCTATGGTGGGCTGGAACCCGGGATAAGGCGAATAACTGCTCGCGGTCCACTCCCAGACATCGCCGAACAATTGTTGCAACCCCGGGGTTCCCTGATCGGCCGGGCAGGGGTGGTAAATTCCTGTAGCCAGCATGTTCCCGGTTACCGGCTGATTAGTCGCGGCAAATTCCCATTCGGCCTCGGTGGGCAGACGTACGCCGGCCCAGCGCGCATAGGCATCTGCCTCGAAGTAGCTCAGATGGCAGATAGGGACATTTTTTTCCACCGGCAATTCACCGCCCAACGTATAGTTCCACCACATGTCGCCCTGAAGGCGCCAATAAAGCGGTGAATTCCACTGTTGCTGTTGCACTCGGTCCCAGCCATCTGCCAGCCAAAGTTCTGGCCGTCGATAGCCGTCGTCTTCAATAAATGCCATATATTCGGCGTTTGTTACTGGGCGTCGGGCGAGGGCGAAGGGTTCTAGAAATTGGCGGTGGGCAGGGGTTTCATTGTCGAAACAGAAATTTTCGTCACTGGCACCGATCATTACCAGCCCCCCTTCAAATTCAACCCAATCCTGGTCTATACCCGCACGGCTCATATTGCTTTCCGGCATAGAATGGTAAACCGGTTTCAACGGATTGATGCTGAAACTGAATTTCAGATCGGTGAGCAGCAACTCCTGATGCTGTTGTTCGTGATGTAGGCCGAGTTCTATACGGCGGTAGATTTCAGAATCTGTGGAATCGGCATCCAGAAGTGTCAGAATGGCGTCATCCACTTCACTGCGGTATCGATATACTTCGTCCACTGTCGGTCTGGACAAAAGGCCCCTTTGCGCGCGGCTGAAGGGCGTGCCAATGCCGTTATAGTAGGAGTTGAATAAGTGCTCGAAGGCTGGATGCCAAGCGCGATAGTCGGTGGCAAAAGGACTCAGAATAAAAGTTTCGAAAAACCAGGAGGTGTGAGCGAGGTGCCATTTTGGGGGGCTGGTTTCTGCCACTGCCTGCAGGCCGAAATCCTCGAGAGCCAGAGGGCGACAAAGTTCGATGGAGTTACCCCTAACTCGTTTAAACTCTTTGACAAGGTCTGTCGCGTGCAACATCGTTGTGCCTTATTCTTGGGGGCTTGGTTTTCCACCTCGACATGGATCGTGCAGGTTTATACTGCCACTGATGGCGACAGTGTTACTATGCCGCTCGACGTTGACCAAGCCTCCGCGGGCGGAACACTGGCGTACGATAAATCGGGGCTGGTGCCAGTAACTGCCCAGAACTACGCAGGCAGAGCCAGTGACACTGTCTTCCGGGTTGCCATACTGTGGCGCGAAATAACGCATTAAAAGGGTAGCTGTTGGATCACCAGGCGCCGCTGCCGTCGCTATAACTGCGCGGTGCGTTTCCCTGCTAAGTCTGTCGATGTCTGGCTGCAGTTTTGTTATATCAAAACCATCAGGCCAGCGCAAAATCCAGTAACCCTTGTCATCGCCTGCGATGGCGGCGGATGTCGGCGGCAAGTCGAACCAGTCACGGGGAAAGATATCGACGGGTTCACAGGGAACCGGCGCGCAGTGCAACCATAATCGATTTTCCTGATCAATACGAAGTCCATAGTATCCTGAGAGCGTATGCACCGTTTTGGGCAATTCGTGGTAGCGCTGAAAAACCGCCGCACTGGCCAGCAAACCGTGACCACAAAAAGCAATGGGTATGCCCCGGTTACAGCAGCGCACATGGAGCTCACCTCCGGTGTGCCATGCCCAACAGGTCGCTTCACTCTCGTCGGTTTTGGATAAGGCTTCGACAGTGCCCCTGCCGGGCGATTTGCCAGCAAGCCAAACGGTGGCACGGGTCCCCGATGTGCTGCTATTGCCAAACAGCGAAACTCGCAAGTTCACGAGATCGAGGGAAGGGGCCTCATTCCCGTCCCGTGCCCTGTTATCGGTCACGACTGGCACATGGAAAGTAGCGGCTGGATTTCATGGGTTCCAGTATAGCAATCGGACCTTCGCTGTAAAAACATTAACGTGCTGTCGGTTGATCGATAAAGGTTGACTCCTGTAAGTTTCAAACCTACCAAAATGGTATTTTCATACATTTTTCGGACAAAAAAATGGGCCGCTCTATGCAGCCCATTGTTACCGTGATCAGGACCCGTTAAAGATTGGGATCCGTCGAGAATTGTGGGGATGTACGTGGCTTTGATCCGTCAAAAAAAGTAGTGACGGAGGTGGCTTTCAGGATTTTGTGGTCAAAAAAGCCACGCTGAATGGTGCCGGTAACCGATACGTAGTCGCCCACTTTAAGTTGTTGGTAGCCTGCGTTATCAAGCGGATCATAGGGCATGGTGTTTAC
>Ga0208299_1002574_pt1 | contig 12133 bp, 13 predicted proteins | sample 15_taG_FD_184089 | JGI IMG/M metagenome (GOLD analysis project Ga0208299, IMG submission 184089) | Marine viral communities from the Subarctic Pacific Ocean - 15_ETSP_OMZ_AT15312 metaG (SPAdes) (version 2) | ecosystem: Environmental > Aquatic > Marine > Oceanic | place: Pacific Ocean | collected...
GCATTAATGTATTCACAAGAAAATGGAACTGATGCAAATGGTGCAGCATTAGAATCAGAATTAAATTCTGGAGCTTTTGTTATTCCTCAAGCGGGAGAAAACTTAATGTCAGTTAGAAGATTTATTCCTGATTTTAAAAACATTTCAGGTAATGTAAGTGTAGATTTATTATTTAAATTATATCCTACATCAAGTGTTACAACTATATCTAGTACAGTTACTCCTACAACTAATAAAGTAGATACACGTGCCCGTGGACGACAAGCACAAATTAGTATAAAGACTACAGGTATAGGTGATAATTGGCGATATGGAACATATAGAGCTGATGTAAACCCAGACGGAATGCGATAATGTCACAGATAGTTTTACCAAGAACCCCTCAAGGTTCAAAAGAATATGATAAGGTTCAAATAGATAAGCTAGTTGGTAACCTAGAACAACTAATTTTATTGCTTAATAGTACTTACACACCGGAAACGTTGCGTAATGATGATGAGGCATTTGCGTGGTTCAATGGGTAACGTATATACAAATGCTAAAAAAGATTTAGCTACAAATACCAACCCTGTTGTATTATATACAGTGCCTGATAAGGTACAAGCGGTAATTAGATCTATACGAGTTAGTGATGATTCAGGGTCTGGTAGTACTATTACAGCTACTATTACAGATATAGGTACAAATGTATTTAGTTTAGCCTATAATGTGGCTGTAGCCGCCAATACACCAGTTGAATTATTGACAGAACCCCTTGTAGGACAACAAGGAGAGATAATTACAGTGACACCAGGACATGCAGATAGGCTACATGTGGTACTTTCTGTTCTTGAAATTAGTAATAATACTTGATATAAGGAGTAAATATGCCTATAAAAGATGATAGTGTAATAGAGTATGTAGAGATCAACGGGGAACAAGTTCCTAAGGTTGTTGTCCCTGCAGAAATAACTATCACTAACACGCTAACAGGTAAGGAATACGGTTCAGCTAAAGAAGCTGATGATGACGTAGCTGATCCTGCAACCGACACGAAAGCAGAACACATCAGACAAGATGTAAGAGTTAGTGTTGCTATCCATAAAATATTAGAAGGAATAACAGGAGACGTTTAGAGTGGGATTTTTTGATTCAGCAATTAAAAATATAGTTAAAAAAGCAAAACCTTTATTACCAATTGCAGCTATGGCAGCTGCTCCTTATTTATCACCTAAATTAATGGCAATGATGGGTGGTGGAGGAAAACTGGGTGGACTAGGTTCACTACTAGGAGGATATGGTAGTAAGTTTGGTGCCATGCCTATGCTTCTTAAAGCACCTGTAACTGGTGGTTTAACAAGTTATGGTTTAGCAAAATTGATGGGGCAAAAAAATCCAGAGAAAGCTGCACTGTATGGTGCTCTTTCATCTTTACCATTTGCTTACATGAAAGCGAATGCTTTTGCTAATCAATTAGATGGTAAAGGTGGTATTAGTGCATTTGATGTGTTGACACAACGTGGTGGATCAGACTTTATGATTCCAACAGGAATGGAAAATCCTCGTATGACTGGATATGGTACACCTCCAGTACAAAACAGAATGGGCGGACCAGGATTCCCTCACGAAACATTTACCGGGGGATATGGAGATAGATTCCCAACTTATTCTCAAGCAGGAAACCCTACTTACAAAACAATGCCTGGTATGGAATTTGAAGATTTATTAAGAAATCAAACAGCAAGAAAAGGAATTTTAGGAAATGAAATAGCAGCAGGCTCTTTTGATTTAAGAGCAGCAATGCCATTACTTGCAGGATATTCTGGTGGAGAACCAGATGAAGATCAAGTTAGAGACGAAATGAGAAGAAGAGAAAAAGAAAGAATGAAACAAATGTATGAGGATATGACTAACCCTTATTACAGTTACGTTCCAAGTAAATTTGAATTTACTCCTTACGCTGATGGCGGAGAAGTAAAAGGCTATGCTAACGGTGGTTCTGGGATGATGTCAGATCCTATGAATTATATTGATGAAGAAAATATTAATGTAGAAAAAATTGTAAAAGGTCCAGGATACGAAGGTATAGAAGATTTAGATATTTTTGAAGAAGCTTCCGTTGATGACAGGAGAGGTATTGGAGTAGATGAAATGCGTGGTCATTTATTAGATGGGTATGGTAACATAGATCCATCAGATATTATGAAAATGGATGACGATGAAATAATAGAAATTTTTAATGAGATTAATTCTAAGTACATGTATGGTAGTGTAGGAGGCGAGATCAGTGGCCCAGGTGGCCCAACAGATGATAAGATTCCAGCTATGCTAAGTGATGGAGAGTTTGTTATGACAGCTAAAGCTGTTGAAAACTTTGGTGATGGTGACAGATACGAAGGTGCAAAAAAGATGTATCAAATGATGAATACTTTGGATCCTAAATCAGAGACATTAGCTGAATCAATGGAGGAAAAGGTTACGTAAAAAATGGAGTGGAGATTTTTCGAAGAGAAAGATCTTTATTGGATTCAAAAAGTAAGTGAAGACTTCCTAAAAGAATCTGCTTGGGGGAATAGAGTTGAGATTAACAAAGAAAAAGTTATAAACTATTTCTTTGCAGCAATGAACAAACCTAATATGTTTGGGATTGTTTCGTTGAAAGAGGAAGAACCAACAGGGTTTATGATAGGATGTTTGTTGGAGTTTCCTTATAGTAAAGATAAATTTGCAAAACAACTGGAACTATACGTAGTTCCTAAGGAGCGAGGAAAAATGACTGGTATACAAATGATGAATAAATTTATAAACTGGTCAAAAATGCAAGGAGCACAAGAAGTTATTTTTGATGTTTCTACACAAGTAGGTAGTTTTGATAAACTAGCTCAACGTTTAGGGATGGAAGAAGTAGGAAAAAGTTATAGGAAAATATTATGAGCATACCAGGATTACAATCCGGAACAGATCCATCTGGCACTACCTTTGGTACCCAGTTTACAAGAGAAGCCCCACAGATAGAAGCACGTAAGCTTCAGTTAATGGATACTGCTTCAGGATTTGCAAAAAATCCTGTTTCTATTCCAGGGCAACAAGTATCGGATTTTACTAATTTACAAAATGAAGCTTTTACTCGTACACAACAAGGGCTTGGAAAATTTCAACCTTATTTAAATAGTGCTACTCAACAATTATTAGGTAGCACGGCAGCTTATGATCCTACGACTGCATATAAACAATACATGAATCCTTATCAAGATGAAGTGATAAGTGGTATAGAACGACAGTTTGATAAAATGGAAAGTCAAGCTAACTTAAGTGCCGCCCAATCAGGAGCTTTTGGTGGCTCTAGACAAGGAATTCAAACAGCCGAGTTAGGTCAACAAAGAGCGCAAGCTGTAGGACAAGCACAAGCACAAAATTATCAACAGGCTCAACAACAGGCTCAAGACCAATTCAGTAATCAAATGCAAAGACAACAAACTGCAGCTCAAGGTCTTGCAGGATTAGGAACACAACAACAGGCACTGCAACAGGGGGATATAGCATCAGCGATGTCAGCAGGTTCTGTACAACAGCAACGACTACAACAAGTATCAGATGCACAATATAGACAAAACTTACAACAATTGTATGAGCCATATCAACGTCTTGGTTTTGTTAGTGATATCTATCAAGGGATGCCTTCTAGTGGTATGTCAACAACGATGGGAACATCGCCCATGACAAATCCATTAGCACAAGCAGTTGGAACTGGTATTACAGGACTAGCAGGATATCAAGCACTAACTCAGGGTAGTTAGTATTATGGTTAGACCTATACTAAGACCTTTATTTCAAAGAATGGCACGTGGTTCACAAGATCCTCGCGCTAGGATGTTTGTTGCGGGAGGACTTGGTCCTTTAACAATAGATAGTCTTACAGATACATCACAAATAGATATTACAGAAGACATTACAGATATTAATGTAACGTCTAAAAATGAACAACCTCCAGAAAATGCTAATAATGCACCAGTAGGACCTACTGAAAATTCAGTAAATCAAGCTAATCAAGAAGAAAATAAAAATGTAAATTCTATGGATAATAATGCTACATCAGATTCCACAGGAGCGGATGAAGCTTCCACTGATTTATCTAACGATCCAGACATAGCGGATTATATTGATAATGATAGTGTTCAACGTATTAACAATTATAAAGATGTTATAAAAAAGTTTTTAGGAGAATCCTCTGGTGGAGATAAATTACAACAAACGGCTTTACTTTTACAATTAGGCACAGCTTTAATGTCAGGGAGAACTGATCAACCTGGTCTTCGTGGATTTTTTGATGTGGTAGGACAAGCTGGTGCACAGACAGCACCTATGTTATTTCAAATGGGAATAGAAAAACAAAAAGCAGATCGTGAAATAAACGCAGCTGCTTTAGATTTATATTTTTCACAAATGGATAAGATGAGTGATCGAAGTGGTCCTTATGTTCAAGTATATCAAAACTATAAAACAAATGCTGATGGATCCTTGGCTATAGGACAAGACGGTCAACCTATTAAATTAGAAAAACCTTTAAGGTTAATGACAGTGAAAAGAACAAGCCCAGAAGAAACTAAATTTTATGAACTTAATAAAAATTATGGAATGAATTTGTTTGAGTTTGTAGAAGCTGGTGAGGGTACAGGAGCTTACGGCTTAAGTTATCCTGATCAATTAACTGTAAACAAAGATTTAGGATCAGACGCCAATGCTCAAATTAAATATGCTAACTATGTTCAACGTGGTTTAATACCACTAGCTAATGAAATACTTCCAATGATTATAGATCGTCCTGATCTTATTGGTGCTTCAGGTGAATTTGGAAAAATTGTAGGACCACTATCTGAAGTTTTTGAAGAATTTACAGGAAGTGTTATAGCGGGAGATTTTGATTCAACTGATCCTACAGGAGGGGGTTTCGCTGTACGTGAAAATTCTAATGGAACAATGAATGTAAACGGCATAGAAATACCAGTCTTTATAGATAAAACAAATAAATATGGTGGTAATGGATTAAATCAAGATAGGTATGGTACGGCGTTAGAAGATGGTGGTTATGGTGTAGATTTAGATGGAAACCCATCTAGAGCATATGTAGTCGCAGATTCATTTACTAAACTTTTACAATCTGGTGGTGAGAGATCAGTATTAGAAACTTTTGAAACAACATTAGGTTTAATGTTGGCAAGAGACAGACAGCCAACTGGACGTATGTTAGCAGACGTTCTTCGAAGATCATTTGCTGATGTTAAATTAACAGGGATAGGTGGTCGTACAACGGACCAAGCAGTAGTTCAAAACTACATGCGTATTTACAACCAACTATATGATAACATGGCAGGTGCATTAAAACTTGCAGGAATGAATCCTGATGACAATCCTGACTTCTTTAAAATTGAAGGTTCTAAAAACTTAGAAAATTCTTATTACAATTGGTTACAACAACCACAAAACAAATCAGAATATTTAAGACCAGATGTAAGTGGAGGTCAAACGTATCAAAGTTGGATTAAGAGCACGCAAGGGAATATAGATATGAATCATCAAGAAGATATGGAAAAAAATAAAGTAACACATCAAAGCTTATTGGAGAAATGGGGCTAATGGCAAATAAAAATTATCAAATAAAAGAATTTGAAGAAGCAGCTTCTAGTTTAGGAGCTAAAGATAAAGAATTTGTAAGTGTAACAGAAGGTGGTGTGCCTCAAACTAAACCCGAAGAAATTGCTAGTAAAGTTAGAAAAGGATACCAGCCTGCCGTTCAAGCAGTGTCTGCACCTTTTCAAGCATTAGGTAACATGTTAATTCCAGGTGGTGCGCCATTTGGAAAAGATAATCCTTTTATCAATTCACAAAAAGATATGGACGCAAGAGCTTCACAACTTGCTAACATGAAAACTTATAGAGAAAAAAGAGATAGTGTTAGAGATAATGTAGTAAATATTATTCATGCAGCTAAAGAAAAAAATCCTAACATGACACCAGAATTAGCGGCTGAGTTAGAACAAGATATTAATAACTATGTAAGATCCATGGGCCTTAGTTCAAAAGACTTTATAACAGCTACACCTAGTACTTTGTTAGCTGAAGATGAATTTGGTTTTTATACGTCTAGTCCTAACCCTTATCCTGCAATAGAATATACACAAGAAGCAATAGGTGGAACTATTGGATCATTAAAAGGATACAGAGCTGGTCCGGTTGTTAAAGATGCCTTTGGAAATTTTTTTAAATATGGAACAAAAGGAACGGTAGATAGAATGAAAGCAGGTTGGGCTCGTTCCGGTACTAAAAACATCAAGGCCCCAGGACCTTGGTGGGCTAAAGCTTTAGGTTTTGTAGCTGGGGGTGCTATTGGAGTTGGTGCGGCTGACTATGGTTATGAGATGGAATTAGATATTATGAACCGAGCAGGTGTGGCTAAAAAAACTTTACAGATGAGTGATAATCAAATTAAAAATTTAATTGGTGATATGATTCCAGAACTTGCAACTTTTGGTCCAACTGGGATTAACCGACCTGATCAAACGGAAAGAATGAAAAGTGTTGTTAAAGATATGGTAATAGATGCAGGAGTTTCTAGTATATTTTTTGGAATTAGACCTGCTTACTATGGATTAAGACGTTTTACAGGAGGTAATGTTTTTGGAATGTTTAAACCAAGAGCTGGTTCCGGTGTACAAACAGGTACTGATATTTTATCTGCTGAACAAAGATTATATGGATCAGGTAAATTTAGTAATTTTAATAGAGTTGATCCTCAAACTGAAAAGTTTGTTGCTGCAACTTTAGGTCCTAGAGGAGAAGATGTAACAATGCATATACCTCTTGTAGGAAAAGCAATAACTCGTTTAATGAGAACTCCTATGTTTAATTTTTTAAGTCCTTCTGATTTAAAACTTCCATGGAATAAATTTGAAGATTGGTATAAGCTTAATCAAATAAAAGGAACTAATGTACAAAGATCAGATGTAGGATCACCTATCTTAGCTGGTGGTGTTAAAATGTTTGGAAGAGCCCCCGTTATTGGTGGTGCTATTTATAAAAACAAAGCACAACAAATGGATGCTTACATGGATCTTGGTGAAAGTATTATTCAAAAATTAACGTTTGCTCCTTTAATCAATGTAACCGAGCACGGGGTACGTGTACAAGATTTAGCACATGCAGGAGCTAGAGGGTTTATTAATGCGGCTAATTTAAAACAGAATGCATTATTAGATGCAGCGAGAAGTTATGGAGCTGTAGTAGATGATACTAATTTTGTAAATTTAGCAAAAAGAATTTATGAAAAAGGAATGGCACAACGTCAAATTGTACCAGGAGATACTCGTCAATATGGATCATCTGCAACGTCATCGCAAGTTGCTAAAATTACTCCTGAACCTATTTTAGATTTTTTAAAAAAACAAGTTATAGATCCAGGCGTAGCTGGTGCAAGAACAATAGAGATGTATTATGGACTTCGTTCACAAATGGACGAGCTATATAAAAAATGGATGAAAAATGCTGATGGTGAAAGTCAAGCAGACATAATGAATTTATACAAAGCCTGGGAAGCTGACATTGGAAAATTAGCTGATTCAGGTATACCTGAAGTAGCTAAACTATGGAGAGATTATGAAACATTTGTAAGTAATGGAATGCTTATGTTTGGAACAAAAGCTGGTAAAGCAATGACAGGTGGAATTGAAAGATCTGGTATGGCATTAAATCAAATAGACCCAGATAGACAAGCCACTAATTTATTTCAAACTGTTGTTGATATGGCAAAAGCAGACCCTGCAAATGCAGCACAAAATTTAGCAGTGATGAAAAACATTGTGGGTGATAAAGCATACTACCAAGGTTTAGGTATTTACTTAAACAAAGTATTTAATAATTCTATTAAACAAGTAGATGGTGCAGAGTTATTTGATGGGCAGGCATTTAAAGAAGCTCTTGGTTTAGGTAAAGACAATCCACTTGGAGATTTATTTAAAAAAGCATTACCTGGTCCACAAGTTTCTAAACTTGTTAAAAAAAATCAACGCACAGGAGAAATTTTAGAATTTGATAATGTAAACTTTAATGAAGGATTACGTTTAGCTAACGCAGTAATGCCAGACGGTATAACTGCAAGACAAGCAGCGCAATTGCCAACGCAGAAAGACTTAGCTGACTTTGCTACTGTTATGGAAGCAGCAGCTAAAAATGGTATTCCACAAATTAGTACTTTCATGGCAAGACGTGCCGTGATGGGTGGTATTAGATCTGGTATTGCATCTGCAATGCCTCAATCAGCTTTAGGTATAAAAATGAAAACTGGAGCCGCAGCTGGTGCTCTAGGATCTTTTACTGGATGGGTAGTTCCTGTAGGTTTAGCATACGCTGTAAGATACATGGGTGGTATAATGACTAGCCCTCCTTCTCTTCGTGCTTTTACAAGAATGATGGATGATACTCTTCCAGAACAAACTAGACTTGCTAACTTTGTTAGACTTGTAAGATTGCGTCCAGAAGAATGGAAAGAATTTGATCGTGAATTATACGAAGTAGAAAACGATCAACGATATAGAGAAACTGTAGGAAAGAATGTAGCACCTGTTAAAGAAAGCGCACAAATTTTTAAAGAAGCTATAAGTGATATCTATGACAAAGGAAAAGGTATAGCAGAAGATACAATGGGTACCCCCGGTAGTTCTCCTATAAATAAAGCTCTGGATAGAATACAAAATCCACCTGCGCCAGAAGCAAATTTCTTCGCTGATGAAGCAGACATGTCTAGTCTTGGTTCGTCAATACTACAAAACCCTAACATGAATTCCGCAGCTGCGGCTTCTCTTTATGAAGGAAACTTGGACCAAGCACTTGCTAATCAAGTTGCTCCAAGGATGGCAGCAAAAGGTGGATTAATATCTTTGGTAAGTTAATGGACAGAAAAAAAATAAAATATCAACAGAGTGAAGATCTTGGAAGGGAAAATTATGGTCAACATAATATGACCACAATCTACGGTGATCCTAGAAAAGAATTTTTAGAGAAAATAAAAAACTTTGCTCTTTTTGGAACTGGTATAGCTGATAGATTGAGAGTAGATCCAAACATGAGACCATATATGACTGATATGAATAAAGTATTAACTATAAATCCTTATGAATTAGGATTGCCAAGTGCATTTCCTACTTATGATGCAGGGGACAATAGATTTTATAAAAGTTCTTCTATACCAATAGGAGAAAAAGGTAATATAAATTATGGTTATGATTACGATGTTGATAGAGGAAATTTTGGGTTAAGTTTAAACTTTAATACTCCTTTTGATTTATTTGCTTTAAAGAAGTTAAGAGATTAATAATGAGCATTAGAGACGCAATATGGGTAGTAGGAATTTTTATAGCATTAGGTGCTACATGGGGGATGACATCGCAAAGAGTTAGTGCAATGGAAAAAGACATGGATAGAATAGAAGAAGCTTTAATGATGTTCACCAAAATAGAATCAAGGATCGCTGTCATAGAGACAGAAGTTAAAAACATAAATAAAAAATTGGATAGATTATGATTGATATGAATAAACTTTTAGAGTCGGTTAAGAAACACGAAGGATACCGTAACAAGGTATATCTAGATACCCTAAACAAAAGAACCGTGGGCGTCGGACATCTGTGTGTAGAAGACTTTTGGGAAGATGATAAAGAATATGAGGAAAAATTCCTCATGACTATACTGGAACATGATTTACAAACAGCAATTAAAAGCGCTGAAAAATTATGTGAAGGTTTAAAGATTTCAGATGATGCAAAAATTATAATAATTGAAATGATTTTCCAACTTGGGGGGAACGGAGTTTCCAAGTTCCGGAAAATGTGGCAGGCCCTTCAGCAAGATCCACCCGATTACGCTGAAGCGTCTGTCCAAATGCTTGACTCACGTTGGGCAAAACAAACTCCTAACCGAGCTCAAGAAATGTCTGATCACATGAAACACTGCGGCTAACTATGGTAGTAGGACACGATCACGAAAATAGAGCTGATAGTATTTATAAATATAAATACAATGATAAAATCTATGATGATAAATGGGAAGCTTATAAAGATAGTCCTTATTATCATGAGGAAACAGATGACTATTCTAGTCTTCCTCCTTTTTTTCTACAATCACAAGATTATTTAGATAACACACCTACGGGTAACTTTGGCTTTGTAAATGTAGGACCTGGTTTATTAGATTGGTTAGAGGATGCAAATGTTGGAGAGTATGATGGGGAAGATTACCGTGATAGGCTTCAAGGTTACGAAGGTAATTATTATCCTATACACGAAAGACCTGAAGGATATAGAGATGAAAGATTTGCCACACCACGAAGTTCTAACGCAATGAAAGTTATGAACCCTAGTCCTTATAGTGACCTAAGATATATTGATGGGGTTGATACGTACGCTCCTCCGTCCATGCCTTTAGGAGAATGGTTAATAATGGGTGGAACAGAAGATGAATACAACATGATAAATAAATTAATGTATGGAAGAACAGATGTTGATGCAAAAAGATACGCAGAAGCTGACAGTGCTTATGACAGGCTTTATTTTAATGAAGGAATGAAAGTAAACACGGAACTTAATCCTTACAATCCATCTAGTAAATTTTTTCCAGTAGAAAAACATGAAGCAGCAAAATTAGGAGCCCAAAGATATGTTGATGATAAACAAACTGTTTTTGATATAAGTGATGAACCAGTCAGTTTTAATAATATACTTGGAATATATAATGATAGTCAATATCCTGGACAGGTAGGAATGGATAGAACAAATTTAGCAAGTAAAAATGTTGATGCGTACGGAAATTTTAATGAAAAAGGGTATTATGATGATTCAATGAGCACTTTAGGACACGAGTTAATGCATTATTATCAAGGTGACTACGGATATGGTGACAGAAATAATGATAATAACGCAGATTTTCATGATATGGTATATTCTTTACAAGATATGTTTGAGCCTCGTTATATGAGTTCTCATAATTTAGTAGACAGAGGACAAATGGAACAAATAAGAAACATTCATAATGATTCAAAAGCTATTAATAAAAAAGATGAAATTGATAGAAGACCAATGAATTGGCGTGGAAGAAAAGGTGGCGGACTTGCATCATTTATGCTATAAGCATGTGTGCAATTAATTAAGAAATATAATTACGCAGAATTAAAAAGACAGGATGGAGATTCCCGTCTATATCTTACACCTGATGGTGAAAGCTTACCTTCTGTTACAACTGTTCTTAATAAAACAAAAGATAAATCATTCTTAAAACAATGGCGTGCAAAAGTTGGAGAAGCAGCAGCTGAGAAAATTATATCTGACGCTGGTAAAATTGGAACCGCGCTCCACCTATATATAGAACGTTTAGTGAACGAAGAAAAATATGCAGATCTTACGAAAATAGGAATACAAGCAGAAAAAATGGCAAAAAAAATAATTGAAGAAGCAGGCGCTGATATAACAGAAGTGTATGGCTCAGAAGTACATTTATACTATCCTCATAAATATGCCGGAACTGCTGATATGATTGCCATGTATAAAGGTAAGCCAACTATTATAGATTTTAAACAAACTAATAGACCAAAGAAACGTGAATGGATACAAGACTATCTCATGCAACTAGCTGCATACGCCCAGGCACACAACGCTTTATTTAATACAGAAATTGAACAAGGAGTAGTTCTTATGTGTTCAAGGGATTTAACGTTTCAACGATTTGAATTGACAGGTGAAAAGTTTACTAGAGCTTCTGATGCTTTTATGAAAAAGTTAGACGTATATAATCAATCTATTCTTTAAATCCAACTAGCTAATTCTTCTCCATTTATTTCACGCGCAATATTAACTTTATTTCTTAGTGCTTTTATTATTTTTTCATCAACAGTTCCTTTAGCAACTAAGTCAATATATAATACTTTATTCTTTTGACCTATTCTATGTGCGCGGTCTTCTGACTGTATTCTTTTCTCTAAATCATAATTATTAGAATAATAAATAACAGTGCTCGCTTCTGTTAAAGTAATACCATATCCACCAGTTTGAGTGTTTCCTATAAAGAAACGAACTGGGTTTTCTGGATCTTGAAATTTTTTTATACAAGCTTGC
>Ga0208299_1002577_pt1 | contig 12126 bp, 14 predicted proteins | sample 15_taG_FD_184089 | JGI IMG/M metagenome (GOLD analysis project Ga0208299, IMG submission 184089) | Marine viral communities from the Subarctic Pacific Ocean - 15_ETSP_OMZ_AT15312 metaG (SPAdes) (version 2) | ecosystem: Environmental > Aquatic > Marine > Oceanic | place: Pacific Ocean | collected...
TTTGGCGCAAGCGTAAGGAGATGCTGGCATTAATGCAGTATTCTCGTTTTGTGGGTGCTCTGGGTTGTCTCCAAACATCTCTGACGAGGATGCCTGATAAATGCGAGCATCCGGGACTATGTGTCGTGCCGCCTCTAGAAGGCGAAGTGTACCCATGGCGATACCATCAACGGTTGACTCTGGAACTTCGAAGGATACGCGCACATGAGACTGTGCCGCTAGATTGTAGATTTCATCTGGTTTGTATTCTTGCAAAAGGCGCCACATGCAGCCTGCATCGTTTAGTTCGAAATAACGCATTTCAAAATCTTCATGTCCGAATATATCATCTAGCCTTTCTGTACAGATAACCGATGTGCGGCGTTTCAACCCAATTACCCTATAGTTCTTTTTGAGCAATAGTTCTGCAAGATATGAGCCGTCTTGGCCGGTTATGCCAGTTATTAACGCCGTTTTCAAACTATTCCTCTTAGGTTCGGATAATTTAATATAACCCATTTACAAGTTTCTGTCAAGGCTTTTTCGAAATCTGTATAATTTTCTTGCTTCCATCCAAGCTTAATTAATTTAGAATTATCCGATGGCTTCCTGTGCTGCCCTGTTGGCTTCGATGTGTCCCAAATAATATTTCCACTAAATTCTAATATACTTGCAATCTTTTCAGCAACTTCCTTAATTGAATATTCTTGTGTGTTGCCGACATTTATTGGCTCTGGATCGTCGTAATTCTCCAGCAGGAACATTAATATTTTTGCCAAATCTCTCGAATAAGTGAATTCTCTTAGTGCGGATCCATCTCCCCACAAAGTAACATCTTCATTATTTAATTTCGCCTCGTACATTTTTCTTATAATAGCCGGTATCACATGGGAGCTTTCTAAGTCAAAATTATCGTTTGGTCCAAAAAGATTATTTGGAACAGCAGTTATAAAGTTGCAACCATGCTGCTCTCTATATGCACGAGACTGCACCTCAAGCATTCTTTTTGAATAGGCATATCCGTAATTTGAACTATGAGGCCGGCCGTTATGTATCTGATCTTCCGTAAGCGGATAATTGACTTTATCTGGATATATGCATGTGCTTAAGAGAGAAACCATCTTCTTAACTTTATATAATTTACACGACTCTAGTACATTCATATTGATCATCATATTGTCGTAATAGAAATCTCCCATCTCGTTCATGTTTGCTTGTATTCCCCCAACTTTGGCAGCCAAATGAATGACATAGTGCGGCTTGAAATATCCTATAGAATACAGGGCAGTACAAGTATTATCTCTCAGATCAACTTTCTTGCCGGTATAGCGACACACATCGCTTCTGCCCTTTGGGCCAATGATCCGAAATTCTTCTTCGCTCACGACATCTGTTAAAGCTTTGCCCACCATCCCACCTAGGCCTGTCACATACATTCTCTTCCTTTCCATATTATATCCTCAAGCTGATGTCTTTGGGTATTGGAAACTTTAAGTCCTTCATTTTAATTTTTTTAACTGTTGGCTTCCTTGTTTTTGCTATCTCATAAGTGCTTCGGCGGGGCGAACCAACATGGACTATTCCACTCTTGTCGCTTAGTGCCTCTTGCAGAACCCTTGGGGCAACTATGTCGATATAATCTTTCGTTGACCACTGATCGACCAACGCCATATCATAAGGAAAATCATGGCCGTAGAACGAAGTTCGTATTACTAAGTGGTTTGGATATGTCCGGACAATCAGTTCGGCGGCCCCTTTTGACTTGGCATAGCTCGACAGCGGGTTAATAGGAGCATCTGTGTCATAGTTTCCAGTCTTGCCATCAAAAACATAATCCGTAGAAATGAACACCAGCTTTATTCCCCTCTTGGAGCAGGCCTTAATCACATTAATGGTGCCGGCGACATTAACATCGTTACACTCAATATAGTTATCTTCGGCCGCCCTGACATCTGTAAAGGCAGCAGAATGAATGAATATGTCCGGAGTGTGCTCATCAAGCTGTTCCTCGATGTGTTCGATAGAAAGAATATTACACTCTTCGCTCGTGGGCGCTACGATCTCCGGCATCAACTTCCTCACCTCAGAGCCGAGGGTGCCAGTTCCGCCTGTCATGAAAATTTTACTTTTTGAAGGTCTCAGAACCACTTATATAGACCCTTTTCGTGCTCAGGCTGCCACCCAAGTTTTCTCAGCTTTGAGGAGCTAACAGCATATCGCAAATCTTGTCCCCAGCGATTCTCGACGAACTGAAGCATATCCTCCGGACAATCATGCCACATTATGATTGTATTGGCCACTTCTAGATTGGTCATATAATTCTCGGCAGCTATGTTATATATCTCATTCTTAGCGCCTGATTCGATGATGGAAAATATTCCTTCCACATTGTCTTTTACATACAGCCAGTCCCTAACATATGTTCCATCGCCGTGAATTGGTATTTTCTTGCCTTTCGTTACACAAGAAATACATTTTGGGATCAGCTTCTCTTCGTACTGTCGCTCGCCGTAATTATTGCTGCTTCGAGTTATAATATAATCAATCCCATATGTACGGTGATATGCCAAAACAAGCATCTCGGCCGAGGCCTTAGTTGCAGAATATGGATTACTTGGGCTTAATTTGTCTTCTTCTCCAAATTCCCCCTCTAAGATGTCCCCATATACTTCGTCTGTGCTTATATGGAAGAATAGCGGCCGTTCGTAAGCTGGCTTGCCTCTAACTAATTCAAGCAAATTATGTACACCAAGAATATTGCTTTTAATAAATGGATCCGTATCGTTGATAGAATTATCTACATGGCTTTCGGCCGCGAAATTAACCAACACATCACATGATGGCAAATGTTTAACCTCGCTAATATCTTTTTTAATAAACTTATAGTTTGGGTGTTTATCCCATGGCAGACTCGCGTTTGATGCGTATCCAAGCTTGTCGATATCGACTATACTATGGCCGTCATCAAGCGCCTTCTCAACAAAATGGCTCCCTATAAAGCCTCGTCCTCCTGTTATAACAAATTCCATCTCTTGCTCCTTTAAAATTTTGGTGCTGAAGTATATTCAGCAAATGTTTGTGAATTTAAATCTCTATCTGACATTATCATGTCTTTTGGATCCGTTTGCCATGGGATCCCAATCTGTTCGTCAAGTGGGTTGATGCCCGACTCTCCATTTCTATTATAAAACGCCGAGCACTTGTATAAAACGCTGGCTGGGCCGGAAATTACCTCGAATCCGTGGGCAAAGCCCGGTGGGATCCAGACAGAAACTTTATTTTCCTCACTCAACACAATAGAGTCATATTGTCCATATGTCGAGGATCCTTGTCTGATGTCGACAAAATAATCTATAATTACACCTCTTGTCACCCTCACAAGCTTGCCCATGGGCGCTCCCCACTGATAATGGAGGCCTCTAATGACATTTTCATGAGAAAAAGAATGATTATCTTGATTAAAATTTTCTTGAAGAGCCTGATCCATTTCTAAGCTATACGACTCAAAGAATATCCCTCTTTTGTCGGAAAAAACCTTGGGCTCAAAAACTTTAATGTCTTTAAATATATTTTTCATCTTATTCTTTCTCTTTTATCAGGTGTTTAAACCTATCTCTATTCTCAACAATATAGCTCGGAAATGCATCGCCCATCTCAACAACTTCAAATTTAGAATCTCTGAAGAATACATCTTTATTTTCTTCAATATTGTTATTGACATTCATTTTATAAAACGAATTATTAAACTCTTGATGACAAGAACATTCAATTTTTAACAACACTCTTTGTCTTGCTGTCATTTCTTTGTGACCGCCGACATATGTAAAGTGCCATCCGGCATCGTCGACTCGGCGGCCAGCTTCTCTCATAGAGGGGTGTCTCAATTTGTCGACTCCGTGTTCTTTAAGAAACCCATAGTTACAGATTTTGGTTCCTAGCCACTTTTTGTCAACAACGCCATCAAACTCGCCACTGTGAGAAAGAAGTTTTCCGGAAGTTTCTTTAAGATTAAAGTAGTAGTAATACATGTCCTGTGCCAAGTGAAATAGAATATTTGGCTCGTAAAACTCTTTAAGGTTTTTGATTCTGTCGATGTTTGGAAATTCGTCCAAGTCGCTTGTAATAATTATATCATCATCAGCACAACCCTTTAGTCCTTTTATGACTGAATTCCTCTGGTGTTGGTCTGTCCGGAACGGATCAACCCCAATTAACTCCGGAGGAGTATCATCCACCACCACATGTATTATCTTGTGGCCAAATCTCTCAAAAAGCTCCTTGTTATCCTTGTAAAACAAATTCTTTGAAATGCCAGAAAATGTTACCATAGATTCGCATAACACGAAATAGTCAACCACTGGATCTAAATAATTTAGCCTTATTTCTAAAAGATCCAGTTCGTTGAAAAATGGGAAACAATCATAAATTTTTGGCGCCATCACTTACCTCCTTTAGGGCCATAAATCTCAGCATGCGATTCTTCGTACATGTCTTTCTCTCTCTTGCATTCATCATAATCAAAAAGGCTTCCATCTCTATCCAAGTATTCCCACCCTTTTGTCAGAGAGTCTCCCTGTGCCCAAAAGCCATCTGAAATATTATGTTTCCCCCAATATTTTGGCGCAATAACATTTATTATTTCATCATTAATCCATGTCGGGATCCAAGCGAAACTAGAATTCGACATAATAATATTTTTCGCATTTCTAACAAGAACCCAATCTATTTCGCCGTTGTAGTGATAGACTGAGAGTTCTGGGAACATTCTTTTGGCTGTATATGGATCATCTGTGACGACTTTAAATTGCATATTTGGATTGCGTTGTTTCATTATTTTCATAGCATTATGCCAGTATGTCTGCGGCAAAAACAAGTCACCAATAGGAACATATTCTCCGCCGCGGAATGCCAAAATGCAAATATCTTTCTTTGAAAGAGCATATATTTGCTTGTCATCTCTCACCCTAAGCCATTCCCTAACTTCATCCTTTCTGCCTTCAAGATATTTTTCAGATTCCATATTGCCATCTATTTTTGTATTGTCTGCGATGCCGGCAAGATGCGGATCGTAGAGGCGACAATCACAATTAAAAACTGGATGTATAAGTGCCCTTTCTTCGTAATACCTTTCAATCCCTTCTGGTAGCTTTGTAGGCGGTCCCCCTTCGGGCCCTTCACCGCCTATAACTTCTTTTCCAAAATCCAGATTCATTATATTCTGTGCTTTAAATTTTTGAGGATTCATGATGCCAAAATCATATCCATTATTTAGGGCTATCACTCTTGTTACAGTATATCTCCATAGTTGGTTCCCCAAACCAGAACCGTTATATAGCTCGTTAATTATCATATAGATCTCCTCGGACTTCATAGTCGCAATTCCAAATTGTGTATAGCGCTCGCTCTATGATGTGGCACTCGGCAGGAATCTTCTGTCGCCCTGCACATTCCAGCGGAGAGGCGTCGTAATCTATAAAGCTGTTTAATTTTTGATAAAATCTCTTTTCGTATTTTAAAATATTTTCTTTTGGGACAATATAGTTTGCTGCTGGGGCGAATCGTACCCACGGAGGAAACTGTGGGTTAACAAAAATAGTATTCAGAAAAACATTATAATTGCTGAAATATCTATGTACATGATGAGGAACATACCAACTGTTGTTTATTTCCATATATCCGCCATCGCTGGTTAGTCTCATGGCGCTATTGGGGGAGGTGTCGACATGTTCATATGATTCTAGGGGCGTAAATTCTTTATTGTTTATAAGCTTCGCGAATTTGTCTTCCTTGCAATGACGAGGGAACACATCTCCCTTTACAAAGATTGTTACATCATCTAGATTATCATAATTTTCTATTATATGATGAAAGTATGTATGAATGTTGTGACCTACATTGGGAAGCTTAATTACTTTATCCCCTTCTATTTCGGTATCGCCTTTATCATAAATAATATAATTATCAGTATATTTTTCAACCCATGATATGTCATAGTTATATTGGTTAACTACCAGGAAATTATCTTTAATTGTTTTCATTCTTTTCCCTGTAATTATTAAAATCAAATCTGCTTCTAGTTCCCGGCAGATAACGATGGAACCCGAAGGGTCGCACTCCCCCTGCTTCAGGAACTGGAAGCTCCTGAGAAAACCGTACAGCTACTTCAACGGGGGCGAATTTCACGCCATGTTTCTCAAACAGGTGTCGATTGTGTACACATATATTTCCGTCTTCATTGTAAGCGCCGGCGTTCATGTGTTTATAAAATGTTCCCTGATTTACTTCAAATGGTATATCTTCAATCTGTGGGACTTCTAAGACCTTTCTACTTCTCAAGGTGAAGCCGCCATTGCCGACCCTGTGGTGGTTTCCGAACGGATCTATATAGGCATCGTCACGAATTGGCCATGGCGCGCCGATATAGTCCCAATCTAGGAATTCGTCCGTCCAGCAATCTGGATTGAGAATGAAGCCGTCAGGGTGAATCATCAACATATAATCTGTATCTACATGCTCAATTAGCTTATAGATACAATAATAACTAAATTCTTTATAAGAGATGTTTTCAAAATCCTTAAATTTTTCAAACTGGATATTTGCCGGAAGGTTTTTTGGGCATTCATGAGATATAAACTTAACCGCGCCGAAATCTATGTTCTTGGTGCTATATTTAAGGGCCATAAGATTCTCATCAATTTGAGTAGAACCTAGAGCCAGCAATGTTATGTTGTCTAGTTTGATCTTTTTCATTCATACCTCTTTATAGTCATAGTGTAACACGAAAATGGTGTTATGTCAAATTTTTTCATGTTTTTCTACCATCATATGATATTCCTTTTCTTTTATGTTGGGGCCCATGGTGTGCGTCAATTGATGTGCGTGGTCCCTATTAACAACAGTAATTTTATTCAGAATCTTTGGGGGGCCGAACTTATCATACAATCTTTTGTAATAATCAACATCCATTAGCCATATAAGCCTGTCATCAAAATATATCTTATCTTTTGTGTTTCTAATTGAGAGAACACTAGGGCCGCTGACGGTGTTGTTCCCCAAGTATATTTCGTCATTATATCTTGGATAAAAGGTGCGATAAAATGTTTCTCCTTCGTCTTTCGTGTGTTCGCATGCGCTAACCAGCCAGTTTGTATCTCTATCGAAAGCATCGAAAGTATATTGTAAACTATGATCATCCCACAGGAAGTCATCAAACCATAGAAATTTAATTATTTCACCAGAACAATGCTTCATGGCATTATTAATATTGAACGAACTCAGGCCGCGGCCCTGATCATTAAATATGTGCTTGATGTTTAGCTTGTCCCGATATTCTTCGCAAACATCTTTGATTGTGTTGTTATTACTGTGATCAGAAATAACTACCTCAAAATCTTTATAAGTTTGTCGCGCAAAAGACTCAAATTGAAACCTAGCAAACTCTTCTGCTCTGCCTTTTGATTCATATGCTGGTATTGCTATTGAAATCATCTTATATTCTTCGCCCTATATGTACATTTTAAGATAATCAGAGCAGATTCCGGCACAGGCTGATATCTCATCTATTGGATAGTTCGATTTTTCAGGCATTACACATATTGAGTTTGAGAGTGTTTTTTTGCCCGGATAACACCAGATAAAGCCGCGACTGGTTAAGGTATAGTCATCATTTTGGTGCCAAAAATAATGAACATCTTTCAGAGATGCCAACGACTCCAAAGCTTGTAGGTTTTTAGCATGACACCATAGCTGCTTGTTCTGTAAAAAATCTTTTTCTATTTGATACATAGGGGCATCATGACCTAACCAATATTGCCCCTCAAGGACCCAAACATCAACTTCTACATCATATCCACTATTAAGTACTTTAAGAATTTGTTCTGGTTTGTTTTCTGTAGATGGCGAACTTCCTTCTAAATTTCCCCTGTGGGATATAAATTTCACTTAACCAGTCCCCATTTTAATATTGCAGCATTATATTCTTCTCCATAATCCCCGTCTATCGACTGTCTCATGGCAGTTGCCCCCGCCTTAGAACCGGCCGGGTGGCCGTGAATGGCGCCACCGACATTGGCCATATAATCAATTCCGAATCTAGCATTAATGGCCTCTATTAAGCCCGGGTGCATTCCACAACTTAAAGCTGGCAAAACTCTTCTGCTGTGTAAAGTTTTCAAAGTAATATTAAGTTCTTCCTCGTTGTCGCTCAAATAGCCGCCCCACATTCCAGCATGGATGAAGTCCACCCCCATAAGGCCAGCAAGATCACATATGACATTCCAATTTATATGATAGTCATGATTTTTGTTCGTTAGAACTTTGTCGCCACTTTTTTGAAAATGAATAAAAAGATCCAAATCTAGGTCTCTTATTGATTTATAAACTCCCATTCCAGACCAAAAATTAACATGAACCGAGTTTGCGCCCAAATCACTGACCTTTTTGACTCGCTCTAAAACATACGCTGGATCGGAGTTAACGCACACTGAATAAATAACTTTCTTATCTTTGAGGTAGTCCATGATGAGTGGCACTCGTTCCTCAACAGGACAACAAGATGGGTTAGACATTATTTCATCTTCTTTAATAAAATTAACACCCCCTTCTACCATTTCCTTAACCATTTCCAGTAATGTTTCTGGACTTATCCCTATTTTTGGCTTTACTATTCCTCCAAATATTGGCTTGTCATGACACCCAGTAAACTCTCGAATACCCTCTATTCCATATTTTGGGCCAAGAAATTTCTCCTCGATGTCGTCTGGAAAATCCAAATTTAGAAGATGACACTTTTCTATTTCTTCAATGTCCATTTGGCCGCCCATGACCTGACACAGCAAATGAGAAACACAATCAGAACTCCAATCAGTGTTGGCTGTCGGAAAAGCAACCCTGACAACTCCACTTTTAGATTGGTGCAATATTTCTTCTTCTCCCAGTACGATGCAAGAATGGCCTTCAAAAAGCTCATCCGTTTCCCAGCTATTTCTTACATTGGGGTTGCCAACGCTTTGGCCGATAGCGAGAGCCCAGGCTGCATGCCAGAGACTAGTTTTCGCTTTCAAATAATATGTTGCAATAAAATATTTATTATCAACTTCTTCTCTAAAAAATCTCATTTAACATCCTCAATTTTTCTCAAAAATTTCTTTAATTCTTCTGGCGTGCCCATGCCTCTCATTTCAAAAACTGGATATGGCAGCACTTTCCCATTATAGTGGTGTATTAGTTCATTATACACTGGGCATATATAAAATTCATTATTAAAGCGAATGTTTCTTTTAATCATTCTCTCAGCACATTCGGCATACAATCTTCCACTTTTCCAATAGTAAACCCCAACAGTAGCAAAATTGCTAATAACTTGCTTTTCGGCCACCTGCTCAACACAGCCAGTATGAAAATTAATTTTGGAATAAGAATGTTTTGCGCTGTTTGATAAAAAATAGGGTATAGCGCCGTCGGCATTCTTTACAAAATTTATAAAATGTGAAGAATTCCAGTCAACCCACTGATCTGCATTGCAAATCAACAGTGGTGACTCATTATTAAATAATTCTTTAGCCAGCAATGTTGTGCACGCAGCGCCCTCAGTGAGGCCAGCAATCTCGACAATATCAACATTTTTGGCACTGTTTAGAAGTTTATCTTTTATTTCTGGATTTTCTAATAAATGTTGTTTTTGTACTATAAAAATGTAATTTGCGCCCTTTATGTCAATATTTTCAACAACCCTCTCAATCATTGTCTTGCCGGCAACATCAATTAAGGGCTTAGGGCTTTTATAGCCTTCTTTTTTAAATCGTGAGCCGGCGCCGGCCATCGGTATTAATACATTCATTTTATTGTCTACCTCCGTAGATTTTATTATGATACTTTGTTTTTCCGTTGAAATGTTCTCTTGGCAAAGCAATAGATAGGAAATCGCCATCAATAGTGCTTTTTGTTATATCTATTCCTTCATACGCAGCGCACATCCCCCATAGGCGCTCGTGCGACTGGGCTTCAAATTTATCATTTGGAGCACATAAATGCAGATCATTCTCACGAAAACGCTCTAGAATTTCCCTTTTGGCCAGAAAGCAGGGGCCCCAACAGCCAACAATATTATTTACGCGTTTTGTCTTGTAGTTCTCCAAATGTTTAGCAAACAATTTATCTAAATACTGCAATTCTCGGTGCCCTCTCATGTCCTCATTAAACCACATTAAAGAATAAAAAAGGTCATCACCATTTATAAACTCATCAAAAGAATGTTTGATCGTTACTGTATCCTGAAGCAGACAATACCATTTTTCAGCTGGAAAGTTGTTAAATGCGTACCATAACGATCCAGTGGAATAGTTTTTATTTTTAGCAGCGGCCGCTGTGACATTTGGTATAGAATTTAAGAAGTCCAAATATCCAACATCATCAGAGTCAGAATCAACCACAAGAATTTTTTCGTCCGGGTGGTGCATTCTTATAGCGAATACAGAATTCATAACATAAGATTTCTTTATGTCATCTATGGTTGTGCCTTGGGTGTATTTGCACGGCATTACAAACATTTATATTTCCCCCATGAATAAATCTACAATTCTCTCAATATAATCAATCTTTTCCTTCGTTATAACCGGCGAAGTGCCCAAAAAGAAGGTATCAGTCGTGGCCTTTCTGGCAACGGGATATTTCTTAATAATATCATCTGTGTTGGCAAGGTGTGAATATGCTGGTTGCAACATCACATTTCCACCAAAATAAGTTCTAGTTTGTATCTTCCTTGTTTCTAAAAAAGTGGTGAACTGGTCTCTCGTAAACGGACAGCCATCCTTGATGGTCAAAGGAAAAGCAAACCAATTTGGATCGGACTTCTCTGTTGCAACCGGAAGATGAAAAAACTGCTCATACTTTTTAAAGATCTTAAATAAATTATCAAAATTTTCGTTACGAAGAGTCTTAATTTCATCAATCTTATCAATCTGTGCTAGACCTATTGCGGCCTGTAATTCAATAGGCTTTAAGTTATATCCAATTTCAGTATAAACATATTTATGATCAAACACTTTGTCTGGCATGGAGTCAAGCCAACAAGAAAACCTTTTCCCGCATGCTCCGGCCTTAGATATGCTCGCTTTTTCTCCAACACAATAGCAGCCGCGGCCCCAGTCTCTTAAGCTCCTCACAACCTTTTCTTGAAGAGGATCTTTAACAGCAACAAAGCCGCCTTCTCCCATCGTAATGTGGTGCGCCGGATAAAAAGAACAACTAGCCATATCCCCGAAAGAACCAAGGGGCTTGCCGTCATAAGTTCCGGCGAGAGCATCACAACAATCTTCCAAAAGAATCAAATCATGTTTTTCCACCAACTCCATTATACGATCCATGTTCGGAGGGTTTCCCAAAACATGAGCAAAGGTTATAATCTTGATATCGTGCTCTTGTAGCGCTTTCTCTGCCTGATCAATATCTAAATTAAGACTGGGGAGTTCAATATCCACGAATACTGGCTCAAATCCCATTTGAAATATTGGGTTAATTGTTGTCGGGAAGCCGGCAATTGGAGTTAATACTTTTGTCCCTTTCGGTAGATTGTTAAGATTTTTTGAGGCCATGGCTGCCATCATAAGAAGATTGGCGCTGGAGCCGCTGTTAGTTAGCAGGCCCTTTTCCTTTCCTAGGAGTCCGGAGAATTTTCTTTCGAAGGTCGTTCCCTCTTTCCCAAGGACAAGCCACCCATTCAGCAGGGAACTAATGCCGTTAACATATTCGCTGCTATCGAAATAGGGGCCGGCATAATATACCCAGTCTTCGCCGGGTGTCCATGTCTTGTCTTTCTCTTTATTTCTTATATATAATTCAACCATAGACAGTATTTTGTCTAGTTCGTTATCTTTCACATTATCTCCCATTGTTCAGGAATCAAATCTCTTGTGTTGTGCGGCATGGTTTTTCCAAACCACCTTTTTGGTGCTATAATTCTCTTGTTCTCGTTGTTGTTCAGCCATGCTGCCCACCAACTAAAACTGCTATTAGATAGTATAGCACCATTACACATATAAATCAAGTAAAAATCTACAATATCTTCATTTTTTTCTATAAAAACTACATTATCTTGTAAAAAGTTTTCTTTGCACCAAGGTATGTCATCGCTGAACATCAAAAAAGTAG
>Ga0208299_1002580_pt1 | contig 12119 bp, 17 predicted proteins | sample 15_taG_FD_184089 | JGI IMG/M metagenome (GOLD analysis project Ga0208299, IMG submission 184089) | Marine viral communities from the Subarctic Pacific Ocean - 15_ETSP_OMZ_AT15312 metaG (SPAdes) (version 2) | ecosystem: Environmental > Aquatic > Marine > Oceanic | place: Pacific Ocean | collected...
TAGGTAGAATGAAAAAATATCTTGCTGACGGAGTCGGGATGCCAGAGTGGTTCGTTAAAGATTTAATTTTTCAGAAAGCAGATGAACTAGGAATAGAATTAAAAGCTAGTGGTGGTAGAATTGGGTTTGAAGAGGGATTATTAGTTTCAGATTTAACACCACAAGAATTAGTAAATGCTCAATCTGCTGCAAGAAAAAAAGGAATAACAGGTAAAAAAGGAAGCAAAGAATTTGCAGATTTTGTTGGGAATGGATATAGAAGACTAATAACAAAGAAGGCCCAGTTTAAAGCCAAACAAGCTTTAGAAGCAGAAGCTGCCGCAAAATCTTTACAATTAAGTGAAATAGATAAACTCGCAGCATCTGAGGCACCCGTTAAATTATCATATAAGCAAAGAACAAAACTTTTAGATTCTTATCATCAGTTGTTTGAAGAAGCGTACTATAAAAGAGTTGACTCAGGACAAAAGTTTGGTCAAACAGATTTGGTTCGAGATGTAATTGAAGAAATTGAAAAAAAATATCCAAAGCAGAAAAATAATCTGGAGTTTTTTCCAGGAAAAACGAAAGATATAGCTGATAAAGGTAAGATACAGGTTTACTTGGAATACATAAATCCTAAAAAAAAATCTTCTAGTTTTAGAATTAAAAATTCTTTAGCTAACACTTTAACTGCTAACCAGATGGACGTTTTTGAAGGAAACGTGGCAAGAGGGTTAAAACAAACTAAACAACAAGAAAAAATTTTTAATGCATTAAAAAAAGGCATTAATGAAATGGACGATTTAATGAAAGCAACTGGAATGAATAAATCAACACTAAATCACGAAATATCCAAGTTAGTTAACGCTATGTTTGTTAGAAGTAGTGCACAAACACCTGTTTTTTTACAGAGCGCGGAAGCACAAAATGCTATTGGGGATGTTTACAATGCCTTAGTTGATTCTGAGACTCTGTCTAAATATCATACTCGAAACATAAAATCAATGATTTATGATACGTTTCCAAACGATCCAAAGTTAAGACAGATAGCAACTGATAAAGTAAACGCATTTACTGCGTTTATAAATGACCTGAAAACAAAATTTCCTGGTCTAAAAATAGAATATGATCACCCTGCTTCCTATCAAGCATTAAGAAATTTAGACTTTAAACACTTTTTAAATGTGACGCCTATTATGCAAGACATTAATAATTTCAAATCTAGATTTGATAGCCAGTCGATTCTAAATTTAAGGGCCATGGAGGACGCGAAAACCACATATGGAATAAAGTCCGAACAATATAAAGCTGCATTAAAAAATCAAAGAGCTTTAGAAAAAGTATGGTCTAACATGACAGGGGGCCAATCAACATTAGGTAAACTTAGACTTAACAGACAAACCACTGGAACGACTGGATTAGAAACTGTAGGGAAAAATTTAATACAGGAGTTTAAAGGAAATATAAAAATTAGAGAAAACATCGCTAAAAATATAGATGAGAAAATTAAGTTTTGGGATCCTAAGTCAAACACATCAAAAACAATCTTCCAAAGTTTAGAAGAAGTACTTCCAACTAAAACAGGAAAAACTAAACTAATTGAGTCTGCTAAAAGAATAACTTCGCCAGAATTATTGGAGATGGATAAAGAGATTGCAAAAGTAATAAAATATGCAGAAAGTAATGGACTCAAACTAAATAGTTTTGCAGGGGCTGTAGATTTATCCCAGGCTGGAATAAAACTTCCTCCTGCAGTTAAAAATGCTTTAGATAAAATTATAAAGTATGGCGGTAAGACTTTAAGAGGAGTTGGCAAAGGTGCAGTAGTTTTGGACCCTATGTTTATGGCTTATGATGTATCCGACGCATTTGGAAAAGGTGCCACTGGAGCACAAGCTGCAGAATATGGGATTAAGAGATTTGCAGAAGGGCTCTTAAATGTGCCAGGTATGGTGGCAGGTGGTACAAAATATCTCAAAGATAAATTAACAGGACAAGGAGAAAAAGCCGGACCTTTTGAATATCTACCCACAAAACCTAAATATGATCCAAACGTATTACCCTGGGGCGAATTTACTTTTGCACAAGATAAATTAAAAAAACAATTAGATGAAACACCCGAAAATGTAAAACTAAGAAGAATTAAAGACTTACAGTTTGATACTACTATATTACCCAATATGACTATGAGTGATGTTATGGAGACAGCATCATCACAAGAAGATATTGATATAGCTCGACATAAATTTTTAACAGAACAATTAGGAGAGAATTATGAAACAACCCACCCTACAAAGGTGAAAGAAATGGAAAAACCCGAAAAGTTTGGTATATATGCAGATCAAATCAAAAAGCTCGAAGTCTAGATATCCTAAGACCTGGCTCCTGCCGCCTGAATCAGGACCCACGCCTCAGGGCTTGAATATTAATTATAATACTGTTAAAACAGTCAAATTGGAGAAAATAAATGGCAGACAAAATAGACAAAGCTCTACCAAACGAGCCACGTAAGAATATTCACATTCCCGGAGAAGAAGAAGTTGTTGAAGCTCAAGAAGAGATCACAGAAGAGCGTGATGGCGTTGAAGTAACAGAACAAGAAGATGGATCCGTTGATATTGATTTTGATCCAGCTGCTGCATCCATGGAAGGTAGTGATGAACACTACGCAAACTTAGCAGAATTTTTACCAGACCAAGTTCTATCCGAAATGGGAGCAGACCTAAGTGGTAAATACATGGATTATAATATGGGTAGAAAAGAATGGGAAAGAACTTATACCACAGGATTAGATTTATTAGGATTTAAATATGATATGCGAACTGAACCTTTCCAAGGAGCATCAGGCGCAACGCATCCAGTTTTAGCAGAAGCGGTTACACAGTTTCAAGCACTCGCTTATAAAGAATTATTACCAGCAGATGGACCGGTTAGAACACAATCTATCGGTGCACCGAATCCAGAAAAAACAAAACAAGCGGAGAGAGTAAAAGATTACATGAACTATGAACTCATGGAAAAAATGAAAGACTATGAGCCCGATTTTGATCAAATGTTATTTTACTTACCTCTAGCAGGATCAGCATTTAAAAAAGTTTATTACGATGAACTTGAACAGAGAGCAACTTCGAAGTTTGTTCCTGCAGATGATTTGATTGTTCCGTATACGGCTACCTCATTAGACGAAGCGGAAGCAATCATACATCGAATTAAAATTTCTAAAAACGAATTAAGAAAACAACAAGTCGCAGGTTTTTATAGAGATATTGAATTAGGAACTCCTTCTCAAATAGAAGATGATGTTAAGAAAAAAGAACGAGAACTAGAAGGTCAAAGAAAAACTAAAGATGATGATGTTTATACTATTTTAGAATGTCATATTAATTTAGATCTAGAAGGTTTTGAAGACACCGATCAACAAACAGGCGAACAATCTGGAATTAAAATTCCGTACATTGTAACTATTGAAGAATCATCAAGACAAGTTTTATCAATTAAACGAAATTATGAAATTGGAGACCCGAAGAAAAATAAAATAGAATATTTTGTTCATTTTAAATTTTTGCCAGGATTAGGTTTCTATGGCTTCGGTCTCATCCACATGATTGGTGGTCTATCAAGAACTGCAACTGCAGCTCTACGTCAATTGTTGGATGCGGGTACGCTCTCCAACTTACCCGCCGGATTTAAAATGCGTGGCATTAGAATTAGAGATGATGCGCAATCAATTCAACCAGGTGAGTTTAGAGATGTCGATGCTCCAGGTGGTAACTTAAAAGATTCATTTATGATGTTACCATTTAAAGAGCCTTCTCAAACTTTATTACAATTAATGGGTATTGTTGTCCAAGCCGGACAAAGATTTGCATCAATCGCGGATCTACAAGTTGGCGACGGTAATCAACAAGCAGCTGTCGGTACAACTGTTGCTTTACTTGAAAGAGGCAGTAGAACGATGTCAGCAATACATAAAAGAATTTACTCAGCTCTTAAACAGGAATTCAAATTATTAGCTAGAGTATTCAAGCTATATTTACCACCGGAATATCCGTACGATGTAGTTGGGGGTCAAAGAATGATTAAACAAGCAGACTTTGATGATCGGGTAGATATACTGCCAGTTGCGGACCCTAACATTTTCTCTCAAACTCAGCGTATTTCCCTTGCGCAAACAGAGTTGCAATTGGCAGTCGCAAATCCCCAAATGCATAATATGTATCAAGCTTATAGATCTATGTATGAAGCGTTAGGGGTAAAAGATATTGATCAACTTTTAATTAAACCACCTCAACCTACACCTATTGATCCTGCATTAGAAAATATTATGGCTATGGGAGGAAAACCTTTTCAAGCGTTTCCAGGTCAAGATCATAGAGCGCATATCACTGCTCACTTAAATTTTATGGCTACTAACATGGCAAGAAATAATCCAATGGTGATGGCTGCGTTGGAAAAAAACTGTATGGAACATATTTCTTTAATGGCTCAAGAACAAATTGAATTAGAGTTCAAAGATGAAATTCCACAATTAGCACAGATGCAACAAATGGCTCAACAGAATCCACAAGTACAGATGCAATTGATGATGATGCAACAAAGAATTGAAGCAAGGAAAGCAATTTTAATTGCAGAGATGATGGAAGAATTTATGAACGAAGAAAAGAAAATAACTTCACAATTTGACCATGATCCGATCGCTAAATTAAGATCAAGAGAGTTAGATCTTAGAGCAGCGGATAATTTTAGAAAAAAACAGTACGATGATGAGAGAATTAATCTTGATCGTATGAAAGCGATGATGAACCAACAAACTCAAGACGAGAAATTGGATCAAAATGCAAAATTAGCTAAGTTAAGAGCTGATACCTCAATCGAAAAGACAATTTTGAGTAAATCTATCCCCAATGTGGACAAGATGATCCCAAGTGTTGAGATTGAAAAATACAAAGGAGAAAACAGATGACGCTAAACATAAAAAAAGCGATAAAAAAACCTGGAGCATTGAGAAAATCCCTTGGAATTAAAAAAGGGAAGACAATTCCAGCATCTAAGTTACGAGCAGCAGCTAAGAAACCAGGAAAACTTGGACAAAGAGCTAGATTTGCTGTAACATTAGGTAAATTACGTAAAAAATAAGGAGAAAACATGGCTAAAGTAGATGCAAATAAAGCATTAAACGTCGGTAAAGATGGATACCAAAAAGGTGGCATCAATATCGAAACTCCAAGTCAAAATTTGGAGATAGATCCTAGATCTAAGTTGGATAATTGGAATTTAATTCCAACTGGCGACAAAGTTGAGGTCAAAGGAACTAAAAGAATGCTAAAATCTAAAAGCAAAACTGCAACTTGGTTCTAGTATGTGGTTTAGTGCTGTAAAATTAGCTCTTAACGCTGGGAGTCACATTTATAAAAAGCGTCAAGAGACAAAAATGGCTATGGCTGATGCACAACACATGCATGCAGCTAAGATGGCCCGAGGTGAGGAAGCTTACCAGGGCAAACTTTTAGAGGCTCGGCAAAACGACTACAAGGACGAGGTCGTTTTAGCGATTCTCACACTCCCCATAATAATTTTGGCCTGGGGGGTATGGTCGGACGATCCGGCCGCTATGGAGAAGATTAAAATCTTTTTTGAGCATTTCCAGGCGCTTCCGTCATGGTTTACAAATTTATGGATTTTAGTCTGCGCCAGCATTTTTGGCATAAAGGGCACTCAAATATTTAGGGGTGGTAAAAAATAGACTAGACATGAATTAAGAAAACTAATATAAACAATCAAGGAGAAAACTATGAGACAAAACGGCGTAAGATCAAATGTAAGATTTCCATACAAAAAAGGTGGAGCTTCAAAAAAGAAAAAACAAGGTTACAAAGCTAGAGAAGATGAATCTTTAGGAATGAGACGTGGAAAAGAATCCGGTAAGAAACAATCTATGAAAGATCGTAGAGATGAGTCTTACGGAAAATGGGGCAAACGTCCTAACCAAAAAATTAATAAGTAGTACTTATGAGAACAGTTAGAAAAAATTTTGATGCAGGTCAACGTGCAGAAGCAGAGAAATATGCTAAACAAGGTTATAAACATAAAGGCACGTTAAAAAAAAAATATAAAAAAATTATGGGGAAAGACCGGGACCTGTCTACTCCAGAAAAAGCATTATTTGCTTTGCAACCAATGGATGCTGGATATACATTTACTAAAGGATTAAGGGAAGAAGGATTATCACCTAAAAAAATTGAAGAAGATATTTTAGTAGAAAAAATGAAATCAAAAGAATTTAGAATAGGTAAAGATAAACCTGGAACTAAATCTAAAGAATATCCAACTGAAGATAAATATAGAGTTTATAAAAAAGGTGGAAAAGTTAAAAAAAGAAAAAACACTAGAAGAGAAAACAGACTAGAAGAACTGGGTCGTGTTGATGCAGAAAAAGCTTATTCAAGAAAAGGCAAAAGAAATTTAAAATCTGAGAAAAAAAGAATCGTTAGAGAATTACATGCAGAAGGCGGAAGAGTTGGTTCCAGAGGCGTGGCTATTAAAGGCTTTGGTAAGGAGATAAGATAATGACTACTGATTTAAAAGCTGCAGCTACTTTAAAAAAACAAAAAGAGTCTAACAAAATCCATCCAGAAGATGCACAAAAACTCAAAGATAAGATTAAGGAGTGGAAACGAAAAGAACAGTCCAAAATGTTAGAAGAAGGTTTAGATAAAGCAGGTTATTCAACTCGCACATTAGATGAAGTTAAATCAGGCAGTAAAATTGGTTCCATTGATACAGCAGGTAGAATTAGACAAGGGATAAAAAAAGGTGGACGTGTGACTAGAAAACGTTCTACTGGAGTAGCAACACATGGTTTCGGAAAGGAGATCCGATAATGACAAATAAAAGAGGAATAAACACTTCAATTTTAATTAAAAACGGCCCTACAAGTGCAGGTAATGGAAGAGGAATAACTCCTCCAACACCAGCTAGTTCAGGTTTAGCACCGACTGGTTCAGCACATGCCGTTCCAATTAATATAACTAAAGGTAGAAGAGCAATAGATAATAAAGCTTCCAATGCTAATATCACATTAGTTGGCGCTAGATCGAGAGTCTAATGTCTCAAAAAGCACTTCAAAAACTTCAACAGATGATGAAGGGGACGAAGAAGAAAAAACCTGTCGTTAAATCTGCAAGAACACTAGCTCTAGAAGGTAGAAAGCATTTTGGTCATGGAGGAACAAACTCTATGATTAGCCAAGCGCAAAGAGATTATAATGGTAGTTATTTTGGAGGCTCAAGTTTAGGAGGCGTCAAAGTAAGCAATAAAAGTTACGATAAATATTATGGATCATTATTTAAGCCGAAAGGATTTATAAAATAATAGAAAGAATAAAATGGATGAAATAACAATAATTAATAAGATACAACGTCAGCTCAAAGAATTATATCAACAAATCGGCGATGCAATGATTGCCGGAGGGGTTGACAACATGGAAAAATATAAATATATGATGGGACAGGCACATGCCTATTATAAAATCAGTCAGGATATCTCTAACCTGCTAAACAAGGAGCAAAAAAATGAAGGAACAGTCGTCAACATCAAGCCCAAAGACTAAGCCGGCGCTATTAGACCAATACAAAGAATTCAAAGAACACCAAGCGGTAGAAACTAAAAAGCAAAAAAAGGCCGCCGAAAAAAATTTAGCAAACACAGAAGAAACTAAACTACCAAATCCTACGGGATGGAGAATGTTAATTTTACCATTTAAGATGGGGGAAAAAACTAAAGGTGGTGTTGTATTAGCTGATGAAACTATTGAGCGATCTCAAGTCGCTTCAACATGTGGACTTGTTTTAAGAATGGGACCATATTGTTATGATAAACAAAAATTCCCAGAAGGACCTTGGTGTAAAAAAGGTGACTGGGTAATTTTTGCAAGATATGCAGGATCAAGAATCCTGATAGATGGCGGGGAAGTAAGATTGCTAAACGACGATGAAATTTTAGCAACCATCGATAATCCCGAAGATATATTTCATCAATATTAACATAGGAGATAACTATGCCAGACGAAGAAAAGAAAACAGTAGATATTGACACATCCGGTCCAGCAATGGATGTTGATATCCCTGAACAAAAAGACGAAGCTACTATTGAAGAAAAAGAGGTTGTTCAAAAAGAAGAACCTACTGTTAGAGAAGTAGTTGAAGAAAAACCCGCTGCAGAGCCAGAGGTTAAGAAAGAAGAAGAAGTAAAAGTAGAAAAAGAAATTAAAGAAGAAAAGAAAGAAGAAGAATTAGAACAATACTCTGAAGGTGTTCAGAAAAGAATAGCTAAGTTAACTAAAAAATGGCGAGAAGCAGAACGCCAAAAAGATGAAGCTATTGGTTATGCACAGAGAGTGCTTAGAGCAAAAGAAAAAACTGATGCTAAAATCTCGAAGCTTGAACCAAGTTACTTATCAATTTCAGAAGAGCGTATTACATCCGGTATAGAAGCTGCTAAAGCAAAACTGGCTGCTGCTAGAGAAGCACAAGATCTAGGCGCAGAAACAGATGCATTGGCTGCTATATCTGAATTGGGTGTTAAAAAAGCGCAACTCAATGAAACTAAAGCGGCACAAGAAGAGTATAATAAAAAACAATCAACCAAAAAAGAACCAAGTCTTGCTAGACAGTTAGCAGCTACAGGGACACCCGATCCTAAAGCAGAAGCCTGGGCAGAGAAAAATTCATGGTTTGGACAAAACAATGCCATGACTTATACTGCTATGGATCTTCATAAAACCCTAACTGAAGCAGAAGGATTTGATTCCTCAAGTGACGAATATTATGCGGAAATAGATAGAAGAATAAAGCTTGAATTCCCCCATAAATTTGATAGAACAACATTAGCGGAAGGAACGACTAAACCCGTACAAACAGTAGCTTCAGCGAAGCGAAGTACAAAGACCGGTCGCAAAACAGTGAGACTCACGCCGTCTCAAGTATCAATCGCTAAAAAATTAGGTGTGCCACTTGAAGAGTATGCGAAACAATTAAACATCACGAAGGAGGCATAAGCATATGAGTACAGATAAAAAAACTTCCCGTGCGAGTCAAACTAGAGAAAAGGAATCTCACAAAAAAGTTTGGGCTCCACCATCATCTTTAGATGCACCCCCTGCGCCAACAGGATTTCAACATAGATGGCTAAGAGCTGAATCATTAGGATTCAATGACTCTAAGAATATTCAAGGCAGACTTCGGTCTGGTTATGAATTAGTTAGATCAGATGAATATCCGGATTCAGATTATCCAGTTGTTGAAGATGGCAAGTACAAGGGTGTGATCGGAGTTGGAGGCCTTTTGCTCGCAAGGGTACCTGACGAGATCGTAAAACAACGTGGCGACTATTATGCAAAACAACACAACGATAAAGTCGAAGCGCTGGACAAGGATCTACTGAAGGAAGAGCACCAGAGTATGCCTATCAATATTGATAGACAATCTCGCGTAACTTTTGGTGGCTCAAAGAAAAGTTAATTTTTTAACGATTCTAACCACTCAAAGATAAACTAACGGACTGGAGGCCCGCAAGGGCAGGTCTATAAGGAGGCCATCATGGCAAATCAAACAGTAGCGTTCGGTCTAAGACCGATCGGTAAAGTTGGTCAGAATGATGACAACCAAGGTTTATCTGAGTTTAGCATTGCAGCTAGTTCAGCAGCTATGTACCAAAACGACCCTGTGCAAGCAGCGGCGACTGGTTACATAACTGTTGTGTCAACTTCAACTGCAACTATCTTAGGTTCACTTAATGGTATCTATTATACTGACGCAAACACAAGTAAGCCTACGTGGGCTAACAATCTCAAAGCAGCTAACACTGCAACTGATATTGTTGGTTTCGTAAGCGATGACCCGTACGAAAGATTTGAAATACAATCTGATAACACAGCTGCATCAGCGCAGACTGATGTTTTCAACTGTGCGGACATTGCATATACGGCAGGTGATTCAGCAAACTATCTATCAAGAGTTGAGCTGGATAACGACACGTTAACAACAACAGCCCAGCAGCTAAAAATCCTTGGTGTGACTAAGAATATCGATAACGACGAAATCGGTTCTTCTCATGTCAATTGGATTGTAAAAGTGAATTCTCACTTTTTAGCTAATGGCACAGCCGGAATATAAGGAGAATAGACTATGGCAATATCACGAGGACAACTAGTTAAAGAACTAGAGCCAGGTTTGAATGCTTTATTCGGCTTGGAATATAAACGTTATGAGAATCAGCATGCTGAGATATACGTAACAGAATCTTCAGACAGAGCGTTTGAAGAAGAAGTTATGTTATCTGGTTTTGCAAATGCAGCGGTTAAACCGGAAGGTGGTGCAGTAACTTTTGACAATGCTCAAGAGACTTACACAGCACGTTACACTATGGAAACTATTGCATTAGCATTCGCGATCACTGAAGAAGCGATCGAGGATAACCTGTATGATAGACTTGCGTCTAGATATACAAAAGCATTAGCTCGTTCTATGGCGAATACTAAACAAATCAAAGCAGTTGATCCGTTGATCAATGGGTTACCGCAAACAGGAACTTTCACTTCTGGTGACGGTTCTGCATTGTTTGCAACTAGTCACCCAACGATTGCTGGAACAGTTCAAAATACTTTGACAACTCAAGCAGACCTTAATGAAACTTCATTGGAGCAAGCGTTAATCGACATTGCAGCAATGACAGATGAAAGAGGGTTAAAAATTGCAGCTAGAGGAATGAAAATGATCGTTCCTGCAGCAGGTCAATTTAATGCTGAGAGACTTATGAAGTCACAAGGTAGAACTGGTACTGCTGATAACGATATCAATGCAATCGTATCTATGGGAATGGTTCCTCAAGGTTATAGAGTGAACAATTTCTTAACTGATGCAGATTCTTGGTATCTTATCACTGACGTACCAAATGGTATGAAATACTTCGAAAGAACGCCTATTAAAACGGCGATGGAAGGTGATTTCGATACTGGTAACGTAAGATACAAAGCTAGAGAAAGATACAGATTTGGTGTATCTGACTATAGAGGTATCTTTGGCGTTCAAGGTGCGTAATAGTTAAAACTTTTTTGTGGCGGGACATAGTTTCGCCACAAAATTAATATAGAAAGATAAAATGAAGAAATATCTTATAAACATCTGGGCCTATGATTACCACGCTAAATTTGAAGTTTTATCGGAAGATAATGCCAATTCTATTGAACAGGCAATACTTGACAAATTAGGAGAAAAAAGTGTAAAATGGGAATCAACGGGAATGTTTAGAGATATTCCTAACAGAATAACCTATGAGGAGGTTAGTCATGACCGAAGACCTGTACAAACAAAAGAGGTCCTTGGAGTTAGGGTGGCAGTATGAGTATAATCAACATGGAAAATATACTCTTAATATGGTCGAAATTGATGAGAAAATTAGAAGTATCATCACTCAGATCAAAGCTGAAGAATTTAAAATTGCTGATAGAGAAAACAAAATCAGTGATTCAGCTGCCCAAGTTTCTGTGGCAACTTAGATAAACGCCACATCGCTGAAATCGTACTTTTATGCAGGGATCTCTTGCACTCCATTAAAAACTAAGCTATAAATAAATCACTATACAAATTGAATAAACCTTAAATGTAGACGCGTATAGTCGACATCCCCTAGGGACTACATTTAAATATTCTAGGAGGAATATTATGGCAAACACAACGTTTAAAGGTCCAGTTCGTTCGCAGAACGGATTTGAGATCATAAAAGAAAGCGCTACAACAGGAGCTTTGACTACTGATATGGGCGTAAAAGTACATGAGTACAGTCTGACAGTTGGAGCAGCGGATGCTACTGCAGCTATTACTGATACTTTACCTACTAACTTCATAGTGCTATCTGTTCTTGTGGCTGTTACATCAGCTGCAACTAATGCAGTAACCCTAACTAATTTAGGGCCTACAGGAGGAACGGATAAATGGATAAAAGGTAATGGTTCAGCAATGAATTCAACTGGATTCAAAGGTGTCTTTGCAGGTAACGGAGGAGATGGAATCGTTACTCTTGGCGCTGGTACAACAGCAGCTACAGCTGCACCCGGTACTTTAACGGTTACTTTATCAGGT
>Ga0208299_1002583_pt1 | contig 12113 bp, 19 predicted proteins | sample 15_taG_FD_184089 | JGI IMG/M metagenome (GOLD analysis project Ga0208299, IMG submission 184089) | Marine viral communities from the Subarctic Pacific Ocean - 15_ETSP_OMZ_AT15312 metaG (SPAdes) (version 2) | ecosystem: Environmental > Aquatic > Marine > Oceanic | place: Pacific Ocean | collected...
CCAAGAATCATAGTCATTACCAATCTCAATAAGTAGATTGTCTAATGCTTCTTTATATTCCATTTGTTTATTTATTTCCTTTTCTTAACACCCAAAGATACAAAGAATAAATGATAAAGTCAAGCACTTTCTTGATCTTTTTTCAAATCAATTTTCTTTTGTTGTCTTGACTTACGGCGTTTACTTTTAAATGCTTTCGTTGTGGGTATAGGAAAGTCACTCATCTTTACTTTATGTAGTCGCTTTCTTAACTTCTTCTTCTTCTTATGTTTTTTCATTATACACTCTAATGAATAATTCACGCCACTTGTTACTAATTGTAATTGGACTAAATTTTTCTCTAATGTAATCTTGACCTAACTTTACTTTCGAACAAGCTTCATCACGATTGGCTAGAGCCCATTTTATCCCTTCACTAACATTTCCCTGCCAAATAAAATCTTTAAATTCATTCCATGCTTCTACATCAAAATTTGGTGTAATGATAAACTTTCCAGCTCTTAAAGCTCTGATCACTCGAATACCATTGGTCGCTAAATTATTGCTAGTTAGTAGCACCAACCCTGAATCCTTAAGTAATTGTAATTCAGTTTTTTCACTATACAATACCAGTTTGGGTGTGTCCATGTTCTTAGAACAAACAATTAGCTTATCTAGTTTTAGATAAGGGGAAAGACTGGATGCATTACTTTGATGACCAAACCATAATATTCTATCATTGGGAATAGATGGCAACCATTCTTCATTAGTATAACAGTCTTCTATCACTTCAGATTTGAATCCAAATTTTTTATAAAGAATTTCCTGTAATTTTTTAGATGCCACTGTAATTACTTTACTGTGCTCAGCAATAATTTGTTGTTTATTTCCAACAACAGTTCCATCATTAAAACGAAAATTAGTAATATCAAAAATTATTGGTCCCATACTCTTTGATTTTGTCAAGTTTTCAACACTCTGTTTTGACAATGTTCTAAAAATTAGAGTAATATCACCATTAAAACTTCCCATACAATAGTTTAAATCCATATGATGAGCAGGAATATCTACTCTGTATCTAAATCCAGCATGACCGGAATACAAGTCACCCACATATCCAATTGTTTTAGGTAGTTTCATTTAAACGCCTTTAGTTTATCTATAATATAACAATAAAAAAGATAACAGTCAACCATTTTTTTAGTTTTTTTTTGTTATTTATTATAGATAAATGGGTTATTTTGCCCATTTTTTGTTTATTAACTAACGGAGAGTAAACATGAAGGATGTAATAACAATGGTGAAAGGCTGGGTAGATGATGTAAGTCATTTAATGTTGTCTTTCGTAGCTATAGGTGCTGTTTCTGAAGTCATCTTTGGAGCTGGTATCTTTGGCGTTAATGTTATTGGTAACCTGACATCAATCATAAACAAGTTCGGTCAATCCGGATTTGCTGGGCTGGTCGCCTTGTTGGTGTTGGTGGGTTTATTTCGTAAGTAGGTAATAGAGGAAAAGAGGGATGACATACCTACTTGTGTCATCCCTTTGGTTATTATATTAGGTGATTATAATCCCCAAATATTATATTATTTTAATTAATTCATTATATACTAATTTAGCAAATATCTGTGCACCCTTAATGGATGTGTGTTGCTTATCAATCTTAGTTCTCATCGATCCTGCATATAACTCTTCACTTTTCTCTTCCCCTATAGTATTTAAGTAATTGGAAAATATTTCATTATTATCTATGTATTTAACATTATATTCTTTTGCAACTTCCTTCATCCAATTCGAATATAACTCAGAATTAGTTCTCTTATGCTTTCCGTTTTCCCATGTATCTCTCACAGGAGGTGTAAGAAAACATAAGTCTATCCCTTTTCTATTACATATTTCTATTATCTTTCTTAAATACTCACCAAATGTATACACAGTGTATTCAATCTTATCTCTTAAATCATAAACAATTTCTGTTTCATTACCTATTCCTGGAAGTGATCCTCTTGGTCCACTATATGCTTCCTTATGGTGTGCTAATACAGCTCGTTCTAAATATCCAAAACATACAAGTGCTATATTATCATCATCTTTATTTATTTTTTTCAATGTAACTTTTTCTAAAAAACTATCATCTGGATAACACCCACCCCTGTTGAAAAAATCTCTTATCGCCCATCCAAAATATGTATGGTTATATAATGTATATTTTTTAGGATCTAACAAATCACCAATGTATGCTCCCCAACTTGCGTATTTATTATGACTTCTTTCCAATGTTGCTCCAGTCATCGAATCTCCTATAAGAAAAATATGTTTCATTATACTAGGGCAGTCATAAATTTATTATCAACCGCGTAAAAATTTGTTATCATATCTCTATTAAAGTTTTTGTGGGTTACCGTATCTACACTATGAAAACTTGTATCGGTTACTGGAAATGCTAAACCTGAGTTTCTTTTATATTCTACTAGGTCATGTTTAATAAATTGACCATCTTCTTTTGTATTAATTATAGTTCCGACATCTTTATGTAAATTATCTTTAGGTAGGTATAAAATAAATGTCAATACTTTATAGTTAGCATCCGGATGTGGTAATATACTATACCCTGCCTTATCTCTGAATAAATAAGCATTAACATGAATATTCTTAAATTTATTAATGTTACTAAATAGATTTGAAAAGGCATCGTATACTTTTTGTGATATTAAAATTTCAGATAGTATCTGTAGTGGGTGTTTTTCATCACCAAGCGGTTTTTTTAGTTCCACCCCTACCTTTTGAGGATTTTTTAAACTAAACTTATATCTAGTAGGATTCCCATCACGACTTTCAGATATATATTCTGTTTTACTATATTTATCATCGTTGGGTAAATTATTTATTAGTTCTTCATAAAACTCTTCAGAAAAAATGTTTTCTATTAGACAGTGTTCGTAAGGTGAATTTCTAAAATTACTATTTTCTATAGAATTAATAACATGTTGTAGTTCAGTTGACATATAACTCCTTCATATATTAATAAATATAGATCAATAAAAAAAATTCAATATTTTATTAAGTGCGCATCATTTAGCTGCAGACGCGCATTATATATTTTAAGTTTCTTCCCACCATAACCTCGCTACTATACAAAAGATAAACAGTATTAGAATTCGTACCATCCAATCCTGAATAGGTTGCGGTAGTTCCATTAAGAGTCATCAGTATTATATTTAGATAAATCTAAGTTGGGTAATGGTTTTTCTATCTTTAAGTCTTTTAGTTTAGAATTAGCCACGACTAACTTAGAGCCTCCGACTATCTTACCATTCACTATATGATAGATAAAGAATACTGTTTTCCATATACCAACCCTAATTATACGACCAGGTTCGCCATCTACTTCTACGACATCATCTTCGTTATAATCATTACCCAGAAATATCATTAACCCATCCACGACTTCTGTAATGGTATTATTAAATAATAGTAATAGTATTCCACTTACAAGTAACCAAGAGTATTCGCTTATAAGTGTTTGAAATATATTATCGTTCATATGGCTTGTTTCCTTTCTCTGCTCATTAATAAATATTAAGTAATTGCTTATATTAAACATACATTGTGATGTATATCTAATTATTATATAATAAAAAAGCATAGGTGAAAAATTGACTTCGGGATCTATACCAGTCTGGCGACTTAAAGTAATACTTTAAGCAGCTTGGAAAACCGAATGAAGTTTCGGTTGAGGTGATCGCGAGTAGATGGGGCCGGAAAAGGAAAAAACCAGCCCCATCATTTGATAGGGATTATAAGGTTGGGTCCCTATCTATTATGCCCAATTGTGAGCCACCCACCCCGGTAGTCTAACTAAGTCCAACAACAAACCAAGCCATTTACCACGGGGGTTGGGTGGAATTTTTAGAAGTTAGAAGATTTGTCTTCCTCTTCTATTTCGTGGTCAGTAAACAGATTCTCATCAGAACCGTCTGAGACGAACTTCTGAACGATTTGTTTAACGAAGGTTCGTTCACTATCGACTCCGCCAGTATTGTCGTACTGAGGGTAGATTGTGATGTCTGCTGACTCTATTAGAGAGAAACCATCAAAGAGTAGTCCAGCAATCTCTACTGAAGTTCTTGTTGATATACCACTTGTAATCCGTGGATTCTCTGTAGTAGCTTCTACTCGTGTAAGATGACTAATGTTAGAAATATTTTTCTTATCATTGTCGTCCAGAGTTGGGAACATATAATGTAACAGACCATACTCTTCTTCATCAGTTAAGACATCCATCTCAATAATAGTAAATCTATCCATGAGAGCTTTATCTAGTTGACGAGTCGCTGTGTATTCATTACCTATGTTAGCAGTCGCAATAAAAGTCACACCATCAGCTACTTTAATGGTTTCTTGACCTTCACCTTCATCCAACCGAAGATATCTTTGACCTTGGTCTAAGACCGTCATTAAGATATTCCAAGCATCAGGATGAGCTCTTGTTAACTCATCTAAGAGTATAACCGCATTTTCGGTCTGTATGGCTTTAACAAATAATGACTCTGAAAAGTAAGTTCCAGACTCTTTATTAAAATGTACATTTCCTATTAATGTCGACCGTGGATCCTGTGTCGCACCTAAATTAAAATAGAAGTCAGGTCTATCAAGAGCATTTACGAGTGACTTAGCAGCCATCGTTTTTCCACAACCGGCTTGACCAGTCATCATAATGTTCTTACCTCTTACGGCAGACCTTATTAAATACTTCCACTTCAGTTCCTTCATAATCAACCCTTTAGGTTTCAAACCATAAGAGTTATTAATGAACTCCACTACTTCAGCGTGACCATCAGGTACTTCGACTTCAGCTGGTGGAGTAGGTATATTCTTTGAATGATACTCTTTTGACTCAAACTCAGCCATTGGTACTTTCCACCAATAGATCCTTCCACCTTTACCTTCTCTACATTCGAGAGCCGATCCGGCAGTAAAGGCCTTTTTTCGAGTTCCAGTCCTTATGTACGATGTGTACTTATTACCATCGACATCGACAGCGTTGTAACGATTGCCATTTTTGACGACCTTTACAACAGTTCCGACAGATGGTGATTTAGTTTTTGATGACATAACTTTCCTTTTTTTCCTTTTGTTTACATGTAAATATAACTATAAAATACTATACAAGTCAAGCATTATTTGCATTTATTTTAGGCTAATTCCAACATTGAAAATGGTACTCTATAAGTCATTCCATTCATATCGACCAACGCTTTCTTGATATTCATCTTAGTGATGACTCCAGCAGTTCTTTTAGTCTTCTGAACTACCCATACTTTAGAACCAACAGCTAATGTGGCTTTACCCAGCATAGTCTTACATTCGGATATGAACGCTGATAGTTCATTTAGTTCCGAAAGACTACTTACCTTCCTTATTTCATTTTTTAAATTCATCGTTTTTTTCCTTATCTTGACACCTTAATATACACATAATAATCGAACAAGTCAAGCATTATTTTTATTTATATTCAATTTGAGAGCTGGATGAGATTCGAACTCACATACGCGGGGTTGCAATCCGCTACCTAGCCATTCGGACACCAGCTCGGCCTTGAAATCGGTGTTTAAAGGTTATGTTGTGTTGTTCAATTCTCATTTCACCTAAAGCTAACACTAAAACAGTATATAAGTCAAGCATTATTTGCATTTAGTTTAATCTAAATAATAATCTTCTAATTCCATGTCATCATAATCATACGAATCCATTGAATCATCTGGATGATTTATATCCCCCATTAAATGTCCAATGTAGTCGTCCTCTAGTGATATGTCATCAGCTTTCATTTGCTGTCGAAATTCATCCTTTTTGGACGATTTAGCACTATTGTCTTGGTCGATTGCTTTATTCATATCCAAGATAGCTTGTAGTTTTGGATCTATTTTTTTCTTCAAGTGGACTCCCGTTTGTTTTTATTAATTTTTTGCTTGGATTCCTTCGATTCACTACCGCTTATATTGCTTATAATGACTATCGAGTCGCTTTTATAGATCGATGCCGAAGGACTTGCGAATCGAAGCTGTTTCTTTGGATTCTTCGTTGACTTGCTGGATTTCACCATTGAGCGTACTGACCAACTTCCGGATAGAACTCGATCTCCCGCTTTCGCTAATCCTTTTTTGATAATTTTCGCCATGTTTTCTTTTTCTTCACAGTGTAGAATGGGGGAGACTCGAACTCCCCAGCCATACTAACGGACTACTCAGGCAATCACTCCATTTTATCCTCTGACGCCACTTACCTAAGAGAGTGATTAGCTCTCTATCAACAGCCTTCATTCCATCGACTCTACTCAGTTGGGGATTTGAACCCCTCGGCACTACCAATGTTTCAGCCACTTTTCAGTCTTAAGTCTTGTTTTATTCTCTCAATTCATACCTAAATATAACACAAAAATAGTATATAAGTCAAGCATTATCTGGATATATCTGGAGTTATAGCGTTAATCGCGGTAACTAATCCAAAAAGACACCACGATCCATACCCGAAATATAACACATAAATAGCATATAAGTCAAGCATAATCTGGTATTCCCACTAGTTTTATTCTTTTTTTGAACTGTGTGTGCCCGTTATATATTTTAGTATGTCATATAGTCAATTCTGGGTAATTAATATATTCTTATCATTATATTATTGCGGTTTTTCCCCACCTTTACCCCCTGTAACCCATCGTGTAGTGTGTTATAATAAAATACGAAGTATTTTAATTGCCTACGAATTCAAGTAAATATTTATAGACATGAGAAACAATATAAAAGTGACATTACAAGTGATTATATCAGCACTCCTCGGTTTGGAAGTGTCTTTGTCTCCCAATATCTATATAAAACCACTTATCTGGTCATTGGTATTTTATATTGTATTGAGGTATAATATAGATAAAAAAATAATGCTTACAATGGAGAGATATCTTGGAAAAAAATGACATCAACCCCGCCTTAGTTCTTAATGAGGATCTTCCCGTTGATGAGGATCTTAAAGATAAAGTTATTTTATTAGAACAGCAGGTGGAAGAGTTATGTGATAAGGTAGAAACCTTATCTTCCCGACTTAATGGTATAAGTTATTTACTAAAGAGTGTAATAAATAATAAGTCCTTATTTAAGCTTATTGACGCACTTGGCCATAATGACCGAACTTAGTGTCCTGAATGTCATCGTTTATTTTTGTTAGTTCACGAATTAATTCACTTTCACTTTTATCCGGTTTTAATGATTGTGTCGATTGACTTATATCTATACATTTGATTAGAAATTCAACTTGTCTATCATCTAATTCAACTTGGTGTTTCATTGGTTTATCCTTGTCCATAATGCTTAGGAATTCGAATTCGAAATCCACTGTTACTGTTTTTGATCCGTAGAGTCATCTTCCCAACTTGGTAATGACAACCCTAACTCCCAAATCATTTCATCCAATTCTATTCCACTGTCATCGGCATTACCCTGACTATCCCATAAAACTTCGTTCACATCGATTGGACATTTGTCGTGTAATTTCGCATAGAAATCCATCAACATACCATTGTACTCCGGATGGAGATTCATGAAATGTTTGATAATAAACATAATGCGAGCATACGAGCGTATGTCGATTTTGATGGATTTAGGCAAAAGCTATTTCTTGTGATAATAATGATTTTAATAACATTCTTTCATAATCATCATTCACACCCAAACCGTCCAACATCGCCGCTACTTGATTATCATCCTTACCGCTAAGCATATCTATGACCGATGTGTCTTTTGTGACATTTGTGGCATTCATCAATACCTCTTTTAAATCATCATCGGTTAAGTTGGATACTAAATGATCAATTGTATCATCAATAGACTTTCTCGCCTCTTCCGGTATGTCTTCACATGATATTTCAATTAAACTATCTATTACTTCTTCTATTTTCATTCCCTTATTGACTCCTATTAATAAGTATAGCCATCACACCCTTCCAACACTGTGAACCTATGAAATGCCAACACTGTGAACCTATGAAATGTGACACGCCCTTACACGCCTGATGTTATTCATTTTATATATACAACCCACGAAAAATTTTTCCTCTTACACTCATTTTACATTACATGTAAATTATCGCTACCAACAATAGACATGAGACACAATATAAAAATGACATAAATAATACAACCCCCAATACTTTACATGTTATTTCTTCAAAACGGCTCATCATTTATGTTCCTTTTCTGTAACTTACCCACAGCATAATTCCACAAAATAATATAAATATCCCCATTGTTATTATAAATCTCATCCTCACCTCCGCGTCCACCAATGTAATCTACCATCGCCGTCATCAAATGCTTCCCACCTACATTTAGACCAGATACATTTCCATTGATATCTATCAGTATATCTTTCAAATGGTTTCATAGTCCAACCACAATTACAGACTGGACTATGTTTGTACCATTTGGATAATAACCATTTAAACATCATTTTGATAGGAACTTATTATTCATTGTTTTCGCAACTTCCATCATGTTTGTCGGGTCGATGAAATTAGCATCATTACCATACATGGTCTTGAAAGAATTTCTTTCTGAATCACGAGTATAAGCACCTTCACCAATGAAGTAACTTGAAATCTTAATTCCATTATTCTTCATCATCTTGACCATTTTCTTTCCATGTTGGTCAGCAGAATGTCCACTATAATAAATGTCATCATTAGAAAACCACGGAGCACCATCTGAATAGTTGATGAAGTAGTTATCTTCTCCACGAACTCCACCTAACCAATTTTTCATCAATGCTTCGTAACAAAGTGACTCGGGAGTAGTTCCACCAGCATTTATGTATTTCCATAGTTTGGTTATCTTGGTTATCTTATCTTTCCGAGAATTATAACAAACGATAACTACTGGCTTACTATTATCGGTCCAACGGAAACTAACAACCACATTAATGTTTCCAGCCATCTCACAAGCCTTGACCATCGCAACGGTTGAAGTAACGGCCTTAGATAGTTTTTCTCCACTCATACTACCACTCGCATCAATCGAGATATGTAAGTTAGCCTTATTATATCTTTCCTTAACTACATGAGAAAATACATTCTCATTATCAAATCCCAACTCAGAAATAAGTCTTTTGTTTATTTTTCCACTACTTTGACGAGTAAAGATAAGGTCTTTTTCTTCTCCACGAACTTTGAGTTTCTTACCCAAGATAGTACCTAAACGAAGTCCAGTAGCAATATCATTTTCTCTATCACTACCATACCTATAGTTATAATGATGAAGAAAATTAAAAGCTCTGGAATCAATCAACTCTTGAGTCAAATCAGGAATGACTACCACTTTAGTTTTACCCATTCCACCACCACCGGTTTCAACCATCTCAGAATTACTATTACCAAGAGCCTCAACAATCTTTTTATCTTTCTTGGTCAGTTTAGTTTTTGGTGTTTTACCTTCAAGTAAATCTTTCGTATTTTTAAAGATTCTCTCAATTGACTTTTCCATTGATGATGAAATTTCTTCACCTTCAGTAGGTTCTCCATCTTCAGGAGTCATTTCTTTATCACCACTATCTACTTCAGTTCCACCACCATTATTATTCGATGAACTACCATTTTCTTCTTCACCTTCAGAATCTTCTTCACCTTCACCATTTTCAGGTTTTCCACCACCCGTATTTTCATCCACAAGTTTGAAAACAACATCACAAATAGACTTTGCCACTTCAATGACATCATCAGTAGATTTTAGTCTTGAGATGTTTTTCATATCTATCAAACGATAGATGTCTAATAGTCTTGGAAGAGCATTTAAATCAGTACCTTCATTAGTGAAGTTAATAATTCTGAACATATAAGATTCAAAATCAAGTTCACGATACATCTTTGATTTTAATCCTTTACCAATTTTCTTATGGTTGAAGTACTTAGAGTACAAAGTGTGATAATAACCTTTATATCCAGGAGAAGACTTGAACACGATATTATCGATTCTTCTATCTTCAACATAATTAATCATTCCACGAAGAAATTCCATTCTCTCGGGAGTCAAATCCCAATCACGAATTTTAGTCCAATGTCTAACATCCTTAAAAACTTCAAAATCACTATAAACACAATGACTACCTTCATGAAGAGCCAGACCAACAATATGGTCAAAATTCTTTTCATTAATATTACCACTAATAGTAACAGACTTACCATTAGTAAAGGAATCACCACGAGTCATAAATTTAACAGGAACATTTTGTCCACTTACGATACGAACAAAGTTTCCAATTGCCCTCTTATGTCCAGCAAGAGACACATGGTCTTTTTTAGGTTTTGGTTTTACAACATCATCATCTTGGTTTAATATATCAACAACACTCAGTTGTTTGTCAAACCAGAATGATGAATAATTTGTCCTTGAATTCATTAATTATTTCCTTTTTTATTTCTCATTTCGACTAAATATAACACTAAAATAGTATATAAGTCAAGCATTTTCTGCATTTTTCTCAATTCTTTTTTTAAATTGTTTGTAAAGGTTATTGGCATATTTACCCTGTTTTGCTGTTAAACTACCTTTCCTAGCAACTCTTTTAGTTAAACTATCTACAAAATCCAACTTCTCATATTCATACACTTTAGTATATTTACACAACAATAACATATCCCGTAATGAATCAATTTTCAACATCATATCATCTCTTTGATTCTTAAACTCTGGGTCTAATGATGATGTATGACTCTTGATACCCTCATTTATCGCATTTAACATTTTAGGACTAATCCTATTATTGGAAACAAGTTTTCTATGCATATCAGATAAGAATCCATGATAACCAGTAGATAATCCTCTTGTGTATTGATTATCGTCAAGTAACTTTCTTAAACCAGCTACCTGTTTTTTATAAACTTCTTTGTTATTTTGAAATGATTGTTTCTTAGAGCTCATTATTAGCTATCTTAGTTAATTGACCAGTATATTTTAATATTTTCTTACGGGCTATTACCATCTGTTTCTTTGATAGGAAACCCGCTTTATTATAAAATTCTGTGAAGGAACTCATTATTCCCCCATCCACACCACTAAAACCAACCCCATTACTTTCATGAGTACCACCACAAACTTGTTCACTTTCAGTTTGTAAACCATAAATTCGTAACATACCACGAACCACGGCATCATCACGAGTTTCTATTAAACCTTTTATTTCTTCCTTTTCCCAAACTCTCATTATTTATTTCCCTTTTTTGCACAATACCAAGTACAATAATGACCACCTTTGTGATTAACTACTGCTTTGATTTTTTTACATTTTTGACAAGTCACCGTTTTTTCCCTTTTTTCGATACTTGATCATACAACAAAAATACTTATAAGTCAAGTCTTTTTTTCACTTTTTTTCATATTTTTTTAATTCTTTGTGATCATCAGGATTTGATGAAGAATGTAGATCAATTGTACAACTAAGACAAATAGTAGGATAAAATAACATTTCACCATTTAATGGTGCATCACATCTTTTACACTTTTTATCTTTTTTCATATTTTTGAGTTGAGGGCTGACAAGAGTCAACCTTATAGGGTTGATATTTTATTTATCAACCTTATAGAGTTGACTCCTTTATGTGGAGCTCCAGGGATTCGAACCCTGCTGATATCCTCCGTGCAAGGGAGGCGAACACCCCAAGCATTCCCGAGCCCCATACTTCGTGTCATTTTAAAGTTGTATCCATAAAATCACAAGTAGTAATACTATTACAATCCCCATAACCTTACAAGCAATTGATTCAAACTCATTCATTAAAAATCTCCTGGTGCTACTTGGAAAGTATTTAAACCTAAGTCTCTCCACATCTTCACAACCTTGTCTCTATCATCAACTACAAGAAAGACATCATCAATATTTACGAAAGTATCTAACATCTCTTTTTTAAGAATTTCATCAGGCATAAACCTCATTTCTTTAGTAGCTGGATTACCATCGGCGATAGGCCAGGAATCATCCTTGAACTTATCAGGTCTCATAACTAACAGATGAAATGGAACTCTATTGCGAGATAACCAAGACTTAGTAGTGAAGAACGACCTATCATTCCTACCTGAAAAGATAACGATTT
>Ga0208299_1002584_pt1 | contig 12111 bp, 17 predicted proteins | sample 15_taG_FD_184089 | JGI IMG/M metagenome (GOLD analysis project Ga0208299, IMG submission 184089) | Marine viral communities from the Subarctic Pacific Ocean - 15_ETSP_OMZ_AT15312 metaG (SPAdes) (version 2) | ecosystem: Environmental > Aquatic > Marine > Oceanic | place: Pacific Ocean | collected...
ATACTTGCAGCAGTGTAATGTTCCGAATCAATTGAATCAATTGCTGTAATAATACCAGAACTCCTACCTAAATTTTTCCCTACGATTCCACTCATAGTTTATATCTCCTATCTAGTCTGATCTAGGTAACTAACAACAACATCAACATTGGCAGAGCTAGCAGTTGCAGCACATAAATGATCTTCATCTACTAGAACTATTCTCCCTGTATGTTCGAATGTTTCATTAGCCCCTAATGCTTGATCTGAATAAATTTCGTAATCTGTTCCACCGCCACCATCATCTATATAAAGATCAAAGGTTTCTGCTGCACCTGCTGTTTCGCACAAAGTGATGGACAAAATAGTATAAGTATGCCCATTAACTCCATTCAGTAAAACAGATTCTGAGTTTGTTACTCCTGCTGTTAGTGTCACGCCTAAAACTTCACTTGCCATAATTTTCTCCTAAAATCCAAGGACTAATGCCTTGCCTGTACTTGTTAAAGTTGGGTTCATGATAGTATTTGATGAAATGATGCCGCGTGCTAAAATATCTAAATCTGCACCGAGTTGTGGCGAACTATCCTCTAAAAGCTCACTAAGTCCCCCAGATCCTGCTCCTTGGATAGTATCCCAATCTGTGCCATCTTGACATATATGTAGCCTATTTGCGCCTGCTGCCAGAGAGAGTGCTGCATTAGTAGAACCCCCATCTATTTTATCTCCAGAGGCTGGGAAAACATCTGCTGCATTTGCCCCGTTGTTAGCTATAATAACCAATTTGCCAGCAGCAGCGGTTGGTAGTGTAACCGCATCACCAGTTGTCCCGACCGTTGCAATTTCGACAAAGGTGCTAGTTATAGGCCCATCACCCTGTGAGGAACCAGTAGCTGCCGTAACCCCCACTGAAACATCAAAAGTAGGATCATTTAAAACTGGAGCAGTTAATGTTTTGTTGGTTAATGTATCTGTGGTATCCTTCCCGATTAAAGTACCATTTGAATTTGGAAAAGTCCATGTTCTCTCAGTACTAGAGCCAATAGAAGCAAAATCTAATGTTACCTGTTTAGAATCATCAGCATCATCTTGAAAGGTTATACTAGATCCAGAAACAGCCTTCAACTGCAAATCACCAGATGTAGAAGAGATAGTATTTCCATCTATAGATATATTATCAACATCTAAGTCCCCTGCAATCTGAACAGATCCATTATCTACAGTAGCATTACTATTATCCAACTCCAACACAGAACCTGCAGCTGGTGTTACGGTAATCTTCCCAACACCGCCAGTTATAGTTGAATTAGACCCATCATGTGATAGAGAAAGGTCATTCCCAGCGCCTACTGAGATAGCTTCATTATCAGAAGTAACCCTAAAACCTCCAGTAGTTACTTTAACATCTCCAGTACCAGAAGCTGCTAATCTAAGATCTACATTAGTCTCCCCAGCAGCTGCTAGTAAAGGACCTGTGGTACCAGTTGCATTATTGGTTATCCTAGCATATGTAGTAGCTGATACAGTCTTACCAAACAAAAGAGTCTTATTACCAGAATCATCCTCAATACCAGTACCATCATCAAACTGAATATCATACCCATTACAATCTAAGTCAGCCCCTAATTGAGGAGAGGAATCCTGTATCACCTCTTCAATAGCACTTGAAGCAATAGCGCTATTTAGGTTATCCCCAACCATAACAGTTCTTGAATTATTGACAGGTGAACCCATTTTATGCGACTCCCGAAGCGTAGGTTATAGAAACTTCTTGAACTGCATTTGTATCTCCAACCCTTGCAGTTGCTGATGCTATTACCAAGCCAGTTTTGAAATAAATAGGCTTAGGAAATAAGAAGTGAGGATTACCCTCGGCTCCTACCCCAAAGACTAAAGTGGGAGCTGTTGTACCAACTGTTACATCTCCAGTAACCTTATCAAATAGCTGCAAATAAGCCTCAGCAGATGTAGCATTTAACACTGATATTGATTGTATCAGCGTGGGAGCAGCAGTAACGACTACCTTAGTCGCATTTACTGACCCATTGTAGTAACTATCTAGGACCGAAATCCCTGTCCATGATGTTTTAGCCATTTACTGTCTCCTTTATAATCTCGTTTGAATTATTACATTCCCATTTTGGGATAATAATATTTAAAACCTCTTTAGCCCTGTGCTGATATGTATGCCCAGCTAAAACAGCTTCCATACCTTCCTTAGCTATCTTCTCCCTCTTATCCTCATGCTTAAGAAAATACTTAGCCTTCTCAACTGCATCGTCTAAATCTAAATACGAAACAAAATGCTTACCATCTATCAACCCAAAATCTCCTATAGTAGGAACGTGTTCTGTTAAAAGAAAGGATCCAGTAGCTAAAACTTCAAACAACCTCATATTAACATCATCATCTGCAGATGTATTAAATACTATTCTAGACTTTCTATAGACTTCCGCAGCTTCTTCAAAAAGCCTTTGCCCATAGAAGAAATTTGGGAACTCTCTGTATATCCTATCAAGGGCATCCGCTCTTTTCTCAAATGTGACGAATCCAACGAACCCAACATCATATTTCTTGATACATTCAGGGGTTTTAGGATAAGCTCTGGGCTCAACAGCGTGGGGGAGCCATCTAGCTTCAACTCCTCTATCGCCAAACTCCCTAACAGCTCTTTCTTGGTTGCAGAATACATAATCAAACTCCTTCGCTTTCTCTAACCTATACTCAAACCCTAGATGCGTATCAGATGTTACATATGCAGAGGGGTGATGATCTTTCATTGATATAGGTTTATAGGGAAGAATCCCAGTCAAAGCATCCTCACCCCAATCTACCCATAAATACAGATCAAACTCTCCATGACCTAACGGCTCATTCTGTGACGTGAATCTAATAACCTTATGTCCTAATGTCTCTAAAGCATGCCTCCAATATAAAGGAGGCCCATCATTTCTTCCTGGTCGTGTATCATAAAACATTGCTATCTTCATATCAGTCCCTTTCAAATACTACTAACAGTTTGTTCTTTAACCTCTTCTGGTCTTACCATAGTCCGCCACCACTTCTTAAACCCATGTTTCTGGATCAAGTGGTCATTAGTTTCTTCGGTCATTTGTAAAGAATTCCACCCACCAGGTTGATCAGGCTTACCGTACAACATCTCACCTGTTTGAAAACCATGATGATATACAAATGTATCCCTCGCATTAATCAATGAGTATCCACCAGACCTTAATCGAATAGATAGATCAATATCATCCCCAGTATTAAATGATTCATCAATACCACCAACTTCATCTAAAGCCTTCCTTCTAACCAACATACAAAAACCAACTAAAAATGGCACATCCTGATATAACTCTGACGAGGCAGACCAAATATTCTGTAGCCCCATAACACAGTTTGAGGCGGGACCGACTGCACCAACACCAGGATATTGTTGCAGAACTCTTGCCATGTTATGAAGCCACATTGTAGAGGAAATAGGAACGAATATATCATCATTAGCAAACATAACAAACTCTGATTTGGAGCTCTTCAATCCATAAGCAAGACCCCCAGTCCATCCTAGATTTTTATCAGGCATTAATAACTTAAAGTTATAAATCTCCTGTAGAGGAAACAAATTAACAGGCCCATTATTAACAACTATAATATTACATGGTCTACTTAATTTAGTAGCTTCAATAGATTGGATGCACTGAGCCAACTGATCTGGGTTCTCATATGTAGGTATTATAATATCAATCGGAGTATTTTTCATAGTCTCCATACTCCTTTCTCAGTTCCTCAATGTTAGCTTCTTCTTCATATGTAGCCTCTGTAATAATCTTATGATAACCAAGATGGCCCAATTTAACCCTAGTATCCATAAAGATCTTAAATCCTGCCTCTCCTGCTTTATGGCAAAAGTTAATATCCTCACCTGCGGAAGATGTGCTCATAAACCATGGTCTCTCCATTTTCTTAAAGAGATCCATTTTAATTAAAACTCCACCAAACCCAACTGCATCACATTGTACCAACTTGTCTTTTGGATAAGTTATAACAGGGTGGTTAGAATAAAAACTTCTCTTCGTAATTTCATCATAACCACCAGTTAGGTTATATAAAACTGGCTTATGTGGATCATGTCTTGTAAATGCCAAAGCTGCACATACATCAACATTATTCTTAACTAACTGTTCGAATGTGTCAGCTGGAACTAACATATCATCGTCAATCATAAATAAATAATCCATTTCACCTTCTAATGCAATATCCACAAGTCGCTCTCTAGCAAGAGCTGGGAATGTCTCTCCGACGACTCCGATGTTGAATTGGTATTCCACTCCATCAGGAATGTCGTAAACTCTATCGCAGTAGGTTTGTAAACCAAGACTAGAGAGGGTTTGTAAGACTCCCAAGTGCGTACACATTTCCATCCTGTTGTCATAGGCTCTAGCTGCGGTATGTCCTTCATTAGGCACTCCAAATAAAACTTTAATTACTCTTCTCGAATCCGATCCCGTAGATTCCATATAAATACCTGTATCCTTTCTAGTATGCTGAGGGATAGTGCATGTTTAAACTTATGACCTGCATGCCTTGATAATTTCTCCTGATCGAAACTAACAAGTGGCCATCCTTTACAGTCCATACATCTTAATAGTGGTTTTACTTTACTATGTTCATAATCTAATACTCTCATTAATGTCTCTAACATATTATCTCCTGGTAAAAAGATGGGCAGCGCCCGCTCTGCCCTCTAATTAAAACGCTCGAATCCAACAAGTAGCCTGTGGAATTCCGCCTGACACATTACAAGTATCCCAAACTTGGACATACCTGTAAAACTGCGCAGAAAGAGCTTGAGGAGTAGGACCAGCTGAAAACAATGTCCCAGCAATGGCGCCTTTCTTCAAATAAGTTCCAGCAGGACCACCTTCAGGTCCGATTGTCTTGTTAGCTTCCGCAGACATGGAAACATTCTCACTATAACCCCAACTCTGAACAATCCCATATTCGTCAGATGCTATATCAGTAATAGCAACTCCAGCAAATAAAGGCCACTCAGCGTCAGCGTCTAGTTTAATAGCAGAAACACCATCCGCAGAAACTACCTCAGTATCTCTACCCCCAAGATATCTAGCACACAACCCAGCAGTGATGGAATCTCCATTCACATTACGAATTGTAGTGTAGACCTTATCAGGGCTAGTTCTATTGACTTGAAGTGAATACATATAAACCTCCTAACGTGAATATTAAGAAATTCCTGTAGCAACGCCAAGACGTCGGCGATTGTTAACAGTAATATTTCCTTGAAACAGGATTTTAGCTGTAGTAACATCCTGACCGATAGGAGTTTGAAATCCTTCAGGGGACATAGTCATATCAGCTTCATTGTGTACTTCCCACTTGATATTCTCAGAGTTAAGGAAATACATTTCACCAGATTGAGCTGCAGCATCAAACGTCATTGGAATCCCTTTAAAGGTCAATGAAGTAAATCCTGCATCAGCAACCATTTTGCTCTCATACCTTTTCAAGCCGTCTTGAGTATCTTCATAATCTTCGAAGACATCTTGGTGAGTGAAGATCAAGTCACAACCGTTACCACCACGACTGTTTAAAGTATTAATAGCAGTACGCATCATACCTATTCCATTAGAGGAGAAACCTCCTACAGATGTTTGAGTATATGCCTTCCACCATGTATAAGTAGCAGGTGCTAATCCTCCAACTGTGGTAGATGTAGAAACGATGTCCTTAACAGAGTGAACATCCTTACTACTAGCACGAGTTGAAGCAAGAAGATTACTATTCAACTTATCAGCAAAAGACATCTCCAACTGCGTCATTTTACTCTGAAGCAGATTCAAGATGGCATGCTTGCCTTTGTTGTTACGTTTCTCCTTACCAAGCAATCCAACTGAGCCTGAATAGTAAGCCCAAGAAAACTTGGCGTTTGTGATACCATCTTGCAAAGTCGTATCCAGAAGCTCAGCTCCATCATACGATTTTACAGTGGTATTTTTCCCATACATTAATGGAACGATAATATCGTTACCACTAGAATGGGATACCTTGGGTGAACCACCACGAGCGGCTTTCCCAAGAGTTCCATTTAACCACGACAACATAACTCTTCTATTGAAGATGTTATCGTGCATGGTCTTTAAATACTCATCTAACGTCGCTGTTAGATACGCATCTAATGTTCTAGTATCCGAACGACCTGCCATAACGCTCTCCTAATTATCGTCTTCTGGACCGTTTAGCTTCAACTTTACCAGCAGCATCAAAGATATTCTTCACGGGAGCTTTATGATCCCCTTGTTCTATCTTTGAACCACCAGATGATCGAGGCTTACCAGTAGACTTTTGTTGTTTTTGTTGAATTTTCTTAAGCAACCTCTGCTCATGAAAATCATCTAAACCACCATCTTCATCAAGAGCATCCATATAAAGTTTCCTCATGTTTTTCCATGAGGGGTTAGCTTTGACATTCGGATTCCATTCCTCAGCCAGCTTCTTCATAGTGGGATAGTGTTTATCCCAACCATCGCCAAATTCACTATCTAACCTATCAAACAGAGATTCTAATTTCTCCTCTTGATAGGTAGCTAGGAAAGGGTCAAGTGAGCCTTTCTGAAAATTTGCTAGAGCTTGGTTAATCATTCTGCCACTATCAGCTTGGACGATCTTCTTGACCAAAGCTACCGCTTTTTTGCCTTCGGGAGACATCTCGTCTAGACCTAAGTCGTCAACCCCTCCGGACTGTCCATTAATCTGATTTTGGATAACTTCTTGAATTTTCCCATTTGATGCTACATAGTCAAGCAGTTGTGCCATCTTGTCTATCCCACCAAACCGAGTAGCCACTCCCTTAAGAGCATCTAATTCGTTTCGGGTATCTTTCAGTTCATCCGTCTTGTGGCTAAATGATCTTTGAAGCTCCTTATATGAATCTTCTGAGGTTGCTTTATCATCCTTCGATGGTTCCTTTTCCTCTTCAGGTTGTCCATCTTGATCTTCGTCTGCAGGTTCTCCTTCGTCATCACCAAGTTCAGGAATCGGCTCAGTGCCCATAGTTTCATCGACACCAAAAATATCCTCTTCCTGTTCTCCTGATAATTCAACTCCAGTTCCTGATTCGGTTTCCTCTGCCATTGTAAATCTCCTAGTTTTATATTACAAAATAAAAAACAGCTGCGACCGCCCAGCCGCCATAAACCACCAAAAATTATTCTCGTGCATCCTTCTTCTCCTCTTTTTCCTTCTTCATTTTCTTGTATTGCTCAGTTGCTAAATCGCCAAGTACATGAGAACCAAAACCTATCCAGAATGAAGCACAGCCAACTTGTGTTGTAAATAGCAAAATAAAAATGATCCTCATTTCTTTTTCTTCTTTTTCTTTCGTCTAGCCATAGCACGATCCATAGATTTTCCTACTTTAACTTGACCATATCCTTCTCTAGCTGGCATACTATATCTCCTGTAATCCTGCGGCTTTCACCTTATTTTTAAGATCCTGTGGTCCTGTATATGTAATCCCAGCACTTTCATTATAAGCTGTATCCCCAACACACCATATAGAAGGGTCACTTTTACAGGTTATTAGAGTGGTACCAAATGCTTTATTACAACCAGGGCATTTTATTTTATCCTTATCAGCAACCATAGAATAACCTTCCCATTCGTGATTACATTTTTTACATATTAGATCATAAGCTGGCATTACGTAAGACCGCCGAAAAATCCTGCTCCCATCCCAGCCCCCATCCCAGCTCCAATTCCCGGTCCTGCACCTATTCCAGAAGGTCCTTGACCTAGACCACCTAACATACTATCCAACTGACTACCAAATGCCTGAGACCCTATTGGACCTTGAGCTGCAAAATTATTTGGGTTATTAAGTGCTCCACCAAAAAACTGTTGAGCCTGAGATCTACGCCTACCACCTATATCTCCAGTAGCATCAGCTCCAGTACTCATATAAGGTGCAGGTGTACCCATACCAGCATCTAAACCCATATTAGGTGGGGTTTGAATCTTAGCAAGAATCTTCATTAATTCTTGAACCATTCTAGGATCTCTAGCCCTCATTGCATCTTGTTCCCTACTTCTCCTAATTTGTTCCTGACCTGGGATAAACCCAGCTCCAGAAAACACAGTAGGATCTAAGCCATCAAGACTAGAAGTATCTCCAATACCCTTACCACCAAACTGTCCCAAACTAGGTCCTACAACATCATAATCAGTTGGCATCTTTATTACTCCTTTGCTGTGCAGCATTTAGTAATTGATCTATCAAATCTACCTTGTTAGATTCCGTATTCCTCTGACTCTCCCCGTCTTGTCTCATTTGCTCTTGTTTCAAGCCAACACCAGCCTTGATAACAGTTTTCTTAAGGTCAGTATCCCTCTTAGGTTTATCAACAGCAATTTGAGATTGGAGTTGCTGTGCTTGACGTTTCTGTTGCTCTTGTTGCACCACAGCAGGATTCCTCATCAACCTACCAACATACTCCTCAAGTCCGCCAAGCTCCAAGATAGTCTTAGTTGTCTCAACCCTATCTAACAATGGGTTTGATAAAGCAAAATCAAATAGCATCTTAGCCTTCTGCATCCTAGCAGTCTCACTATCTGCGGCAGTTGAACCAGCTACCACTTTAAAGTTAAAATCTCCTCTAATTAAATCCTTATCTAATTTCATGAAAGGGAAATTCTCTACAACTTCCTGCCCACCAGGAGCGGTAAAAGGATCTCCACCTGCAAGAGCTTCTGGATTAGCTCTCTGAAGGGATTCAAAAGTATTATCATCAAGTGGGATTTCACTATCCTCTTGAACATGTTGTTGTATAACGTGCATAACTTTCCTAACAACTCTAGAATAAAATTTCTCAACCATCTTCGATCTATCTGCTCTCCTAGATGATATACCCTGCTGAACCATAGCAGCTTCTTTAGCTGTAGGCATATTCTCAGCTCCGCCTGCCTCGAACTGTCCTATCCCTAACTCCCTAAAAATATCTGCCTTTAGAGTAGAAGCTGTTTGATAAAGGTCACCAGAGACAGCTGCATCTTTAATAATAGCTATTCCACCATTAGGATCTCCCTTAACTCCAATTATTGATGCACTAGGACCCTTAGCAAAATCTTCAGCCGCTTTGCGATCCACCGTTCTCTTGTTGTAAGCGTACTTTTGATCCGCCGCCCTCTTAACGTGATCCAGAACCTTAGACATAATCCGATTAAGCAAATTCTGCTTGCTAAGATAAACATCCGTATCCGCAAGAGCATGGGTTTCATCAGGGTTAAAATTAAACCAGATCGGTTCCACTGGGAATCTATCGAACTTAGTAGGCCACTCATTGTCATCCCTCAGAAATTTGTCGTGAGTTAGTACGACTACTTTGAATGTTTGATTCTCTCGATCCCATACATCGTAACCTTCTACACGTGCCAAATCATTTTCTTCAGAAGTAAAAGCAGAGTCAGCATCATCTTCAAACCTCTTTATAGTGAAAGATCCAAGCATATCCTTCTTATTCGGTTCTACCAACGAGTTTGGTTTTAACTCAGAGGTGTTCTTCAAATTCGGATCATCTTTTAACTCCTTTAAAGTTTTAAGCCATTTTATACATATGAACTTGTCATCCTTTAGATCATGGTCTGTTGCCTCTGGATCCCTTATAACATCCTTAGGTGAAATACGTCTAACAAATATCTCCTCATTCTTTATCATTGAAATAAGATCACTTTCAATAGCTTTGCCATCGAAACCTACCATAACATAACCCTGAGGGGCTAGAAGTGCATCAACTACGCACTTCTCTAATTCATCTTGAACCTCTAATTCATCCAACAAGAAATTAGCTAACCCCTCCATCCTAAGAGCTGCACTTGTTGCATCTATTGGTCCTTCTCTGGTTGCCATCTGACGTCTCTTGGGCTTCACGAAAATCTTTGGCTTGTTTAAGATAATGGATGGTTTTATGGTAGCCACAGCTGTGTAGACCATATTATCCACTATCTCATCATTATATAGAAGATCATCCTCTACATTATGACCCCAGTGCTTTCCTTGGTAGTATTTATAAGATAGATCGATGTTGTCGTTTATCTTATTCTCTTGTGTGTCTCTGGCAAACTTAACTCGATCCATCCAGAGTTTATATTTCTTAGTTGGTTCGCTCATCTATTAACCATCCTCCCTTTTTTAGCCCCGCCTTCTCGCTGCTTAAGAATCCAGTTAAAAGAACCGACTGGGGCATTATCTGTTCTCTTATGCTCATATGGAGACGGGCGGGTCATAACTCCATATCTCAAAGCATCACACGCATGATCGTTCAACTTCCTAGCTTCCTCTTTAGGGTTAGATGAATCATCGCTTGTCTTTTTCCAAATATACTCTGGAAGCTCCGTCAGGAGGTTTCGACATCGCTTTGAAATATAAAGTCGAGGAGCTCCTTTTTTCTCCATGAAAGGGTGGAAGTGCTCTTTATCTGATCGAAAGAACTCCCCGACTCTATTCCATCCAGCTTCCCTACTATTATTAGCCCTTGTCAAGTAAATACCTCTTTCATCATATTCATCCGCAACTGACCACTCCATCCCATCTTTCTCTCTATTCTTATCCCATATTGAGGGATCAGCTACTAATTCATCCATAGCACCCAATTCGAATTGTTCATCTATACTTCTAGTGTGATCACTAACTAAGCCCTTTCGGTAGTATTCATCAAAAACTAGGATATTCCCATCTTGATCTACATACATACCCAAGAAGCAGGTAGGGTTCGTCTGACCATGATCTAGTGATCCCAAAATCGTGTGAGTCCCTTTAACGGGGTAAGGTATGTCCATAGGACACTCATCGTTCGGAAGGACATGCGTTTGAAAGTCAAAGTCAGGCCAGACTTGCCCTTCCACAGCATCCCATGATCCATCTACATAACGTCGTACCCAGTTCTCTGGATTATCCCTTCGTAGATTGGCTAAGTATTCGGGAGGTAGCCAGGGGTTATCCTTAAGGAGAGATTGAACGAATAGATGGTCATCAAGTGGAACACCTTGTTGCTGTGGTACAACAAAAGTATTCTTTAACCATCCTGGTTCTGGATTAGAAGCGAATAACCCAAAGAACCTAGGGTATTGACCTCCTGGAAGTTTCCACCTCAAACGTGCCTTGAGCATATTAACAACCTCATGCACAGTTTCAGAAGCTTCATCAACACAGAAGAAACCTATTTCCAATGACTTGATCCTATCCATATCTTCCCTACCACCTAGTCCGCCATATATAAGTGCGGAACCATTTACTAAAAGTATTTCCTTCTTAGTCTGATTGTGTCCATTAGAAGCAATAATCTTCTGACCTGTCTCCAACTCCATATCTGCTATTAAGTTGAGGAGAGTAACTAGGGTCGTCTTCCTGAATGCCTCAGCTTCATGTCTCCCCAAGAAGCCCCTGTTTCCAGGGAACATCATGGAGAGACGCAACCCCTCAGCACAAAGGGCGTATGTTTTACCCCCACCTACTCCACCACCAAATAGCTTATATTTATGATGAGCATCTCTAAATATAGTCTGTTTCTCTGTAGGACCTTCTTTTCCATAGAAGACATCAGTTCCACCAGAGGATGTTTTTATAGGAGCTTCTATCATCTTTTAAATCTATCCTCTACAATTTTACTCATTAGCTGTTGCATCCAAGAGTTCTTTCTAAATGTTGGATGGCTAGGCACTTTTGATGCAGGAGTGTGAAAGCCATCAGGGTATAGTTTAAATAATTTCTTAGGATCCTTTGCTTCATGAAATTGTTCTATATAACCAATAGGATCATTAACATGAGATAATGTATCAACGAAACCTTTTACTCTATCTATCCTCTCCTTAGTTACAGGAAATGGTTCTCCTTTTTTAAAAGTCTTAAACCAATACCTTAATCTTTCATGAGGATCAGATGGGAACTTTGGTAAGCTCTCTTCAGTTCTTCCAGTAAATGGGTCTGGCATTATTAATCCTTCTCCTCAGTAGGAATATCGCCCTTCCATGAGAGCAACCAACATGCGAATATACGGTGGATTCCATCTTCTATTTTTCCCTCTTCATCTAATATAATCGGTTGCTGTACGCCATTGTT
>Ga0208299_1002587_pt1 | contig 12100 bp, 21 predicted proteins | sample 15_taG_FD_184089 | JGI IMG/M metagenome (GOLD analysis project Ga0208299, IMG submission 184089) | Marine viral communities from the Subarctic Pacific Ocean - 15_ETSP_OMZ_AT15312 metaG (SPAdes) (version 2) | ecosystem: Environmental > Aquatic > Marine > Oceanic | place: Pacific Ocean | collected...
ATCAAATTGGACTACAACAATCCGAAGGTAAAAAAGATGTATATTACATTGAGTCCATGTTCTCATTGTGCCAAGATGATTGTTAATTCAAATATTAACGAAGTGATATATGATGAGGAGTATAGAGACGGCCGCGGCCTTGATATTCTTCGTGAGGCAGGAATAAAGGTAAATCAATATAGTGTCTCATAGATGAAATTGCTAGACTTGCTGAATATTTATAAGCAGCCTGGAGTGCTAATGTGAATAACTTACTCACAAAAGAACGTCTATCTCGAATCATCGAGGAAGAACGTGCTAAGATTCAAAAAACGCAAGAAGACGAGTGCAAAGCTAACAAGGTTTCGCTAGGAAAAGATCTGGATAAAATATCAGCTGGGCTAAAGGTCTGCGATAAAAAATCAGGACTAGTTTATACTGTTTCTAATGTTCATCTCGGAGATATCTCTGAAGCAGACGGAAAGAGTGAACGAGGTGTCACGCTAAAAACCCCCGAAGGGCAATTATTTTTCGTGAATGAAAAAGAACTTAAAAAGAACTACAAGGTAGAGTAACAACTATGAAAAAGAATGAAGTCGCAGAACTAATTAAAGAGACTCTCACGCTTAAAAGTGACGAAGATCAAGAAATTCTTAATGAAGCGCTGGTAGCGCAAGTTAAGACATACACACTTCCAACTGAGGCATTATCTCAATCAAATAAGAAAAATCACTTCGAGCTGTATGGTCAATACGTGAAGGATTTTAATAGAATCAGTGCAGAACTCGATGCAGCACCTCGAGGAAACGCAAATTCAAATCATTCTCTTTTTAGATCTCTTAAGATCGATGAAACCTATAATTTGAATGCTGTTTACCTTCATGAGCTTTTCTTCGCTAATATCGGAGACCTTCAAAGCGAAATCACGATGGACACGCTTTCATTCATGCGTCTAGAGAGAGATTTTGGTTCTTTTGATGAGTGGCAGAGAGATTTCCTAGCCTGCGCCAAGGCCTCACGATGCGGATGGGTAGTAACAGGGTACAATACGTTTACACGAAGCTATATGAACTATGTTGTTGATTTACATTCCATCAACGTACCGATCGGAGTAATTCCTGTGATCGTTATGGACGTATGGCAACATGCTTACTACAAAGACTATCTAAAGAATGTAACAGAATATACTGTCAACATGATGAGAGAGCTAAATTGGAGCGTGATCGAAAGCCGTTTTGAGCGTTCCGAAAAGATCGCCGAAGTTCTTAAGTAGGAGAAACAAATGGAAAACATGATCGAAAAATTAATCCTTGAAGTACTAAAAAATCTCAATGAACAAGATGAGAACGACAAGGATGGACACAAGTCAGTGCCAAATTCACTTGATGCTCAAGTTGACGCCCTTCTGATAAAATATGATGCAGTATCTTCTGAGATTGAAGGAAGCGATATCATGAGCGAGGCATCCTTTCCGCAGACTTTAGGGTTTATTCTAGAGCAGCTCGGCGAAGAGCCGGTCGATCCTAGCCCTGGTCAAGTACTAGCGCAAGATGATGATCCGGCTGCTGACGAGGAAAAAGAAGTAGAAGATCAGGAAGTAGAAGAAGTAGAAGGAGAAGATCTGGAGCTTAATGAGCCAGAATCAGATCCTAAACTTGATGTGCAGATGTTTGCAGAGAGAGTAGCAAGACTTGCATCAATGCCCGAAAAACTTCTAGATATCTCTACAGTCATCTTGGCGCGAGCTGAGAACTATGTTAGAGAAAATTATGATGATTCAACTGCAGACGCGCTAAAAGAAATGCTTTACGATGAGCATCGTCTTGAGCTTCCAGAAGATGCAGTCGAGCGCGTATTAGATTCAGATATTCCACCACCCGCAGCTAAAGGCGCAGGACCCGGTGGAGGAGCGGCAGCCTGAGTGAGCAAATACAAGGATTTTGACCATCGAAAGTCAATTCATATCAAGCTTCTTACTGAGACACATGCAGCTTTTCGCATAGAGCTAATTAAGAAAAAGCTATCTATGCAAGAGGTCATCGAGGATTTTGCTCAAAGAGTTGTAAGAGGAGATGGTTTCGCGCACAGAGTCTTAGATACAGTTGCTCGAAAGAAAAGAGAGCGGCACATTGAAAAGCTTTCTGAGACAGATGCTGAGTCCATTTTTGATGCTATCGAAAATATTGATTTTGATTCGAGTGAAGAATGATAACGTGGTTTAAGAAAAATCAAAAAAGCGAAAAGATACTTGACTTGACGCTTCGCATAGAAGCTCTAGAAGATGCAAATAAGAGCCTTAGTGATACAGTAATAATACTTAGTAGGCGAATAGATAAGCACGTATATTTTATAGATGCGTTGAGCAAAACCAATTCATCTATACTGGACATATTAGACATATCAAAGACCCCAAAAAGTAATTCACCCGGAGAATCGAAATTTTTGGGATTTGATTTTAAGGATGACAAGGAGGAAAAATGATGGCATCAATTATTGACAAGCACGTTTCTAAGTTTATCTCTAGAAAGTTTTTAGTCTGGCTGTGCTCTTGTGGTTTTCTTTACGGAGGAATGGTTACAGGAGAACAATGGACTTTTCTATCTGTAGTTTACATCGGCGGCCAAGCTGCCATCGATGCCTTTTTGAAGTGGAAAGGCAAATGAATGCCCTTGTAAAATCAGCTAAGAAGCTGTGGCTATCCTCAAAGTCCGCAGTTTTGATTTTCGGAGCTTTTATGATTGGTCTCGGTCTTTGGTTCTTATTGCGTGGAAAAGATGTCGACCCGTGGGAAATTTTAAATGAACAAAAGAAATCTCACGCGCAAGAATTAGAAGCAATCAATGCGGCAAACGAGGAACTATCTAAGAGGAATGCTGCTATTGACGAGAATCTGAAAAAGACTTTGCGAGAAATTGATGAGAAATACGCGAAAGAAAACAGAGAACTCGATAAAAAAACCAAGAAAGAAATAGAAAAAATTGTCAAAGACACATCTCTCAGCCCAGAAGAATTAGCTAAAAAGCTAGCAGCGGCTACAGGTTTATCTTTAGATGAGTAAGAGTTATAATAGAAAATAAATTGGATGGAGTATACCCAATGAGTGAATTTGATTTTGTTGACCACTATGATGACCAGGAGGAGTCTGCAAATCTTCTTCCTGACAATGAAGCAGAGTCTGCAATTAATTGCGCCTTTATCGGCATCGGCGGCGGCGGCTGCAAGATCGCCAAAGCCTTCCTAGATCTCGGATTTACGAAGACACTGCTTATCAACACAACTGATAAGGATTTTCAAGCAGGAATTGACAAAGATCACCTTCTTGCTCTCCCGGGAGCTGATGGTGTTGCCAAGAATATTGAACTAGGTCGCCAGGTTCTAAATGAGAACAGTGCCCTTGTTGAGGACGCATTACGCACTCGCCTAGGAAAAGTTGACTGGCTATTTGTTTGCGCCGGCGGCGGCGGTGGCACAGGATCATCTGCTGCTATTTTGGATCCAGTTTTTAAGAGGTTTCTTGAGATCAACGAGGCATCTGGCAAGGTAGTATATGTTGTTACATCACCAACCTCCCAAGAGAAGTTGAATGCAACGATTAAAAGCAATGCCAGATCTTTAGAAAGCGATGTTGCAAACAACTCACATATTGTCCTTGATAATGAGCGACAATTAAATTCCTTTCGAGGAAAAGTCGGGGTGCTTGGATTATATCCAGCTGCTAACAAGGCTTTCGCCAAGATGTTTTGGCAGCTTCTGCGTCTCGCTTGCGAACAGTCACCAATCCAGGCATTTGATGGCAAAGATCTAGAGAGATTTCTCAGCGCCAACGGCCGCATGGTTCTAGGCTCTGCAATCGTTCAACCGGGTACTAATTTGGGCGTAGAGCTCTACCAGAGTTGCATTAACAATTCACCTTGCCCCAAGCCGACCGGTCATGCTGAGACAGGAGTTCTTTTGCAAGTCATCACAGAGGATCATGCTAATGATGTAGATATCAGCGGCCATCTAGAGGCAGCAACAGCATATGTGGGCGGAAGAACTAATACATTGTTCTCAGGGATCTACGTTCGTGACGCGCTTCCTGGGCTTGTAAGCGTGATGGCTCTTGCAGGATTACCGTGCAAAGACTAGTTTCTTTTATTTTCCTAGCATTGTTTCTTGCGCCTAGTATTGCGCATTCGGAATGTGCACAGATTACCCCGATAAAGAAGGATCAATCAGCTCCATGCGATGGTGTACTGATCAGGGCAGATGCCGTTCCAAGTGTTATTGTCAATCTAGCTTCATCAGAAGAAAAGTGCAAAATCAGATTAAAAGAACAGCAGGAAAAATCAGATGTGTGGTGCAAAGCGGAAAAAGATAAGCTTAGAGCGCAGATTGAGATAGAGAAAGATCTAACAAAGCAAAGGCTAGAAATAAGACAGACTCAGATTGATTTTCTGACAAAAGAGATAAAAAGATTAAAGCAACCTCGCACTGGAATGTGGCTCACAGTAGGCGTAATCTCAGGTGTTGCAGTAACTATGGCAGCTGCTTGGTCACTTAATCAGGTTAAGTAGACATTATTTCTGTCAGAAACGATATTTATAACTGGATTGCCCCCGGAGATTTAAATGTCAATTAAGGTAACAGAAAAAGCCGTTCGTGATTTAGTAAGAAAATTACTTGAATCCGACTTGCCCGAACAAGGGCCCCCACCTAACCTCCCTCTCCCGCCCGCCGGAGATATGATGTCGGATCTTCCGATTCATGCCGACCCGGTTGTAGGACAGGAAGATCTCGGGCCTCCCGTGCAGGACGTGAACTACACGCCCAAAGATCATGAGGAGATGCAAGTAGCTACTGAAAAACTTCTTGTTGATGTACCCGAAGATCTTATTTCTCCTGTGTTCAAGCAAATTAGAAAGCTTGTTGACAGGGCAGTGCGAATCGCCAAAAAAAGAGCCGCAGGCCCAAAGCCAAATGAGATAGTATCAGAGGGGATAGATATCCTGCCTTTGATTGAATTGATCGCTGAACAATCTCTTCCCTACACAGTCGACATCGACGCTGCGAAAGGTGTCGGGTCTGCAGATCCGGATCTCGCACGCATTAAGATGCGCGGAGAAGAAGAAGAAGAATTCGAAGAGATCGAAGATGAAGAAGTCGTCCCAGAGCCAAAGAAGTCTGCACATCCTCCCGGCAGAAAGATCTATGCGGTCGTTCCACCAAAGACAGATGTTTCTTACACGGGACAAGTCGACGATGAGGAAGAAGAAATAGATCCCGATCTTGCTAAGATGATCGGCGACGCTCCAAGAATTTCTACTAGAGAAAGAGAGCGTCAGCGCAAAGAGAAAGAAGCACAAGCTGCCAGAAGCGCTGAGCAATCAAAAGTTGCGTCAGAACTAGCCGAAAAAGCTGCCGAAGAAAAACTAGAGATTGCAAAGAAGCTTTATGCAGATGATGAAGACCTCTCTTCCAAGCTTGAAAAACTTGAAGATCCAGTAATGCTAGATTCACTATTAAATACAGATCAGGTATTTGAAGTGGAGGAGGAGTACTCATCTACAGATACAGCAAAGACCATTGCTCAGGGTGGAGCAAGATCCTTCGACGAGATGTCTGAGGAGCAAAGAGGTAAATTTGCAGAAATTCTTCTTGATATGCAGAACTCTATCTCTAATAGCGCGTTTAGAAATATTCGAGATGCAGGATTTATGAAGTTCTTGCATGGTCTAGCGATGGGCGCTGACAAATTTCAAGAGAAGGTATTCGCTTTAACGCAGGAAATACCGAGCAATGCGCTCCCAATACAGAAATTTCTACTTAAGGCGCTACCGTGGTCAGCTGAGTTTAAGAAGGAAGTTAAAAGCTCCGGCGGGCTACCAGAGTTTGATCCTGAAGCTGCCTCTGATATCCTGAAGTATCTAAGCCAGAATGAAGAAGGGGCAAAAGAAGGCGGATCTTTGCTGGATGACTATACTTCTTTGGTTCATTATTATCTTGCAGCGCAAGATGGATTCCCTGGGGCAGAAAAAACCATGCGCAAATTCCATTTCAACAAAGCGAATGGCCAAGAAGCCCTCGAACTAGCTGTAAAAGGTATGAGTTCTCGAGGAGACAAGGAATCATACGAAATCCTAGTCAAAGTTCTTAGCAGCGATGAAAATAGAAAAGAAGTTGCAAAACAACTTGGAAAAGATTTTAGAATACCGAAATTTGAATCCTCACAGGAGTCATAATCTTGAAACGCTCTCTTCTCAAAGAAATCAGCGATAATTTGCGCGCCAATGTTCCGCAGAGAAAGATGCCTGAATTCTTACAGGGAATGACTACTATGTCTGACGAACTACCTTTGACAGTAACACCTGGCCGTTCTTCTTGGGAGATTGTTGAATCTCCTAGGCGTCTTAAAAAGACATTTAACTTTGCAGGCCCTGAACATCGAACTAGATTTCTTATGGAGCTTCTTGAAGAACAAGATAGAATGCATCACCATAGCCGCATGACTGTGGACGAGAATGAGATTCATGTTGAAATCTATACAAAAGATCTTAATACTATAACTGAGGTAGATCACCAGCTATCGAGATTGGCGGATTTAATTTATGCAGACACCAGCCGTTGAAAATTTAGGCGTATTGAATGAAGATCGCTTCTTCGTCTCGAAAAGCCTTGAAGGAAAGATAGGACCGCAGGAGTTAGTTGAGCCTAGTGCTACTGACAATAAAGACCTGATAGTAAAGATACAAGAATCAGAATTGATGTTAAATAGCATCGAGGAGTCAGAGGAATCCATTGATATCACGGGTACATGTTTTGCACGTGATATCGCCGGAATATTCTCAGATAATCGGCCAGATAAACTACAAGTATTTTTAGATGACGAAATGATCTTAAACAAAGATGTCAAACATTGCACGTGGCAATGTAAGGCAAACACATTTTCAAGTGATAATTATGACGTGTCGATCTTGATCACCCGCAAGATTGAAGGAAAGAAGAAACAAGATGGCAAAAGATAAGAAGGTAAAGCAGGACAAGGCTGCGCCCAAAACACAATTTGATAAGTTTCTCGACGACCAGATTCTTCGAGAAAAACAAAAACTAGATCGAATAAAAGAAGTCTCCGGGCAGGGTGAGGATACCCCCCAGCAGAAGTATAATAAGCTTTACCGCGAGAGGCCCCAAAATCGAATTACTTGGAGAAAGAAATGAAGCGTGTATTAAAGACGAGCGATGAACTCCATAATTTTCTCGAATCTATAATTGAACAAAGCGTAAATTCAGCGCAGGATATTGTAGCTGAGGAAGAGAAAAAGCGTCAACTGGAATTGTATCAGAAGATGCAAGAACAAGAAGAGGAAATTTCTGACGAAGAAGTCGACGAAGAGGTTGATGAAGAAGAAACTGAAAAAGAGGCTGAAAAAGATCCTATGCAAAGGCCTCCGGCATCCGAGCGTGCCCCAGAGAAGCCCAAGACTCCCGACGACGTCGACTTGAAGAACATTCTATACTCCATAAATCAGATTCGAAGTGGACGATCCTTGAAGGACAGAGAAGTTCGAGATAATCTTGATGATTATTTTAATCGATTAAGCCCCGTCGAGCGTCTAGCACTTTCTGAGTTCTTAGCAGGTCTTTCAGATGTCATCGTCGACGGAGTTCCAGCTGCAGATGCCGAAGCCCCTGATGAAGAAGTCGTCATGCAAGTCACAGATAAATCTGCAAAAGCAATAGAAAAGAAAAGAAAAGTTCAATCTCAAAAGTCTTCCTCACAAGATGGGATCTCAAAAGCCCCAGCACCTGAGGATATCGCCCCGCCCATCAAAGTAACACAGTAAGAGAGATAATTTTGGAAAGAACCACAATTTATTTACCATCCGGTGGTGTTTTAGAAGTAGAGCACACACAGGAATTTATCAATAGAGTTTGTCAATGGTCTGAAAAGTCAGAAAATGAAGTTTTACTCAAGGACATTAAAGACTATATTTATGAATCTTTTAAAATTGCCCTTGATTCCGGCGACATAGAAAAGATTGAAAATATCTAATCGGAGAAACTAGTGAAGACTACATTAGAAACGCTAAGACAGATTATTCGTGAGGAATCTGAGCGGATCAATGAGACTAGACTGAGAAAAACCAGGGATGGCAATAAGGTCGAGTTTGCTTCCGAAGAATATATTGATGAAGTCGAGAAAGATCTGGAAGAGCTGTCATCAATGAGGGATCGCCGAGGATTGAGAGAGCGTGAAAGATATGTTCTATCACAGGCGGTAAGACATCTCAGAAATAGTCTCAGCCGCGCAAGAAGAACTCGAAATCGAGAAAAAGCAAAAGCAGAACAAGAAAAAGCCCCAGAAACACTCAAGTCAGAAGAGTAGTTTTTGTGTAATTTGAAAATTCCTTCGGTATAATAATATCAAAGGAGAAACAATTATGGGCGCAGTTCACGGTCACCTTATGCATCCCTATGATAACCTCGACTTGAGGTTCCAGGATCTAAAAGTAATGTTTTCACAGATTGCTTCTGGGGAACTTGATTCTGCATGTGAAAAGTTCGATGGGCAGAATATTTTCCTTCATGTAGACTCAACCGGGACCCCGTGGTTCGCGCGCAATTTATCTGATATCAAAGATGGAAAAGTTTCTGTAGAAGATATCGATAACCGTTTCGCCGGCCGCGGCGCAGTTCACACAGGATTTCGTGATGCAGCACTTGCTGCGTCTAAGATATTTTCATCTTGGCATTCTAACAAGATCGACAAGATCTTCGGCGGTAATACGTGGTACTCTGCTGAAATTATTCACACAGCTAATCCGAACGTAATCAAGTACGATACTTGCGCTTTGATCTTTCACTGGGACGGAACCGGCTCTCGGGATCCGATCACTGGACATGCCATCTCAACCAAGGCCCAGGCTGCTGCGTTTAAGATTCTTACTGACGCTCTCCCAAAAAGCATAGAGTCAGAGGGGCACACTTGGAGAATCGGAACTTCTTTTAAGGCAAATTTGAACAAGCTCACTAGCGAACAGCTGGTAGCTGCTCTAACTAGCCTTGATGAAGTTTGCGAAAAGTCTGGCCTGGGTAGCAATGCAACTCTCAAAGAACATATTGCAAAAAACATTAAAAAAGATTTTCTGGAACCACACAATTTGAGCCCGGATTACACAAGTCTCGTGATGAAGAGAATGTTTGATGACAAAGATGCGTTACCAGCACCGTCTATCACAAAGGGAATGAACCCAGGATTGAAATCGTCCCTTCGCGAAACCATGAAGAAGAGGAAGCAAGTCAGAGAATCTTATTTAGCCCCAGTAATGGCCACAGTTCGGGAAGTCGCATCCCAAGCACTCTCAGGTACATCCTCCAATCTTGTCAGTAGTCATGAATCAGAATTAGAGCGCATTCGAAACTCGTTTGATTCTTCTGTGGAATCTGTCAGGAACAGCAACGATCCTAAAAGACTAAAGATTCTAGCGAAAAATGAAGCGCAGCTTACGCATAGCGACCAGATAACTTCTTCTCAAGAAGGGGTTGTTTTCAACTATGATGGAAACTCTTATAAACTTACAGGAAAATTTGCCCCTCTAAACCAGGTTTTAGGCCTTAGTAGATATTGGACTAAGTAATGAGAATAGGTGTGGTTCCAGGTTCTTTTAAGCCGTATCATGACGGTCATCACAAGATGATCGAGATTGCAAGTCGTGAGAATGATATCGTTTATGTGATCGTTTCATTGTCAGATCGAATTCGCCCAAATGAAGCGCCCATACAAGGCAGTCAAATGAGAGATATTTGGAATGATCATTTGATCCAGATTCTGCCCGAAAATGCCAAAGAGAATCTTTCTTTGCTGCCCTTAGGACAAACCCCTGTGAGAATTGTTTATGAGATGCTGGAGGATGAAGCAGAATCTAATTCTAGGAATGTGTTTAGTATCTACTCGGATCCAAGGGACATTAACCGCTACAGCTTAAAATCCTTAATCAAGACGATACCAGAAGATTTTGTTAAAAGCAACATTGTAAAAAGATCTGTATCGATGGAAGAGACTGCAAATGTTCGAGGTACAGATATGAGAATGTGGATGCAAACTCGCAACAAGGAGAAGTTTATGTCCGGACTCCCAGAATCTTTAGAAGAGAGCTCTAAGGAACAAATCTGGTATAAACTAGTAGGGCCAGATGTAAAAAGTTTCCCTGCAGCTTAACCAAAATCAAAAATAGACGTATAATAATAAAACTATTGACATTCTTAGGAGAAAATAATGTCAGATCGAAACACAAACTGGGTGCCAGAAATTCTATATGAAGAGAATGATGAAGGAACAGCTAGCAACTTTCCTTTTATTCAAGTTCCTCAAGATCAAGAAATGCCTAAGATGCTTTATATTTTTGAATCAAGAAATACGGGCGAGGTCGAACCAGGCCCAGAAGGCGAGGAGCTTCCTGTATTTGAATGGGACATGCACCAATACGCAGATATGGCTGTACTCAAGGAATCTCTTCGACCCGAGCTTTACGATGAGGTGAGAATCTCTCTGGGTCTGCAGCCCATGTCCGAAGCAACTAAAGCCGGACAAAAAATTACCGACGCTGTTAAGCTAAATCTGGAATAGGAAAATGTATCTTAACAGAGAAGACATCCGAGGCACCTTGTCGGAGATGCAAAGGTTTTATCTCGGCCTCAAAGATCATTTCACGAAGTTCGAGATGAACCTAGAGGCAAATCTGGGCCGAAGAAACATCTTTATGTCTATGGCACAAGAGGCATTCCTTGCACGAGCTTTGAGCAATCGCTATGAGAATGTTGTTAATGACGGTGCTCCAGGCATGCCCGATGTTTATATTCAAGATATTGATCGGGAAATTGAGTGCAAGCTTACAACAATGAATAAGTCAGGAGGAATCAGTTTTCAGTCTGATCATGACACACTGTTGCAAAAAGGTCAGTTAGACTATCTATACTTTATTGCTTCTCCCGATTTTGACAGCTTCGCCGTTCTTCTTTTTACAGGCCTTACGGTAGATGACTTCAGGCCCCTTTCCCCGGGGTCCCGCGGAAAGGTTGCCATGAAGAAGCACGAAGGCATGAAAAAATGTACTGTGCTCTGGGGGGATGTAATTAACAAGAACGACATAGAGTTGAAAAAGCTGGACAATCTTGTCATGCAAGCTCGAGAAAAGTTCGATAACGTAGTTGAGACAGTCACACAGAAGATTAAGGATACTAGCGCCCCCAAGCAGCTAGATAAGTTGAATTCGAGAATTGAGAGAGAGCACGGGATTCTTCGGAGAAAGGTGGGTAGATACCTTGATAGAAAACAGTACTGGCTCACCGACCCAGGAAAGTATTCCTTCGATTTACAACAAGTAGTATAAATAGTAGGTTGCAGTATATTTAGTATCGTTCACTAAGTCATCTTTTGTGCACATAAGGAGAATCTAAGATGGATTTTAGCAAAAATAGATTAGAAGCCCTCGCCGGCCTCGGAAATTCAGAAACCCGCCACGCAGTGGTTCGTGAGCAAGCAGAAGCTCTCAACGAAGCCGCAGAGGTCCGACAAGCAGACAAGTCTGAAGATCAGGTCCGACAAGCCGTGCGCCGCACCATCCGCAAAATGGTTGCAGAAGGTACACTTTCTCTTGAGAGTCTCGATTTCTTACCTGGCCGTGCTATGGAAGAAGCTGAAGGCGAAGAAGCAGCGGAAGAGGAAACTAGCCTAGAAGAAGGTGAAGACACACATATGTCCGGCCCAATGCTTGAAGACGAAGATGAGATGCCTGAGCTAGCAGAAGCCGATGATTTTGGTACTGACTGGGATGCAGAAGCCGAAGACGAAGATCACATGGAAGAAGACTGCGGCGAAGATCACGAAGAAGTATTAGAAGAAGATTCAGTCGAAGACGTCGACGGCCTTGATGTCATGGAAGAAGACTACGTTGAAGTCATTCAAGAAGAAGACGGGGTTGTTATCAAGTGGGGCGGAAAAGAATTCGTCGAAAGATAATAAACATCTCTCTCCAGGCCTAGTATACTAATGGGTAAGGAGATGTCAAATGCGTCTACACCCAACAACTGTTAAGCGTCTAGTTAAACTCTATGAAACCTACGGCGGTCACCGCGAGGAGTC
>Ga0208299_1002588_pt1 | contig 12077 bp, 10 predicted proteins | sample 15_taG_FD_184089 | JGI IMG/M metagenome (GOLD analysis project Ga0208299, IMG submission 184089) | Marine viral communities from the Subarctic Pacific Ocean - 15_ETSP_OMZ_AT15312 metaG (SPAdes) (version 2) | ecosystem: Environmental > Aquatic > Marine > Oceanic | place: Pacific Ocean | collected...
ATATTTATTAATAAGGAGAATCAATATGGCAAACCAAGTTCCTAGTATATGGCCAGGATCATCATCATTCTTTCCAGGAGATACACCCTTTGGATTATATGATAATGATACTCAATTCCAATGCGATATAGAGAAAGCAGCTGATTGGTGTGGTAAAAAACTTGGTTATCCCTTAGTTGATATAGAACTTCAACAACAAAACTTCTTTGCTTGTTTTGAAGAAGCGGTAAGTGAATATAATGCTCAAATAAATTATCAAAATATTAAGGATAATCTATTTACTTTAAAGGGCGAAAGCACGGGTTCTAATTTAACCCATAGAAATATAACTCCTACTCAGAATAATATAGTTCGCTTAAGTAATACATATGGTACTGAAGTAGGTGTCGGTGGGAAAGTACCATGGAAAAGAACTTCTATTTCTGTAGTTAAAGATACTCAGACTTATGATTTAAATGCTTTAGTTGCTGATGTAAGTGAAAGTGGAAAAGCTATTACTATAAAAAAATTACATTATGAAGCAAAACCAGCAATAACGAGATACTTTGATCCATATGTTGGAACTGGGAATAATAGTCAAGCTATGTTAGATGGCTTTGGTTGGGGAAATATGAGTCCAGCAATAAGTTATGTCTTAATGCCAATGTATGCTGATTTATTGAGAATCCAGGCCATAGAATTTAATGATATGATTAGAAAGTCAGCATACACTTTTGAGTTGATTAATAATCAGTTGAGGATTTTTCCAATTCCAGACTCTAATTATAATTTCTGGCTTGATTATGTTTTAGATGAATCTACATCACCAATCTCCGGATCTAGTGGTATTGGAAGCATTAGTGATTTTTCGAATATACCATATAACAATATGACTTATTCTCAAATCAATCAAGCTGGTAAACAATGGATAAAAAAATATACAGCTGCACTATCAAAAGAACTATTGGGAATAATTAGATCAAAATATGGTGAAATTCCAATTCCTGGTGGTGGGGTTTCTATGGATGGAGATACCTTAAGGAGTGAGGCTTCAACAGAAAAAGATTCATTGATTGAAAGACTTCGTGAAGATTTAGAAGCAACTAGTAGAAGAAATATGTTGGAAAGAGAAAAAGAAATTTCTGAGTTCCAACAAGAAACTTTGGGAAGAAATCCATATCCAATTTATGTGGCTTAGAAAATTATGGCAATATTCGGTGGAATACGAGACGTAAAGCTTTTTAATAGTTTAACCCGAGAAATAATGTATACTTGGGTAGATACTCAAGTGGATGTTTTTAAGACTTCTTTACCGGATAATCACGTTAATTTATATGGTGAAGTTAATACCAATAGGGTTTACCTAACGGCAGTCAGGGTTCCATCTCTAATAACTCATGAAGATCAAGCTTGGCCAGATACAGAATTTGGACCAGATGTTACACAGGGAGCTACTTTTGCATTTGCTAGAGAGATATTAAAAAATACTTCTAATTTAGTAATAGAAGTTGGAGATATTTTAGGATGGAATGAATCTTATTATGAAATAGATTCTATAGTTGAGAATCAATTCTTTTTAGATAAGAATCCAGACACAACAAAAGAATCAAAAGAATATTCTAGAGAAGTTTTAGATAAATTTGGATCAAATGTATCAATTATTTGTTCTGCTCATCTTACTAGGAGAAGTGCACTTTCAATAGAAAGAACAAATGTTGGAAATCCTGGATTATATGGATAGGAATAATTAAATGGGAAAAAGAATACCAGCACCACAGAAAGATCCTCGACAAAATAATAATCGGGCCAATCAGATTAGACGGGATAAGGATAATGTTGGTAATTTTAATGTCGGGATTTATGATATAGATGAAACCATTAAATACTACTTTGATGAAGTTATAAAACCTCAAGTTAAGAATAGTAATGGTGAGAGTCAGAGTGTACCAATTATATATGGAGATCCTCAAAGATGGAAATCTGCTCAAAAATCTGGATTCTATAGAGATAAAGATGGTAAGATCCAATTACCGCTAGTAATGTATAGAAGAACCAGTATAGCCAAAGTGAAAGATTTATCTAGACATTTTGATAATGAGGATAATAATTTATATCAAACTTTTGATAATGAAAGAACTCAGATTAACAGGTATGATAATTTCTCAGTATTAATTGGAGCTAAACCCGTAAAAGAACAATATAAGGTAGTAGTTCCAGATTATTTAGATATGACATATGAATGTATAGTTTGGACTGATTTAATTGTACAAATGAACAAGATAATTGAATCTATTCAATATGCGGATGATATGTATTGGGGAAACCCTGAAAGATTTAAATTTGCAGCTCAATTGGGAGAGTTTTCAAATTCAGTTGAGGTTTCTGCAGGGGATGATAGAATGGTTAAAACAACCTTTAGCATAAATATGAGGGGATATGTTATACCAGAAGCATTACAAAAGAAATTAAGACATGCAAGTGAAAGATCGTTAACAAAAAGACAACTAGTTATATCCGAAGTAGTTGTTAGTGATATTAATAATTTGCCTATTCCAGGCGAGTAAAAGTTATATAGGAGAATATAATAATGGATAAGAAAACAAAATTTTCGGAAGAAGAATTAAATGAATTAAAAGAAATCCGAGATAGTTATGAATTTATTACCCATGAATTGGGTCAAATGGAATTACAAAAGATTTTTATTTTAGAAAAAGATAAAGAGATAAGAGAAAATTTAAAGATATTGAAAGAACGAGAAGTAAAACAAGCCGATAAATTACAGAAAAAATATGGGGTTGGAACTTTAGATATAGAGACTGGAGAATTTATCCCCTCATAATGTTCTATAATTGTTTTTTTGATTTTTTTAGTGATATTTATATTTGGAATATAATATACCTAATTGTTGATTTAATGGAGTATTTAAATGGCTGAAAAAATAGTTAGTCCTGGCGTATTTACCCAGGAAAATGATTTATCATTTGTCCCTCAGGGGATAAGTGAAATTGGTGCGGCAATAATCGGACCAACGGTAAAAGGTCCTGCCTTTGTACCGACTATACTACAATCCTTTGAGGATTATGAAGAAATGTTTGGTGGATTGAGTGAAGATACTTATATACCATATACTGTAAAAGAATATCTTAAGAATGCTGGAACTGTAACAGTAGTTAGAGTTTTGGATATGGGAGGTTACTCTGTAACTCCTTTAGGAATTCAGGCTTCTTCTGGTGATGGTAATGCTGCAGCTTATGCAACAGGTTCTATAACGTTTCTTGGTACATTTGGTACAGTAGTAGATGATGAAGTTCAGATTACTGTTGGTAGTACTGAATATAGATTTATAGCAGCTGATCCAGCTGGAGGCGGAGTCCCAGCTGATTCATCCCCTATATTCTTTTTGGCAACGGGATCTTCCATTGCCAATTATGTAACTCAATTAGTTGCAAAAGTTGATGCCCAATCAATCGGAGTTGATACTACTGCTGCTACAGCTGATTTCCAATTAACTGCATCTACTGCAGGTACTTCTGGAAACAGTATTTCAGTTGATACTGGTTCGGCTTCAACTTTTAGTGATGTATTAACATTACAGGGAGGACTTGCTGATACATCAACAGTTAGTAGTTTAGTTTCCGTGATACATCCATCCGAAAATTCAAATGCAATAGGTGGAACTTTTTCTAAGACAACTAATGCAGCTGTAGCCTCGGCTGAGAAATCCTATAATACATTGAATTTTGTATTATCGGGCTCTGCAGATACAGCCGGAACTACGGTTTCTTGTTCATTAAATCCTGCAAAAGATAATTTTATTGCTAATATATTTGGTGATACTCCTAAAGCTTCTAAAAAGGGATATCTATATCTTAATTTTAGACAATTTTTATCGTCTTCTGCTAATACACTAAAATCTGGATCGTTTGTAAAAGCGGTAACATTAGATGTAAATGGTGGTACTGGCGGATCTGATACGAGTCCAAGATATAGTGCAGCTTCAACTCCAACTATTGTTTCTCAACATATAGGAGCTCCAGTATCAATATATGGTTCGTTATCTACATCAGATCTATTTACTGTATATCATAGAGCTCATGGAACATCAACCAATAAAGATTTAAAGATAACAATATCTAATGTTAAATTTGCAAGTGAGGTTCCTAACAGTGATTATGGAAGTTTTACTTTAAATGTTAGAAAATGGGATGATTCAGATAAAAGACCAGTTAGTATTGAAACATGGACTAACTTAAATATTAATCCAGATTCTCCTAATTATTTTGCTAGAGTCATTGGTGATCAATATGTAACAATTGATTCTGCTGGTAAGCTAATTAAGAATGGAGATTATCCAAATGGATCTAAATATATTTATGTTACTCCCGATGCAGCGGTTAATAATGGTTCAGTAGCAAAAGGATTAGTACCCTTTGGTCATGCTACTATAAAACAGCCAGTAGGTACAGATTTTGGTAATTTACCAACTGCATCTTTAAAGATTAGTCAAACAGATACCGGTCAACTTGGAGGTACATATAATAAGAACTTTAATTATGGATTTGATTGGGCTAACATTACAACAGCAAATGATAATATAAATTATCTTATGCCTTTGGATGAATCTTCTCCAGTAGCTGGAAATAACAAAGTATTTAATCTATCAACATTAAAAGTTCATCCTAGTGCCTCAACTGGTGCAGGAATTGGATTATCATCTAGTGCATCCCCAATAAATGCTAGAAAATTCTCAATACCATTTCAAGGTGGATTTGATGGTATAAATCCAGCAACTTCTAAAAATACTGGAACTGCAATTGCTAATACAAATACAATGGGATTTGATGTTAGCACAGGAACAGCAACTGGAACTAAATCATATAAGAAAGCATTAGCTTCAGTATCAAATCAAGATGAATTTGATATTAATATGATCTTAACTCCTGGTATAATATCTAGGTTATCTTCAGCAGTTGCACAAAAAGCAATAGATGTATGTGAAGATCGTGGAGATTGTTTCTATATAATGGATTCAGTAGGAGTAACCGATACAATTTCAACTGCTACTACGGAAGCTGATAGCTGGGACTCTAGTTATTCAGCTACTTATTATCCTTGGATGAAATATAGAGATACAAACCTCAATAAATATATTTGGGTACCACCATCAGTATTATTACCTGCAGTATTTGCATTTAATGATCAGATAGCAGCTGAATGGTATGCTCCAGCAGGATTGAATCGCGGTGGTATTACAAATGCAACTGATGTTTACACAAGACTAACTCATGATGAAAGAGATGATCTTTATGAAGGTAGAGTTAATCCAATAGCAATCTTTCCTGGACAAGGAATAACAGCTTGGGGACAGAAAACACTACAATCTAAAGCAACAGCATTAGACAGAATCAATGTTAGAAGATTATTAATCAACTTAAAGAAATTCGTTGCTTCTACTTCAAGATACTTGGTATTTGAGCAGAATACAACTGCTACTAGAAATAGATTCTTATCTACTGTTAATCCATATTTGGAAAGTGTACAACAGAGACAAGGTTTATATGCTTTTAAAGTAGTAATGGATGAAACGAATAATACTCCGGATATAATTGATAGGAATATATTAAAAGGTGCTATATATCTACAGCCAGCCAAGACTGCAGAATTTATAGTCGTAGATTTCAATATAATGCCTACTGGAGCATCCTTTGAAGATTAAAAAATAAAAAAATAGATATTTATATTAGAATAAGATATAGGAATACAGAAACATGGCAGAATTAATTGATCCAAATGAAATAATGTTTACGGCATTCGAGCCTAAACTTGCAAATAGATTTATAATGTATATTGATGGAATTCCTTCATTTATCTGTAATAAGTGTTCCAGACCTGATATTACAATGGCACCTGTTAAGATAGAGCATATGAATACCTATAGAAAAATACTAGGAAAAGCAGAATGGGGAGACGTAACAGTTTCACTATATGATCCTATTGTTCCCTCGGGAGCTCAAGCAGTAATGGAATGGGTACGTTTAGCTTATGAATCTGTTACTGGAAGATTTGGATATTCAGATTTTTATAAAAAAGATGTTACCATAAACGTATTGGGTCCTGTCGGAGATAAAGTTGAGGAATGGACTTTAAAGGGAGCTATGCCAACTGGAACTGCTCCGGCTGATCTAGATTGGTCTTCAAGTGAGGTTTTAGGAATTGAATTGACTTTAGCGTTTGATTATGCTATACTTCAGTACTAAGATTCATTAAAAAATATTGCAGTATTAATCTCTCTCACTTGGTATTGCTAATTAACCCCTATTTTTTAGGGGTTTTTTATTGTTAAAAATTTAAATGGTTTAATATTTATTACAAAGGTTAATATACTTAATTAAAAAGGAGAAAGTTATGTCAAGATCGTAGACCCTGATTATCCAAAAAAACAAGAAAATAAAGAATTAAAAGAAAAATTAATTCAAGAATACCAAGGTGAGCAAGTAAAAGAATCACAATTTCCAACAGAAGAAGTAGATCTTCCAAGTAAGGGTCTTGTATATCCAAAAGATAGTCCACTCTCTAGTGGTAAAATTGAAATGAAATATATGACTGCTAAAGAGGAAGATATTCTTAGCAATTCTAACTTTATTAAAAAGGGAACTGTAATTGATAAGGTTCTAAGGTCCCTAATAGTAACTCCAATAGATTATAATGATCTCTTAATTGGTGATAAAAATGCTATACTATATGCAGCAAGAGTTTTGGGTTATGGAAAAGATTATGAAGCAGAAGTTATTGATCCAGAAACAGGAGATAAGCAAAAAGTAACCATTGATCTATCTGAAATTAAAAATAAGGATATAGATGAGAAAGATTATACTCGTGGAGAGAATATCTTTAATTTTCTTTTACCTACTTCAAAAGTAAAAGTTTGTTTTAAGCTATTAACACATCGTGATGAAACTTCGATTGAAAATCAACAAAAAACACTAAAGAAGAGCGGAAAACCATCTGCAGAAATAACTACTAGATTAAAAAATATGATTCTTTCTATAAATGGGGATGAAGATCTTAAATCTATAAATGATTTTGTGGATAATAAACTATTAGCGATAGACTCTTCAGCATTAAGAGGTGAAGCATTAAGAATCATGCCTGATTTGGAATCTAACTTTACTTATTATTCAGAGTCTTCCGATAAGGAATTCAAATTGGATATTCCCATTGGGATTAACTTTTTTTGGCCGGGGGCCTAACTATAGGTCCATTCTATTTGATCAGTTATTCTATTTAGTATATACTGGAAAAAGCTTTACCTTTACTGAAGTTTATAATATGCCTGTGCCTTACCGTAGGTACTTTATAGATAAGCTTTCCAATATAATTGATGCTCAGAATAAGGAAGTTCAGAAAGCTCAGAGCAATCAAAAGGTACCTGGGCAAAGATTTCCAAAAAATTATAAAAAATAAGAATTTTTGATATTTATAATTGATAAATACATCAAGGAGACAAAATGAAAAAATCCGAATTAAATGAGAAGTTTTTTGGAATGGAATGGAGCAGTATTGCAGCTGGTTTAATTTCCTTTCTAATCGGTAATCAAATTAAAAATAAATTAGTTAGAAAAAAGGTTATGAATGATCCCAAAATAAAATCAAAAATTAAGGATCTTACAAATCGAGCTATGGACGTCCAAAAAGAAATGGAGAAAGTAGTTAAAGATCAAGAAGAATTTTTAAAAACCCCCTGGAAATAAATAGATGGCAAAGATTTTTGGTAAGGATTTTGGATTGGACCCTGCTGCCGGTAGTGGCGCTAAGGATTTTGCTGATAGCATGGATCAAGCAGCAAAAGCTTCTGAAAAGATAAAATTAGAAAATGATCTTGGCCTTAAATCATTAAATAAAGCTTTAAATACAACTCAAAAACTAGTAGATGAAGCTAAATTAAATCAAAAACTACTTGAGAAGAGAAAAAAAGATCAAATAGATCATGCTAAGATGTTAGCTAAGCAGGGCGCTAGTATAGAAAAGCGCAAGAAAGCTGAATTAAAAATAGCTGAAACACATAATAAGATTGCAGAACACACCAAAACAATCCAGGAGAATTCCGAAAAAATAACTAATCTTACAGAAGAAAAAGCAGAATTAGATGAAATTGTTACAAAAGAACTAGAAAAGCAAAATAAGATTGGTAATCTGATAAACATTGGGGCTGCTGTTCTAGTTGGTCTAATAGCTGAGTTGTTTACTAGGCAATCTCAAGTTAGAGAAGAAATGGGGCTTACTGTTGCTCAGACAAATAAATTATTACCAGTAGTACAAGATGTATCTGCAGAATTAACAGATCAAGGAATCAACTTTGAAAAATCAAGTGCAGCTGCAAAAGCTATATATGACTCTACAAAGAATCTTTCAAATGTAACAGCAGAGAATGTTAAAAATGTATCTCTCGTATCCCAAAAATTCGGAATTGCTGTTACAGATACTACTGCCATAGCTCAAACAATGAAAGAAATTGGTGGTTATTCAATGGAGCAATCTACCAATATGATAGCATTTGCAAGTGCAGCATCTGAAGCTGCTGGTGTTGCTCCTGCTGCGGTAATGGCCGATATAGCAGGTTCTGCAGAAACAGCAGCTAAGTATTTTGGAGATAATCCAAAGGCTTTGGCTAAAGCAGCAATAGAAGCAAGAAGGTTAGGTCTTACTTTAGATGATATGGCAGGAGTTGCTGGAGGACTATTGGATATTGAATCTAGTATTGAAAATCAGTTTACCGCCCAGGTATTAACTGGAAAACAACTTAATTTTGATGCAGCAAGAAGGTTAGCATTAGAAGGTGATATTGAGGGAGCTACTAAATCTATTCTTGGCCAAATGGGAAGTATAGGTGAATTTAACAAAATGGATGTTGTTCAAAAAGAAGCAGTAGCAGCAGCTGCTGGATTAACGGTTACCCAGTTATCTACTGCATTGACAAAACAAAAAGCTTTAAATGATATGACTGCAGAGCAAAAGTCGAAATATGAAGGACTTTTAGCTAATATGGAAGAAGGTAATCAATCGGAAGCTGATAAATTATTAAAACAAACAGAATCTTTAGCAATGCAAGAGAAGTTTAATGCATCAATAGATTCTTTGAAAGAAATTCTTCTTGAATCAATAATGCCAGCTTTCGAAGCAGTAACCCCCATTATAGAAAATATATTTAATTGGATAGGTTCAGTAGCTGGATTTTTAAGGGAAAGTAAAGTAGCATTACTTGCAATGGCTGGAGCCGCTGGTTTAATGGTAGCTAGATCTACGATGTTAGCAGGAATTGAATTCCAAGTAGCAGTTGCCAAGATGTTTGCTGCAAATGCTCCCTTAGGTCCAATTGGAGTGATTTCAGCTTTAGCAGGAGTAGCAGCAATGGTGGGCGCTTTTTCTATGATGGATGATATGGTATCTCCTGGTTACGGTCAAAGAGTCTTAAGTAGTCCAGAAGGAAATATAGCTTTAAATGACAAGGACACAATAGTTGCTGGAACAAATCTAGGTGGCGGAGGCGGTAACAGCGCATTAATAGCAAAGATGGATGAATTGATAAGAGTTGTAAAAACAGCAAAACCATTAAACATAGATGGTAATAAAGTTGGAGAAGCAATCTATCTTGGTAATGTACAGAGTGGAGCAGCATAATGGCAATATCTTTAAAATCAAATTTAGTCCAATATTATGAGGATAATGGAACAACTACAGGACCACCACCTGCATTGGATAAGAAGGGTGACTCTATTACGAGATTTAATCAAGTAGATGATTATGGTTCTAAAGTTCCTAAAGCAAGTCCATTATCTCCTATGAAATCAAGAGCTTTAGATTCAAATTCTTATATACCACCAAAGGGATATGGCTTGGAAAATAATACTTGGTTGGGTTTAGTTCCTCCTGCAGTTAATTTCTTTAGCAGTGGTCGATATCCCGGGAATGGTATTAATAAGGAAGGCGGAGCAGTTGGATTCACTACGAAAATGGAACCCAATATGAGTCAGTATTTTTTAAAAGGAGCTGCAGGTGGTGATATAATTGGTGATGGAACTTCTCAGCAATATCAACATATAACTCAAAATCCAGGATATTCTTATTCTAATTTGGGTAATTTGGGTGGAGCAAAAACCCTAGGGGATTTTAATATTAATATTCAACCTAAAAGTTTTTATGAAAATACACGAGGAAAAGAGGAATATAGAATTCCAAAAAGGTGGAAACACTCATTTGTTACTAGTGGTACTGGAGGTTTACACAGGATTACATCACTAGATACTGATAAATTTAGTATGTATAATTTCTATAAGAACCCGGGATCTTTACCACCATTAACTTCATTATATAATCAATCCCAATATTATGGAGATTCCTTAAATTTCAGATCTACTGGAGTAACAACAAATAAGAATTCTTGGGGTACTGCAACAGATCAACCATATATCTTAAGAGGAATTCAAAGAGTAGACTATAAAAAGAAAATTCCTCAAAGGTGGGGCTTTGGGGTTAATTTTGACGATGGATTAATACGGGGTGGAGTAGTAACAGCTATAGATAGAGCTGCTCATGATGCTTTGAGAATTGGAAAATTCTTAATAAGTCCAAAAGGTCTTTTATTTATTGTCAAGCAAGTTGGATTACAATTAACTAATCCTAAAGTAGAAAAAAATATTCTATTGCCCGGACCTTTAGGTAGAAGAACCCGAATCTATAATTTGGGAGTAAACACTTTAGCTCAAGTTGCAGGAGATGCCTTTGGATTCAATATTAAAAGGTGGGGAATCTTTGGATTAAATCCGCCATTAGATAATCCTGCTAAATATGAAAAAGTTGTAAGAGCTAGAAATAAGGAATTTCCAACATTAGATGCTTTTGGGGTTAAGTCTACCCAGCCCCTAACTAATAGACTATTAAAATTAAATAATGATAGGAATTTTATACCGGATCCGACAGTTCCATTGGGTGGTATAATAGATTCGGAAAATATCTGGTATAGATTAACTGGAATAGCCGGCCCAAAATCTGTATATGGAATAGGATTAACAACTATAAGACGATATACTGATACTACCAAACACAATGAATATTATAAGGGAGAAATCAAGGATATCAATATTGGTGATGAACCAAACACATCTGGATTGGCTAATAGCTATTCAACTCTAGCTTATGGTAAATTACAAAAAGATCCCGGAACACCTTTTAATGATTTTAGAAAAAATGCTTTTGATAAAAACCCGGTTGGAAAAATAGGAGATTCTCCTGGAACTATTAAAACTCCATTCATAGGAAATCCAGATGTTGCTAAATATCTTGAGAATAATCCAGTTACCAGATTTGGAATGGGTAAACAAGGATTAACTACAAACATTAATAGAAGTGATTATACAAAACAACTTAAAGATGCAGCTAATGTTCCATTGGGAGATAGAATTAATTCACTTTTGGTTGGTGATAGTAGAGTTAATAGGGAAGGTATAATTGATGAAGGGAAGACTAGAGATTACGTTAAATTCCAATTCAAAGATATAAATGATGATACCCCCAACATAATGGTATTCCGAGCAACTTTTGGATCACTTACAGATAGCTTCAAGGGTGATTGGACTACTAAAAACTATATGGGAAGACCAGATCCAGTCCATGTTTACCAAGGCTATTCAAGAGATATATCTTTTGATTTCACTGTATATGCTGATACAAGAGAAAATATGAAACCCATGTGGCAGAAATTAAATATGCTTGCTTCATATACAACTCCAGAATTTGACAATCAAAGCCGTGCTAAATCACCACTAATGAAATTAACTTTGGGGGATTATTTGATTGAACAACCTGGATATTTAGGTACGCTCACATATACAACAGATGCAGCTCATCCATGGGATATAAATCTAGAAGATAGTGAAGATATGTTTCAATTACCAATGATTATGAAAGTTAATGTTGGTTACACTATAATAAATCAAAAACTACCACAAAGGGGAGCTTGGTTTTTTGGTGATGAAACAAAAGCCAGAGGAACTGAAGAGAGTCCAGGTGATGGATTGGGTAATAGATGGTTAACTCCAAAG
>Ga0208299_1002589_pt1 | contig 12077 bp, 21 predicted proteins | sample 15_taG_FD_184089 | JGI IMG/M metagenome (GOLD analysis project Ga0208299, IMG submission 184089) | Marine viral communities from the Subarctic Pacific Ocean - 15_ETSP_OMZ_AT15312 metaG (SPAdes) (version 2) | ecosystem: Environmental > Aquatic > Marine > Oceanic | place: Pacific Ocean | collected...
GTGAAGAACCTCATTTGAGAGCCTATCTATGTGATGATTGTTGGAAAGCATTACCTCATTTCAGAGCACAAATCCCTCAGATAAAAAAGGAAAAGAAAAATATAATGAAAATAATAAACTACTATAGCTGGATAATATTTTACTTCGTTGTAGGCATACTCTTATTAGGGTGGTCTATTTATAATATAATGGTTAACGAATTATGAGTAGAATATTCACAGAGTGTCCAGCCTGTTTCGGCAGGTGTATGATTTACACATACGAAGGCCACAAATACTGCGCAAAATGTAAAAAATGAACGTCTCAGTTCAGCTACCAAAACCTTTATATAGGTAGGTGGTTCTGGAGACATAACAGTGATTAAAATGAATAGAAATCAACAAATCAACAGTCTGATAGATGCTGTAAAGCATTATCAAAAGACAGGACAACACAAGCAGGTAAGTATTCAATACAACCCTGTAAACAGAACTCAATTTAATTTTGATTCATGGAAACATGATAAAGATTCTGAGTCTGTAAGGAAAATCTTACCTGAAGATATTAGAATATCCTCAACAGGTAAGTTCTATGTTATCGGTAAAGATAATAGATATAACTTAAAACAATATACCTCTCAGTTCAAGCAACACGCAAGAGCTTATAGACTAGATAGATTGGTAGTGTCGGCGTAATAATGAATGAATTGTTAGAAGGCTTTTTGAAAGCCGCCAAAGATGATAAGCAAGGATTGAATGTAGCCGAACTGATGACTGATGAAGAACAACTTCAATGGGAAATATTAGTTAAAGCTATGGACTCTATAGATATAATGAAGATAGGTTTGGACTTAGAAAAGATAACTAAGACATATCAATTAGAAAAATGGCAAGAGATGTCCATCTTAGCTTACGTCAAAGTGTTAGAAATTATGGTTAAGGCAGCCAAAGAGAATGTTCCAGAAGCTTTCTCACCAAAGGCACCATCACCACCTCAGCACGACTCATACACAGGGAGCATGTTCGGATGAAGTGTAATCTATGTAAGAAATGGGAACTCGACCCACGTTATGCTATATACAAAGATACTGCTGGTTATGTATACTGTTTCGAATGTTATAGAATAATTGGAGGTAAACAACAATTATGAGATGTATTAGATGTGGTGGAGACTATGTAGGTATGAAGAAAGTAAGTAAGTTTAATTGTCCCCACTGTGGAGATAATAAATGAATGAACGCTGGGAAGCCTTTAACCGTATATGGGCTAAAGGTAAACAGAATAAGATGGTTCAAAGACTTATGGAAAAATGTAAGATAAGAGGTTTAGAACCAACTGAGGATAACTGTCGTGATTATTGGATGGGATATATCCGATACTATCAAGACGGTTGGACAGGACAGGGTTATCATGTGAACCCACGAAAGAACAAAATACTCATGAAACAACTAAAAAGGAATCAAAATAATGACAATAGAAGAAGACAGAAAGGCGGAAGTAAACCATCACACAAGATGGGCAGAGGAAATCCGCACAAGAAACGCAAGGTATAGTGAAGAAAGTAATTGGTTTCCATTTGTTCAAAACGTGGAGGATATCTTAGCTCGAATAGATAAGATGTCACAACGATTTGATGATTTGGAAAACAAAATTGGAGAAACACAAGGAATGATAAAAAACTTAAGAAAAATATTAATTAAGCTGGAGGTCATTGATGACAGATTCATCTTCTGAACCCGACATGGGTGAGATGGCTGGTCAATTAATGATGGCTAAAATGGATGCAAATAAGATGACACATCTTTTACGCATCGGGACATTTCAATTAGAGGTAGCCCCTAACGAAAACATAGATGTTAGGGAGTTCTTTAATGAAACACTAGATAAATTAATCTCAGCATATGGTGAAAAACTATTAGAGATTGATATCAACACCGCTACTGTGCACGGTAATATGCATGGATAAAAAAGGAGGAAAGAAAAATGGCAGAAAAAACTAGCTTAGAACTCGCAGCCGGATTGTTCCGGAACACAGACAAGAACGGAAACATCTACTACTCAGGTAAGTCTGAGGGAGGAGATGAATACGTTATGTTCAGAAACACCTATTGGAAAGAAGGTTCCAACAAACCCTACTTCAGATTAATGAAGAGAACTGATGGAGCTTCAGCCCCAGCTATGGAGGACTGATTATGTATGGAAGAGATGCAGACCGTATGTTAGATATGTGGATGGACTTACTATCTCAGATAGAACAAGTCCCCTCAGGTCGTCATGCCCTCTCAACACATAAAAGGAATGATGTCTCAGTCAATGAAGAGAATGGAACTATCACTATAACTGCTGAATTAGCAGGTTTAGACAAAGAACAAGTCGATGTCGAAGTGAGTAACCGAACTATAAGTATAGCAGCTAACTCAGACAGAAAGAACTTTAGATGGGAAGAAACATTCAAGTTCGAATTAGACCCTGAGTCAACAAAAGCTACTATGATAAATGGTATACTCGATTTAGTTATAGAAAAGAAAGAGAAGACTTCAGCAAAGAAAATAGAAATAGAATGAGTGGAAATGAAGACTGGATTCAGTCGCCCCGTAGTTCGAGAGTTTGGTTATTAGACTCAATGAAAGCTTTGGGGCAGTTTGCCTTTATAGCTCCTATACATAGAGTTAAACATTGGAATCCTACAACAAAGAAACGCAATAAATGTTGGGCTAAAGAAGCAGAGTGTGTGTTCTGTAAAAACGGCACACCTAAGATTAATGAATTTACTTATGGTATTTATATAAATGAAATGAAAGAAGTGAAACATCTTACTCTAACTATAGCATCCCATACTGAGTGTCAGAAGATATTCTCTCAGCTTATTGAGAAGGGAACTAACCCCACAGACCTTGTTTTTGAATTTGAGAAAGGTAAAGTTACAACAACTTTCGGTAGAGAAACTAATGGTTACCTAGTGAAGGAAACTGATAATGAAATGTTTGTAGAAGAAAAGTTTAGACCTAGCCTAACCAATAGTGAAGAACAAAAGTATAGGTGGGTTATACCTGAAGAGATAGTAGAGTTCCTCAAAGATAAGAATGGGCAACCCATTACAATGATAGATTTATTTCTATTATTAAAGGAACGGTTCCCAGCTATAGAGGAAAAAGAACTAAAAAAGTATTCAGTTAAACTTTGTGAACATAACATTCTTAACTTAGTAAATGCTAGAGAGGTGTGGATTTGAAAAGATTTGAAATATATGATTTGTTAAGATATTTCCATAATGCAAAGAAGCCAGATGGAACTCTATTCCCTATACTAGGGGAAGATGCATTAGCCTTAACAACAAGCCTTTCTTATTTATTATCAGATACTAATTTCTGTATTAAAGCATATAGTGGAACAGGTAAGACAGTATTAATGGAAGCTATAGCTAGTCTCCTACCTAAGAATTATATATATACTGTAGAACATATGTCTGAGACTGCTATATGGTATGATGAAGAAGCAATTAACAATGCTAGATTTGTAGCTATACCAGAAGCACAGAAGATACCTGAAGGGGTTATGGAAATAATTAAAACATGGGCAGACGGTAGAACAGCAACAAGAAAGAAAACAGATATTACTATCAAAGCCTCAGTTACACAATGGTTAGAACCTAAGTATGTTTTAATGGCTGTTGCAGTAGAGAATGACAAAGGTTCAGCTATGTTTGATGCAGAATTGGAACGTAGATGTATGATAATGCATACTAATCCAACTGTTAAACAGACCGAACTAGTCTTAAAACACAAACTAATGCACTCAGCACTACCAAAAACAACTATGTCATCTATGGATGATAAAGAAATAGATGCACTTAAGGAACATATTCTTGATGCTATAAGAGAAAGGGATGAAGATGATGCAACTGATTTAAAAAATCCATGCGCACCATTTTTATTTAACGCTATACCATCCGCTTTCCCTGTATCTCGTTCAAAGGTTCAATATTTATTAAGATTAATTAATGCAATAGCTAGATTTTATCCTAATGAAATAACCAAAGTAGAGAAAGATGGTGTCACTTATGGGTTAGTATCTCCTAAGCATAACTGGCTTGGGCTGAGGATATATCTCAATTCATTTGTCGAAGAATGTCTACATATGCCAAGTCATGGAACAGATATATTAAAATTGTTTCCCGAAACAAGGTTGGATAAGTTTGGATTTGCTGATAGTGAAACTGTTAAGATGTCTGAAGGTGAAATGAAAAAGGCTGCTAAGGCAGCAGGTTTACCTTTTACTAAACTGAGACCAGTTATAGTAGGATTGTTAATGACTGGTTTCCTAGAAGTAGAAGATGATGGTAAGAGGAAGCTTTATTTTAAGAGTCCTCTTATTAATGAACCAGTATCAAAAATAAATTGGAGTGATTTAATTGAAGAAACAAAAGAGTTTGTACGAGAGAATTGGCCTGAAGTATCTGATGAATACATTCGGAGCAATTGTAGCAGTATCAAGATTGTTGACCCGTTTAATGGGGACAATATTGAGCTGGGTGAGAGAGCAAAGAGCGCGGTAGAAGTAAAGTCAGCAGATTATAACAAAATATTCAAGACCGCAAAAGATGCAAAGATTAAAGACTATGAGTCTTTTCTATTAAATGCAGAAGGAGATTACAATGACAAAGAAGACAAAGCAGTCAGAGAATACTTTCAGAAGAAGTAGACTCCCTAAACGGGATGAGATGTTCGCTGTTGTAATTGATATGTCAGGGGGTTCTAGAATGAGAGCTCTCTGTGCTGATAATAAAACCCGCATGATTAGAATCGGTGGTAAACTGAAAAAAAGAATGTGGTGTAGAGAGAACGATTTAATTATAGTTAAACCGTGGATTATACAAAGTGACCAAAAGGCAGACTTAGTATACCGTTATCTCCCTACCGAGAGAAAGAATATTCTCCCGAAAGTACCAAAGGAGTTAAATATATGGTAAAAGGAATAGAAAATACATATACAGAGTTTACTCGCAAAACCGCGAAGTATCCAAAACGTAGAGAAAAAGAATACCTAATGTTAGGTTTGATGAACGAAGCCGGTGAAGTCGGTGGAGCATTTAAGAAAGAGATAAGAGATAGAATAGACAACACAGATTTGATTATAGATGAAATGGGTGATGTTCTATGGTATCTTACAAGACTATGTGATGTTTATAACATTAAACTATCAGAGCTGATGGTTAATAATATGGATAAACTATTCCATAGAATGACCCCTGAAGAAACTAAAATTTATAGAGAAGGAGTATAATGAGTGTAGATATTAAAAGACTAACTGTAAATACTGACGACGAAAGGAAACAGTGGATAAAGTTATTAATAGGAGCAAAAGACTATCATTATGATATGTCTGGTCAATTTAAACCTGAGATAGAAGGTGAAGATGATACAGTATCAAGGATACACGCCGCATGGGGTAAGGCTATTATGGATGCTATCGACCTAATTGATATGTGGGAAGTAAAACCCGAAGATGAAATCAAAAGGGTTGATGACTAATGGTTAAAGCTACTCCAGCAAGAGGTGCTGATGTACCAGTTCTAAGAAAAATTCTAAAGATTCTGGAAGAGATTAACGAGAAAATATGAAAGTACCACTAATTGGAAGCATCAATAAACGCACAATTAATCTAGAAACTAAAAAACTAATGGTCAAGATGTATAGGAATGGACAGGCTGAGGCTGTAGAGTCTCCCTACACTCCATATTTCTATACTGAGGATGACACTGGGGAGACTAAGAAGCTTATAGGCTCTGACAAAACTGTCAACCTAAAGAAGCATGAATACACACCGGGTCGGGACCATGTTCCTACTCACGCACTCTTTGATGGTGGAAGAGAGACTTTACTCGAAAGGTTATGTATAGAACACCCAACGTTCTTTAACAACTACCCTAACGACAAAGAAGTTAAATGCCTTGTGTTTGATATAGAAACACACTCCCCCGATGGGACCTTTCCTTTTGGAGAGAAGTATCCTATCGTAGCAATCGGCATTGTCTGTTCTACCGGAGAGCGCAAAGTATTCTTATGGGATAATGAAAATCAAGATGATAAACAACTATTATGGGACTTCGCTAATTTTGTACAGGACTATAACCCTGATATTATTACGGGGTGGAATCTGGTGGGATATGATATTCCGCAAATTCTACACAGAGTTCGGTACAATCATATAAACGAAACCCAATATAAAAAACATCTCAATCGAGATGGGTCTAGCTGGGGCTATGAAGACCCTAAGGACCAACGTGAATTAAAGATGGCAGCTGGTGGCCGAGTTATACTCGACCTCCTTCGCTGGGCACGGTTGGACTATTCTTTGTCTGGCTTGCCTCGTGGTTTAAAGCAGGTATCTCAAGCATTTGGGCTCAATCCAATTGAGCTCGACTTCGGTAGCAAAACCCTAATGGATTACTCGCTTGAGGAAATCCACGACTATGTTTTGTCAGATGTAGACTGTACCCTGTTCATGTATAACCACTACTTTCCACAAATACAATACGTAGCAGAGACACTTAGTGTCCCTTTAGCAACCTATATAAACGCCCCCAGTAGCTACATTACGAAAATTCTACAGGGCAGGGCTCTATTTGAGCAGGGCATAGTATCGCTTGATAGAAACAAAGAGCGACATACTGATATATTTAGATTTGATAAGGGCAACTACCAAGCTGCACACATTCAATTGTATAGACCGGGCTTTGAAGCTAAGAACTATAAAATTGATTTCAGTTCGTATTACCCCTCTATAGCGATGGCTCTCAACTTAGGGCCCGACACGACTAAAATTGTGGGCTATGATGAATATACCCCAGATATAGAGTTTAAGGATGGAATCCTCTATGTTCCTGATAACAAGGTTAACAAGAGATTAATGATAAAGATAGATAGAAATAAGAACAGTTGTCTATATGAAATGTGTTCTACATTTAAAGAGATGCGAAAGCCTTATAAGGCTGGTAACACTAAAGAGGACAAGAGTAAGTCCGATGCTCTTAAAATAATGGTGAATACATTCTATGGTGCAAATGCTAATCCTTATATCGCTTATGGCGACATGGCTGTGGGTATTACTATTACCGCGATGGCGCGGTTCCTCATTCTTTCAGCCGTCGATATCATCCGTGGCAGATATGGAGAAGATGCTGTGGTATATGTACATACAGATGGGATTAATACTAATGTGGATGTTGACGAACTATGGTTAACTAACCGACTCCGTAAACTTTTAGATTATAAATTAGAAGGTCGATGTGAATCTATTCATATTGATATGGATAAGGATGAATATAATGAAGGTGTATGGATACAGGTGGGTAATTATATATTACGTAACTTGGATGGTAGTGTTACAAAGCATGGAAGTACATTTAAATCTAAGAGCCGCTCTAAGTTCTATAATAAGGTGTTAGATAAATTGTCTGATGCTCGGTTAAATAACACCGTGACAAATTCTTTTGTCGATAAATTGTACAATCTTGATGAGTATGTATTAGAAGACTTTATAATGCGTAGAAGCATGAATCGTGGATACGACGAGTATAAATCAGATACAGACCTAACAATAACACTTTCAAACTTAGGTATTAAAATAGGAATAGACCCCTCAGTTGGTACTACTTACTTCTATGCTAAGACTAAAGAAGGATATAAACTCAAGGAAACTATTAAATCTATAGAAGAAATAGACATAACTTATTATTGGGATACTATCAGTAACTTACTTACTAAGTTTAATCTTAAAGATATGGTTAAGAAGAAACCACCTATTACTCTTTTAGATAAAAGTCAACAAACTTTAGCGGAGTGGGTATAATGGCAGCAAGGAAATATAAAGACCCTTTTGGGAGATTATTTTATAATGTACAAAGAAGTGCTAAGAATGGTCCTAAAGGCTCAGCACAAAAAGTAATGGCACCAGACTATATACCTCGTAAGATTGATTTTACCGTCGAAGACTTAAAAGATATATGGTATAATAAACAAGGAGGTAAATGTTATTGGTTAGGTATTCCATTAGACCCAGAATGGAATAATGAAGCATACCATCCCTTAGCATTGAGTGTAGATAGAATAAAGTGTGGTGGAGATTATGTTAAGGACAACATAGTTATATGTTCGAGGTTGGCTAATATGGGTAGAAGTAAATACTGTGACCAGAAGTTTAAGGGAATAGTGGAGTACATCAAGGCAAATCTTTAAATACTATGGAAGGTAATATTTATAATAAGGACAGCACGTTTGCTGCTCCTACCCTCCGGGGGAAGTGATATAATGGATGAAAAAGAAAATAAACCGTTGTCTGCATTTTTGACAGACGCAGAAGTCAAAGTGGTTTGGCGAGAAGAAGAGAGAACGAAAGTAGGAAGAGGAATGATAACGAATGATGATGATAATTTTGTCTATCTAACTGGTGAAAAAGGTACCGTTATTGTTAATAAGAAGGATATTATAGCTATAAAGCAATAAAATAGAGGTAAAATGGATTTTGCAAAAAGTAATGAGAATACAGTAGGTAAAAATATAGACGGTATGAAGTTTGATACACCTAAAAAAGGTAAATTAAGAATAATGCCCGTATCAGATAGCCCTTGGGCGCCAACCGGTTTTGGTACCAACACTAAAAATATAGCAGCTATATTGAATAATAAAGGACATCATATAGGATATGGTGGATGTCAAAATTCCAAACACGGTAAATGGGAAACCCCTTGGCCATTAGGACAAACTGAGAAAGTAGCTACATTTGAAAATCTACCTATCATGTATCCCGGACAAGAGAAGTTCGGTGAAAAATCTTTCCCACAATGGGTTAAAGGATTTAGACCAGATTTAATTCTAGCACATTTAGATTTCCAGATGTTTAAACATATGACTGATTCCAAACAACCGGGATATATTCAATTACCAGTGTATAATAATGATGGTAAATTACTAACAAGAAAAGAAAGAACTCAATTAGTAAATGATGCATATAAACAAGTAGCTAAAGGAGTACCATGGAAATTAGCTTGTATTGTCCCTTATGACGGTGAGCCTTCACTACCTGTATGGGGTCAACAATTAGAACAAGTAGATTATGGTGTAGCTATGTCGAGATATGGACAACAAGGATTAAAGAAAGATTTCAATTTCGATAGTACCTACATACCACATGGTGTAGATATTAATTTATTTAAACCAATAATAAAACCTATGTATGGAGATAAACCAAAACCTAATGCATTTGTTGTAGGTTGTGTAGCTAGAAACCAACATAGAAAAAATATACCTCGATTGATAAAAGGATATGCTCAGTTTGTACAGAAGAATAAACTGACTCCTAATGAAACTAGGTTATTACTACATATGGATTGGAATGACGCTATGGGATGGAGGTTCCCCGACTTTGCTGCACAGTATGGATTAGAAGAATATTTATTACCACCCCTTATGGGTACATTAGATGCAGGTCAAGCCATCTCAGAAAAACAGATGTCTCACCTATATAATTGTATGGATGTTTTTGTATTACCTACAGCTGGTGAAGGTTTCGGTATTCCTACATTAGAAGCTATGTCTTGTGGTGTACCTATATGTGTTACTAACTATACCACAAGTTATGAATTAATTAAATGTGAAGATGCTGCTAACGAGGAAGTACCTATGTTTCCTTTAGGTGGTGAACCAAACGACCCTAACCCTAATGGTAGAGACCATTTAGAAGAAACTGATTTTTGTGACAGAGGTATATTAATACCTTATAAAGATATGTGGTGGGATACTCCCGCAAGAGCAGCCCCACAACGAGCCATAGCCTCGGAAAATGCTATATGTGAAGCGCTTGATTATTATTTTAATAACCCAGAAAAAAGGATAGCAGCAGGAAAAGCAGGTAGATTACATGCTAAGAAATACTATAGCTGGGAAGTTATAGGTAAGAAATGGATTGACTGGGTAACCAAAATAAATGAGGAATTGAAATGAATTTAGTATTTGGAATGGATGGGATAATTTGTACCCCATGTAAAGACTACACTGAAGTAGAAAGAGCACGCCCTTTGGCTAACGTCAGAGAATTTATGGTATGGTTGAAAAAACAAGACCATAAAATAACAATATGGTGTAAAAGACCTAACTCACTAGATTGGGTTATGGGCACTAAAGAATGGTTAGCAGATAACCAGATACCATATGATAGAGTATTATTTGAAAAACCATACAACCCTGTTATGGTAAGTGAAACTCCACCTAATGCAAAATATTACAATCATGATAATGATTTAAGTATTGTAGCAGGATTATTTGAGGATTATAAAAAATGGGCCATCACGAAGGAATAGGTGCAGTGGGACCACTAGCTAAGGTAACTTGGTTAGATGCTGCTCAGCAAATTAAAATGCATACTATTAATGCTAAAAACCCAGAAGAACATTTAGCACTATGTGAAACGATTGGTGAAATAATTATAGATGACCCAAAAGCTTTAATAATACTACAACATTGGTCTGACACCGATGGTATAGATATCCTCGCGATACCTAGAGATTGGTGCCAAACAATAGAGATACTAGAACCATGTACTTCAGAGAATTCGGAATCCCCGCAAGAATAGCCAGATGTTATAATGTTGAACAGTTAGAAAATAAGATAGCTGAATTCAATGGTAAAAAAAACTGTTATACTAGTGTATTTGTTTTTGATGACACTACAGATAGAACAGAAGGAAAGACCAATTATGATTCAGCAGTATTAAATACTATATGGTTTGACTTTGATGATGAAAAGGATGTAAATAAATGCCTAAAAGACGTAAGAAAATTCATAAGACGATATTGCAAGCCGAGAGAGATAATCCCAAGGATATATCTTACAGGGGGGAAGGGCTTTCAAATGAATATAGACCTATACTCCCACGTGGACTTGTCGGATACTATGAAAAGAGACATGTTAAGAAATTACTTGACATATATAAAAGAGACTTATAAACTTAAAACACTAGACCAAGCATGTATTAACAATAGTGTAGCATGTTTAAGAAGAATACCAAACACACAATATATATCAAAGATTGAGGGAACTCCTACAGGTATATGGTGTACGCAGTTTAGTGTAGAAGAAATAATGAAACTATCTATAGAAGAATTGTACGCAATGGCTATGGATGGACCACGAACTGAGGAGTTTGAGACAACTAAGAGTAAAAAAGCTTTTAGAAACTTTGTTGAATTTATGTGTGACGAACAAGGTATAAAGCATAATGTATCTCTAAGCATAGCTAAGCTCTTAGATAAGATAAACAATACAGCAATAAGCTCTACTAAGCACAGTGGCTCTATAGTGAATGACTATATAATGCCCTTAAGGGGGTGCATAACAGAGCTTATAGAGCGTAATATAGAGCGTGGACATAGCAGCCACGAAGAAAATAAAATAATTGGTATGGAGTTAATCAACGCAGGATACTCCAACCCTGACATTCACTTTGTATTTGAAAGTATCTATAACGAGCCCGGCAGAGACTGGGGTTGGTATACTGAGGAGCCTAGTAAAGCTGGACACATCATAAATAATATGAGAGAGAAAGCTTTAAATAGGTACTCAAAGGATAAGTTAATACAAATGAAAATATGTACAGATAAATGTAGCTGTGCATAGGAGAAAGAAAAATGGCAACATTAAAAAGACTAGAGAAACGTATGAACGATGTCGAAGCTTGGGCTAAGGAATTTGAAAAAGGAACAGGCCCTGCTCAAACAAGTGAAAATTTGAATTGGTTAGTTGGACAAACCAGACAACTGGGTGAAAGACTAACACAAACAGAGCAACAAGCTATGCAGATGCAAGAAGCATTGCAAAAAAATGCAGAGATTGTCAATACATTTGTGGAAGAACAAGAGTTAGTCCATGATTGGCAAGCTTACATAGAAAAACTACAAAAGGAATCAGAAGATGCCCTTCAAGAGTCAGAAACAGAGAGCTTGGATGTACAAGAACAAGCCGAAGATGGCAAAGAAGTGGGAGAGTGAAACACCGAAAGGTGCTAAACTACCCACTAAAGTAAAATCTAAAGGTAAAAAGAAAG
>Ga0208299_1002592_pt1 | contig 12061 bp, 16 predicted proteins | sample 15_taG_FD_184089 | JGI IMG/M metagenome (GOLD analysis project Ga0208299, IMG submission 184089) | Marine viral communities from the Subarctic Pacific Ocean - 15_ETSP_OMZ_AT15312 metaG (SPAdes) (version 2) | ecosystem: Environmental > Aquatic > Marine > Oceanic | place: Pacific Ocean | collected...
GTAGGTAGTATCTGCTCTCTGTTTAAAAACTGCTCTTTAATTTGTGCTTCGGTTAAAACACTATCAAACACTTTAACAGATGATATTTTTGCATCAATATATGAACTGTTTGGCGGATAGTTTGCACCAATTACACAATCACTTGCGGATGCTACATTAATTGCAGTAATAGTTAAATTTGTTCCTAATTGATTACCATTAACATATGCAGTTGCAGTTGTGCCATTTAAAACAACAACGATATGTGTCCAAATTCCAGCAGTTAGAGAACCAAAGGATTTCCACGATGAACCATCGTATAAACCGAATTGACCATCAGTATTATTAAGACCAAGAATAAATCTGTTTGAATCAAAATCTATCAAAAATACTTCTGTTTCTATCGTATCAAAATTTACCCAAAAATTAAAAGTAACTTCATTACCAGATAATGTAAATCCGTCTAAATTCACATAATCATTCGTCCCATCAAAGGATAAGGCAGTACCAGATTTTAGTGTGCCATAGTTAATCGGGTCTACTACTCCGTGTGGTGATGATGTGTATCCTGTGGTGGTTGTTGCACCTACTATTTCTCCATCATTACTACCTTGTAAATCTTCAATGCTGATTGCCTTCAATGATACATTCGTTATATCTAATGTTGTTGTACCAGATGATTTGAAACCAATATTTTCTGATGTAGCATCAGAATAAAAATCATAATAGTGGTCACCAGCAGTATTATAAGTAGTACCGTGAGATTCAACAAATAAAGTCACCCCGCCACTTGTATAGTCACTAATTGTAAAACTCAATCTATAATATTGACCATCTACTGTAGTATTGCTTAAATAAGCATTTTGACCATTACCACAATCAACAGCCCTTAAAGTTGTACCAGAAAAATCCCAAGTTGTTTCTAAAACCCATCCACTACCCGACATAGCAGAATCAGTAAATTTTTCAGCACCTATAATCGTATCCCCCAAGTCATACCAAGATACCAGATTGGTTTTTAGGTCTGATGACATCGTACTATAGGAAGAAAACATTAATTCTTGGACTTGACTTTGGGTTAATGCGGATGAGTGGATAGCGACATTAGCCATTTTTCCATTATAATAATTTTGACTACCTAAAGAATATTTACCAATTTGAGTTGTGCCAGAACTTGGATTTGATAGTGTTCCATTTGTAGATGATGGTTCAAGACTACCATTCACATATAATTTTGCATTAGAACCATCCCAGGTTCCGCAAACGTGTTGCCATACACCGACTGTTAAATCAGCAGTAGTAACTTCTGTAGTACCAGCACCACCAACGTGCATTTTTAATTTATTACTATCTGGTCGCAACATTAACTCAAACGCATTACCACTATATATTGCACCATCACTAATACTATCTGGATTAATCCAAGCGGATATAGTAAAGTTTCCCGATGGATTATTCGCCATCCCAGAAATATAATCCGAACTCCCATTGAAGTCAGTTGAACCTTCAGCCAACTGCACGGCTTGTTTCGGTTGGGCTACATCTAAAATTCTCGGTATCTGTGGGGCGTTGTCTCCATATATTGTGGAGTTGGTTGTAGCACCGTTAATTATACCCGCATTACCATTATAAGGCTTTAAAGATATATCATCATACCAACAATATTGACCAGCAACAGTAGTATCGCACCGAAGCACAAAATCAGTTGTAGTCGTAGTGGCTATAAAAGACCATTCATAAGTTGTCCATTCTGTAACAGAAGGGGCTGGGTCTTCCCTGCCATATTCTGTCCCAGCCCAAGTTGAGCCTAAATAAACTATGCCACCATCTTCAGCAGTCCCATTTTTAAACTTAAACGAAAATTTATATGCTTGCCCAACTACTGTAGTCATATTTCCTATCCCAGCACCTGGATTATTGTCTGAACCATTATGTGTTATCTTTAGTGCTGGTTCATCTCCACTACCAGCCAAATCATCAATAGTAAATATTCCCGCTTGATATACTGACCAATTTGTTGGTCCAGTTGCCCCTGTTGCCCCTGTAAATCCACTACCATTAGTAACTATCTCTGAACCAAAGGTTTCATCTGTCTTATCCAATACTGCATGAAGTGCATTTGAACTTGTTGGAGTATTACCAGAATCTTCATCAAGCCCCCACCAAGACACTAAATTGGTTTTATCTACGCTACCCAAATCTGCGTATTTTTTATACATTATGCCTTGTACTTCTGAAGCGGATAAGGCACGATTCCAGATGCCTACGTTGGCTATTGAGCCGTCCCAATAATTACCTGTCCTATCCCATCCTATACCTATATCATATGAGTTAGATGCTCCACTCGTTGTAGTTCCAGATGCCCACGCTACTGCACTACCATTAATATATAACTGATAAGCACTTCCACTATAAACCAAAGCATAATGATACCAACTTCCTGTACTAATAACTCCTGTTGCAGTTTCAGCAACAGCACTTCCATTATAAGTATAAACAACACCATTTGCACCTACACTTAAATTATAATCAGTAGCAGTACCACTCGCTTGTCTTTTTGAGATTATAGTTTTATAATTTGCTAAAACATCTATTTTTGCCCAAGCGGATATAGTGTGTGCATTTGTACCAAAACTTAATGCCGAGTTATGTGATATTTCTACATAATCATCTGTTACAAACGAAGTTGAGCCTGTGGAGGCGTGGGAGATTTCTTCCCGTATATTCCTAAAATCAAAAAATAGTTTTAAATCATCCCATGTCGCACCAAGATGCTTGTGCCAGCGAGATATAAGTGATCCACTTGTTCCCCATAGATTAGACAGACGAGTATTAAGCGATTCCCCACCGTTATTATTGGCATAATTTCTCCACATCGTATTAAGTGAAGTGCCTTCAACTTTCTGGTCTTTTAAAAATTGTTTTAAATTAGAATTGAAAGAGCCACCACTACTATCATTATCATAGTATTCTTTTGCCTTTGTATTAATACTATCTGCCATGCTTATTCCTTGAGGTGGGGGGAACCGAAGTCCCCCCCGATTAGATTAATGATTAAGAAGTTTTAGTATGTACTTCTACACCATAAGAATCAATTAATTCGCCAGTAGCACCAAAAAACGAACCTACATAATCGTCTTTTAATCGGACTGCCATACGTTCCCGTTCAACTTTAGGGAAAGCACCAGCGTAACCAAATCCAAGAGCCGCCTTTGAAAAGATACCACCTTTCACAGCACTACTTGCTTCGGTAAACTCTGGAGAGTCATAGATTCCAACACCAGCAATCGTCTGAACATATCCTGTGGAAAGTCCTTCTTCTTGTGCAGATGGAGAACCACCAAACTGTGCAGAAGTAACTAGATCATTCAAGATACCATAAGTTCCCCAAATCTGAGAGCCGTAAAAGACACCAGAGTAAGGCCCAGGAGCCCCAGCATTTTTGAGAGACTTCAATGCTTCAAACAAATTATCAACCGTGAAAGCCGCCGAACCATCCCCAACGCCTGTTGAAAAATTGTCATAGTTAGCGTTAATCATAGCATCAATCTTTGCCGCAAGAGCATTACCCATAACTGCCGCAATCTTTCCATCTGGGTCATCAGCATTAGATAAACGAGCCTCATCGTGAATTGGCACTCGTACTGAGTACATATCCAGAGTGAGAGTTTTCTTCTCAGAGTCTAGAGCAGTAGCAGAAATATCTGCACTATCTGATTCAGAGTGAGTCCCAACATCAGCAGAAGTGAGAGTGTTTGTGCCAGCGTTCCATACGCTGAATGTAATCTGATCCGCAGTATCACGGGCTTCAACCGTGACCAAAGGGAGACAGACATTTGCTTTGTTCATAGCAACTATCGCATCAGCGGCGATGACTTCAATAAGTCCGCCTGCGTAGTTACCACTATCGCCTGTAGCCATAATAATTACCTACCTTTTAGGTTTAAAGATAGCATCCCACCGATCTTGTGATATGTGACTAAAGGAAGAAAAGGGTCGGTCTCCCGTAGGAACCTTATCCCTTCCTACTGACATAGAGAACCCATCTTCAAACGGAACATCCTTGCCGTCTAAAGTGTATTCCATAGTCCCATCCTTACCTTCAACCGCTTTTATACGATTATTAGGGTCGGGATTAAAGACTGCCGTGTCAGTTGCTTTGGATAAATCCTTGCCTTGCATCACGATATTCCTTCTCGGTGATATTACCCTTCATCAGAGCATCAGCGGCATCCCTTATTGTCTGAAAGCCAGACGGTTTTCCAGGCTTGCCACTTGCTATCTTTGGAGTTTTAGAAATTCTATCAACGTGAGCCTCTAGCTTGTCCAGAGATAACCCACCATAAATGTCTCGGTCACTATCTTCGAGTTTAGATAATAACGCATCTCTACGGGCGGATTGGTACTCGTCAAACGCACTCGCTTTCGATTCAGCAGATTCAAGTTTGCCTCTGAGGTCAGTCAGGAGAGTTTCATATTCACCCTTCTTCTCTAGTTCAGATTGCCGTCTCTTTTCTTCTGCGGATTCAAATTCAGCAAGTTTCGCTTCCAAATCCTTTCGTTGTGTATTCACTTCCTTGAACCGAGAGTAAGGAATTGAATTATCCTTTTCATCTGTGGATACAGAATTGTTATCGTCTTGGCTGACGGACTCTAGTTTTACGTCTGGAGTATCGACTTTTACTTCACTCATTTTGACACCTTTGTTGGTTATTTTCCGATATTTATTCTAATGGGTTCGGATGCCCAAGTCTTTATGTTCTTATCTATTACCTGACTGATTCGACTATTCACATTCTTTGCAATAGGTTCTAATACTTTTGAATCATCAAGCATATCCCATCCCCTGTCTTGATTGGCTTCATACTTCTGCACATTGTAATTTGATAAACCTAAATCAATTCCATCTTTTAGAACCTTTGTTCTTTGGAAGTCTTGTAACATCTTACCCGTTAGTGTTAGGTCTGGCTTTGTGCTTGTACTTGACTGATTCCTAAATTTTCTACTCCCTTTCATCTGTGCATACTTGGTTGAATATGATCCACCCAATACCTTCCTATCCCTGACCAATGTACGAGTCTGGTTGGCTATCGAATCACCAATATCGTCCCAAGTTTTCAATGGTATATCAACTATCCGAGATGATCTGTTTTTCTTGATACCTTGCAGTACAGATGATACTCTAAGACTCATCGTTTGCCTTTATCTGTGCATCAGACTGCTTACCCATAAATTGGGCCTTCTCTGTAAATCTTTCGGGTTGGTGTCGGCAATTAAAATGAGTACCAAACGTAAACGCACCACTCATAACAGATTCAAACTCGCCTTGAGTCATTGGCCCAGCCGAGATTAACTGCAAACAATCATCACTCGTCCTATCATCAACAGGGCCATCCCAGATATATAGAGTGTCTGTTGGCATTTTATTCGCCATCTCATTGGTGACGTTCCTGGAGAATTGTCTCAGCCCATCATTGACCATCGCTTCTGCTTGGTGCGGTTGGAATCCTACAGACTCTAGTGACATCTTAAATCCATCTTCTGTTAAGTCACCGAGTACCGCTTCCATAGTTTGCTTTCTCATTATGGTGGCGGCATCTATAATCTTTGTTTTATACGCATCCATATCCATCTTGATTAAACCCTGTAAGATTGACTCATCCACATTAGCGAATGATTCCATTCCTTTAAGCGTTCCAATGTATTCACCAGCTACCCTTTCCAATTCACCGCCTAACCCAAATTCATCCAGGATAAGGCTTTCAAAGTCTGCATCCATTAACTCAGCCAATACCTTGTCTCGGTCTTTATTCTTTAGCTTAGAATACATCTTCACCATCATCTCCTGAACTTCTAGCCACTTATCTTTCACGATGCCAGTAACTCACTCAACCCTAGACCTTGTTGTGGTTCGGTTGTTTCTTCTTTTACTTCACCCAATATCCTATCAGCTTCCGCATCGTCTAAGTCTGGATTCATTTGTTTTAAAATATCTCTCTTTGAAATAAGCCCTTTCGATAATAGCCAATCCCATTCCGCACGTTGCTCATCTGGACTCAACACATTCTCTGGCTCTGCAAAGTCCACATGGTAATCATCAGAGAGTTGCACACCATTAGCTGATGCTATCATTCTATCTATCTGAAATCGTTTATTTTCAAATGGAAGCCATATATCACTCACAGATGCTTTGCGTTCTTCAAAGTTCTCAAGGTTTTCTACTTTCAGAGCCACACCGCTTCGTGCTTCACTATCCACAAACCTTGCAACCAAGTGATTATTCAATGCGGTTGATTGGATCACAGTCTTAATGACGTTGATAATCTTTTCAGGATTACCACCTTCCAACCTTCCAAGTGTCACACCATCTGGCAATAAGATTACCTCATCCACGCCAGCTCTAATCGGAGTGTCATCCCTTACACCACTTGCATACTTAATCCCCAATGAATCAATCCGTGCCGCTATCATTAATGTCTTAAACAATATATCTATATGTTCATTGGCTGAAACAATATCCGATGCACCAGCTTGAAAGAACTCATCCACAATCTCAGGAGAACGATGGGCAAAGGTAATTGGCATCTTGCCATACATATTCATCCCTTCATCTTCAAGGTTCATAATCTGACCCATCTCATTAAAGCGGAAGTGTTCTTCATCACTCCAGAACTCATACAACCTTTCAGACTTGTCGCCCATATTCGCAATAGGATAGAATATTGCACATGGCTCAGTCTCACCCTGTAAGAACATAGGCCAGAAGTATGGCACTAACTCATACTCTAAACCATCATCGCCCCATGATGATTTGAATGACATCGTACCCAATAAGAATGTGAGTTTCTCCATCTGTCGGCACTTACTATCCACATCTAGCGGAAGAATCTCATTGTACTTATCATTCAATCTAATAGGACTATCCTTGTACACTAATGACCGAGCATTGACCATTCTCTTAGTGATATTGGCCGTATAGGGTGGAAGTTGTGGCCCCGACTGAAAGTGTTTCTCGATATATTGGTCGTGTTCACCTTCATAGAAATCAACAAACTTCATCCTTCTCTTTAGGTTGGAATCATCTGCTCGTCCTATAACGGACTTAATTGCACCCATAACGGATGCTTTGCCAAGATCGGGAATTATCATGCGTAATACCTTTTGTAAGTTTGCCCGCCCTGGCTTTTAATGTATTTCCCGACCTTTTTATCAATTCTTTTATTAATGTGGAATCCCCAGATTAATGATATAATGAACCCAGCGTTCAATGTGAGACTAATCCCTAGAATCACCGCTACCACTTAGAGTATCCAACCTTGCGAGACACCAAAGGAAACAACCAATGACAGGCATACCCAAAAGCATCAGAAGCGTGAGTCTGGTCTGGGTCACGCTTATCTATATCCCCATTTCGCCATACGTTGCGTTCTAAGTCCATAATCAGATTGGGACAATTCTCAACAGTAACCATATTCTTCCGCAATACCCGATTCACACAGTTCACCCTATCCCTTACTGGTGGATTGCTTTTACCACTCATCAGCTTAAAACCAGCCTGAATCAGAATTTCGTGATCCGTGGATGCCGCCGATGTCTTTCTGGCTGAACCCGTTGCATCTGGATATACCTTGATTCCAGGATACTTCTCTTTCAATTCTTTTGCTAAATCGTATGTCCCAGCGTTACGAAGCCGTATCTCATCAAACACGTGGAGATGGGTCTTTGAGTGTGCAAATACAATAGCAGTTAAAGCATCCACATTGAAATCAATACCAGCACCAATCTCCCAACCATCTGTCTTTAGGCTCGTTACGAGTTCCCTAGAAAACTCCTTATACACTCTGCCTTGTGTTAGATTAACAAATTGCCCATGTACATAGGCTTGAATCTGCTCATCTGAGTAAGCAGTTAATAAGTTGTCCTTGTATTCTTGTGGTAGGTGTGTGTTATCTAGCGTTGAGCCTATCACTATTCCCATATCCATATCTGTTCTTGTTGCTAACTGATATCCCCAATTCAATTCTTCTGGAGTGCCTGTTAAAAACACTTCACGCTTATCTGCATCTGGATGGCGAACCCTTGCTATCATCTGGTCAAACACGTCCTTCTTTTGAATGAATGGCTCATCTATTCCAGCCCACGCCAAGTTTGGGCCACGGAGAGAGTCGGGCTTATCACCCGAACCAATCCATATTACACCATCCCAATTATGAACACGAAACTCATTACGTTGCTGATTGTAGGTATAGTCTATTTCAGACCTATCCATGATTTCCTTCAATGTGATTACAATGGTTTTCTGTGATAAAGTGTAACTGGGTGAGACGTACATACCAGGAATAGGTGCATTGATATAAGACAGATACAGACTTCGTAATCCCCCAATATAAGTTTTCCCACACCCATAGCCGCCAATTAAAAGCGGATAGAAGTTTGTGAGATTCCACCACTTGAGTTGATGGGGAAGCATCTTGTCTTTTTTGATTTTGAACTTCACTCAACAATCAATTCATCCTTGATGATTTTCTGTTCAATGTATTCCTTTGCTTTTCCTTCAACCCTATCGGCTAAGAACTGGATGGCTTTCATATCTCCACGCATAGCCATCGTAAAGACCTTCTTCATCACTTTCTCACGATTCGTGATACCTTCTTGGTCTTTTTCATCGCCTATTAAATCAAGAATATCTTTAAGAGAACCACGCCTACCATTGAGATTGCCAGACTCTCCCTTTTTCCATCTGTTGCCAAGAGTATTGCCTTTTGCAAACTGACCATTGCTCTGCTTGTTGGCCGTTTGTTCACTCATCTTCAATGAGAGCCATGACCAATGCTTTGTTAAGTTTGTCCATGAGTCCTTTCACTTTACTAGAGTCTATTTCAAAAACATCAAACTCTAGCCGCCAGTTGTGGGTGGTCTTTAAGTTCTTGATGCCTACCAGTTCAACCAGTAGGGTGATGCCTTTGTCTCTTTCCATTAGCTAATGAAGGAGACCGCTTTTCCTGTCTTTCGCCCTGAGTGTTCTATTCTATGCGAGTAGGGGAAACGGTAACCCTTCTACTAATAGGGGCGAACGGAACTATCTATGGAAGTGGTTTTGGATGTGTTTACAGGCTCTATAGAATATATTAGATGCGTTTTTCCTTGAAAACCCGTGGAAATCGCCAATAGAAGTGAATGTGAAGCCCTGTACGAGTCTCATGTGTAATATTTGTTTTTGTTGTTGCGTGAGTTCCGACCAAGCCGTTTCAATAGCGTGAGAATAGTTCATTTCATCATTATCGTACTGATCCCGATGCCATAGGTACTCAATGGATATTTCAGTAACTCGTAGCCGATTCTTAGCAATTTGGGCTAATTCTACGGCATCTTCAAAGTCGAATGACTTGGTCGGTTCAAACATTTAGAACGGCAAATCCTCATCTCCAGCGTGGGAGTTGAATTGTTCTTTTTTCTTTGGTTCAAACTCATTCACATAGGCGTAATGAGTCGCACCTTTTTCTGATGGTTCCCGCCTTTCAGCGATTGTGATATTCACCCAACCCTTTTTTGAGTTCTTTTTGAGATCATCTACTTTAAATGCGGCGTTTAATACGCTACCTCCATTGTCAAACGTCTTTTGTTTAATTGACGATGCAACGTAGTTTTTTTCTTTCATTTTACTACTCCTTTATTGTTTAAATAAATATAGAATATCATCCATAACTCGTCTTTTCCCAATCGAGCCATCCATTGATTGTTTAATCCATTGTTCAATAACAGAGAATTTCGTCTCTGCTTTTTGTTTCCAATCTGTGAGCCGCATTATTTCGATGTTTGCTTCTTCTAGGTCACCTTCCAGCTTTGTATATTTACTTTTGCTTACGAACACTATTTATCCTTTTTCAATTTCTAATAAATTATCTATCCATTGTTTCCCTATTGATAGAAGCATAGCCACTATAAATAGACCAATAGACCACAATACAACCGCAATACCCAATACTAATAGGTTTGCAATCCATTCTGCTATATCAAACATTATCATAGTCTCTTCTCCAGTTCGTTTAGTAAGTCGGTTTGAAATTCATCGTTATTGTTTTGCATCCGATTTAATCTATGAATCACAAATGCCCATAAGATCACCCAATACAAAGTCTGTAAAATGGTGTCAAATGCTTGTGTTTGCAGTATTTCGTTGATGTAGTATGGTGTCATGGGTTACTCCTTTCTTATTCGTTTTCTGGCTTAATACCTAAAGAAGCCTTAATACTCTCTTCCGTTCCGTCTGTCTCTACTATTTTAATATCTGGACTGCAATCACACATATCTGCATTACGTCCTTTTTTTGTATTTGACTTACACCATTCATCGTGAAAAACTTGCATCACACTTATGGTATTTGGTTTAAATATTTCTTCTTTCATTTTTTCTCCTTTTAATTATATCCCCACCTCGGTAGCATCCACCAGGTTGCTCAACCATTTCACTTGCACCTTCTTGTTAATTATAGCCAAAAAGTGGGCAAAGTTGCTTTTTAGGTGGGGAATCATTTTGGTACACTTCTCATGTTTGTTTGTACCGTATTTGAGTTCTTTTTATGTCGTATATAAGGAGTTCTGCAATTCAAACATCTATACACTTGAAATCTGTTAGCGGCGGTGAAGTATTCTGATTGAGTTTCTTCCAGATGTTCCGATCCGCAATTAGGACAAGTATCTTCATCCATCAATACACCGAGATTCGGATGGTTCTTGATATAGGGCCTGACTTTTAGATACAATTCTTCGAGACCGATTACATCGTATTTGTTATAATGTAACATATCATCAAGAGCCTTGCCGTTTCCTGTTACACAATTCTTCCAGAGATCAAATCCACCAAACTCACTTACATTAATTTTATTGGTCAATCCGAAATATTTGGTGAGATAATCCTGTTTGTAAGATGGTAAAGCAAACTCTCGCCTAGTGACCTTTAAGGTATCAACCGTCCTGTAGGGTGATGGTGGCTCAATGCCATTTGATATGAACCTTGCCTTTATCTTACGGTCATCAAATCTGTCTAAATTATGTCCTACGATTATATCAGCTTCATCTAATAGCTTATGGATTGATTGGACAATCCTTTTATCGTTTCTTTCAGTCGCTTCTTCTGGTGTGACCACATCAGACTTCATTTCATCATCGTACAACCATTTAGCTACCCAACTTAACATACACCAATCCTTGATTACATTACCGTGAGGTATAAACTGCTTATACAATCCCCATACATAGACTTCCATTGGTGCGGTCTCAATATCTAAAAGCAATATCCTGGGTAAGTCTTTTGTGTTTTTAACTTCATAGTGCAGAGGTACATTGAACTGCTTATTACATCCGTAGCAATTATATCTCTGTGAACATTTTTTACCATCTGTTTTTGAATAGTAAAATCCTTTCTTAACAATGTGACCGCTTCCGCATTGTGGACAAATCATAGTAGTATTCCTTCTAGTAGTGTTTCAAAGTCGTAGTCTTTAAATTTTACAATGGAGTTCTTTTTATAGGTGAGGTCATTGTACCACTCCTGTCCTCTCTTTTTAATTGCCCATAAGGTAAATTCCGCTGGTGTCTCATGTGCTGAGAACTTATTTGAAAACTTATGGCATCCAACACAAAGGCTGAATCCATTATCTAAATCCCATCGAACCGACCTACACCTTCTTCCGTGAAAGTGGTGGGCGTTTAATCGTTCACTCTTTCCGCAATACTCACACCTATCACCAGCCAGACGTTTAACCTTCTTGGCCCATGCTTTATCAAGTTTGTTGATGAGTGCTTTTTTCATAGTCTTTTCATTATCTCGTAAGCCACTTGTGGCACTATGGCGTTTCCGAGTCCTTTAAGTCTGTCCACCCGATTGGGAATCCCATTAGCCACTCTACGAATACTGGGTTCAATGTTCCAGTACCCGTGTTTCGGACTTCTTCGCAATTCCCCAGCATTCTCTGCATCTTGCCTTTGGGTGTCCCAGCCGCATCCTCGTTTGCCGATGGTGTCGGGAACTTCTGCCGTCTCATTTTCACTTGTTCTGAGTATGGTATTCCTTCTCTTACTTC